>ERZ772955.1128-NODE-1128-length-17889-cov-3.035774_pt1 | contig 17889 bp, 22 predicted proteins | sample MGYA00511133_ERZ772955 | MGnify/ENA primary metagenome ERZ772955 (study PRJEB29015, sample SAMEA2737914) | human oral metagenome | biome: human oral; feature: human-associated habitat; material: dental | place: China | collected 2149 ... | reverse complement strand
AGTCTTTGTTTCATTTCACTTGCTGCTGCACTAGTAAATGTGACAACTAGTATTTTATCTATATCTACTCTATCTTCAATTACTTTTGTTATTATTCTTTCAATTAAAACAGAGGTTTTACCACTTCCTGCTGCTGCAGACACAAGAATATTTGCACCTCTTTTGTTGATTGCTTGTAATTGTTCTTCTGTCCAGCTCATTGTAAAACCTCCATCTCTTTTATTTAATTAACTTTATTTGATATTATTTGTTTTCCGTTTAAAAAATCCTTTATATTCATTTTCTTTGAATTTTCTGGTTGTATTTCTAAAACTTCTATTGCATTCTCACCTGCTTTAATTATTAATTGTTTTTTTGTTTTTTCTATAATTGTTCCTGGCTCAATATTATCATTGTTTGATATAACTTTAGTTTTCCATATTTTTATTTTTTTATCATCTATGTGAGTGTATGCTCCCATTATAGGATTTAGCCCTCTTACTAAATTATGAATTTCGTTTGCTGATTTTGTCCAATCTATTTTTGACATTTCTTTATCTAACATTGGTGCTATTGTGAATTCTTCTGATTGTTTTTGTGCTCCAATCTTTTCTTTTAATTCTTCTAAGTTGCTTACTTCATCTTTTAATTCTTGAATCTTATTTATAGTTTTTACTAACAGTTGTGCTCCAATTGTTGATAATTTGGTCCATAATTCGCCTGTTGTTTCATCTTCTCCAATTTCAACTTCTTCTTTAAGAATCATGTCTCCTGTGTCCATTCCTGCATCCATGAACATTGTTGTGATTCCTGTTGTTTTATCTCCATTTAGTACTGACCATTGAATTGGTGCAGCTCCTCGATATTTTGGTAATAGTGATCCATGTACATTTATTGCTCCATATTTTCCTATTTCCAAAATTCTTGTTGGTAATATTTTTCCATATGCTACAACACATAGTATGTCTGGATTTAATGATTTCATCTCTTCATAAAATTCTTCATTATTTCTAATTTTTTCTGGTTGAAATATCTTTAATCCTTTTTCCAATGCATATTCTTTTACTGGTGTGTATAGCATTTTCATACCTCTGCCTTTTGGCTTATCTACATTTGTTACTACACCTACTATTTCAAATCCATTATTATATAATGCTTCTAATGATTCTTTTGCGAAATCAGGTGTTCCCATGAATAATATCTTCAATACTCTACCTCTTATTTATGTTCTTTATTATCTATAATTTCATCAATTTCTTTAAAAATCTCTGATAATTCTCTGTTTGAATTAAAGTTAATTACTTTTATATTTTTTGTTTTTTCTTCTATTTCTTTTGCTAATTCTTTATACATATTTTGCTGTTTTACACTGTTTTCAACGTTGAATTTTGCATATTTTATTTCTGCTTTGCCTTCTCTTTTTAATCTCTTTTCGAATTCCGATTCATCATCTAAATATAAATTAAAATAATATATGTCAAAGTCTAAGTTATCTAGTTTTTTTAGAAATTTATTATAACTTTCTGTGAAGCTATATTCTTTGAATCCAAGTCTGCAATATGCTTCTTCTGAAAAAAAAGTCCTGTCAAATAATAAATTAATATTTATGTTCTCTAATTTTTTCATATAGTCTAGTAATGTTTCATAATATTTATTTACTTTCTCCAATCCAGATTTTGTGCTGTCTGAAATTCCACTTAATCTATATAGATTAGTATATGGTAATGTGTTTCTTAAATAATCTGTGATTGTTGTTTTTCCTGCACCTTGTGGACCTTCTACTATGATAATTTTTTCTTTTTTCATATATTACTCCTTTTTTTAATGAAATTTATTTTTTATTATTTGGATCTATATATTCCATTGTTCCTGGCTCCATTAAATCTACAAATAATACTCCATCTAAATGATTAATTTCATGGCATAGTGCTTGTGCCAATAGTTCTTTTGCTTTGATTTTTATTTCATCTCCATTTTCATTTAATGCTTTTACTGTTACTTCTATTGGTCTATCTACTAATGCAAATTTATTTGGAAAACTTAAACATCCTTCTTCTACTAATCTATGTCCTTTTACTTTAAGTATTTCTGGGTTTACTAATTTTAATGGTTCTGTTCCATCATATAAGTCTATTACTATTACTCTTTTTAAGATTCCTACTTGAACTGCTGATAGTCCTACACCATTTTCTGCGTGCATTGTTTCTACCATATCGTTCATTAATTCTCTAATTTTATCATCTACTTCTTCTACTTTTCTTGATTTTTTTCTTAAGATTTCATCCCCGTCATATCTTAATTGTCTTATTGCCATTTTGATTTTCCTTTCTAGGCCATATTGTTTGGATTTTGCTTTATGCTTAATCTTGTATTTGTTTTAAATTTATAAAATTCTTCTAATGTTTCTTTTAATAATTTATTCATTTTTTCATCATATATGCATTTTATGATTATTCTCCATCTATATCTGTCATTTATCTTTTCTACTGGGCATGGCAATGGTGAATATAATAATACTCCGAAACTTTTCATTTATTATTCTGTTTTTTAAATATTGATGTAGATTTTTTGTATCTCTTTGTATTTCTTGTCTACTTAATGATGAAAAATCTAGGACAATTATATCGCAAAATGGCGGATATTTCAATGTTTTCCTTATCTTGCTTTCTATTTGATAAAATTTCTTAAAGTCTTGTTCTTTTGCACATTCAATTGCATAATGGTCTGGATTATATGTTTGAATTATTACTTTTCCATTCTGCTTCCCACGACCTGCTCTTCCTGCTACTTGTGTTAATACCTGAAATGTTATTTCTGCTGCTCTATAATCTCCTATATTTAAAGCATTATCAGCTGATATGACTCCTACTAATGTTACTTTTGGAAAATCATGTCCTTTTACAATCATTTGTGTACCAATTAGGATATCTATTTTATCTTCTTTAAATTTTGTTAATATATCTTCATGTGAATGTTTCTTTGTAACGGTGTCTATATCCATTCTAATTGTTGAAGCGTTTGGAAATAATTTATGAACTTCTTCCTCTAATTTTTGTGTTCCAGACCCTGAATATTTCAATTCTTTACTTCCGCAATTTGGACATTTATTCGGTACTTGTTCCTCTAATCCACAATAATGGCATTTTAACTTATTCTCATCTTTATGATATGTCATTGATATATCGCATCTCTTACATTTTATTACGTTTCCACATGTTTTGCACATTATAAAATTTGAAAATCCTCTTCTATTCAAAAATAAAATTGTTTGATTTTTACTTTCTATATTTTTTTGAATTTCATTTTTTAATTTTGTGCTTATCATATTATGATTGCCATTTGCTAATTCATCCCTTAAATCAACTATTTCTACTTCTGGCAATCTTGCATTATTTGCCCTTTTTGTTAATTCTATTAATGATATTTTTCCTTCTAGTGCATTTTTATATGTTCTGGTATCCGGTGTTGCACTTCCTAGAACTAATTTTATATTTTCTTCATCCGCAATTTTTCTTGCTATCTCCAATGCATCATATTGTGGTGTACTTTCTGATTGATATGATGAATCATGTTCTTCATCTATGATTATTATCCCTAATTCTTTAATGGGTGCAAAGATTGCTGATCTTGCTCCTATTACTATTTGTGCCTTTCCTTCTTTAATTTTATTCCATTGATCAAATCTTTCTCCATTTGATAATTTACTATGTAGTACTGCTATCTTTTCTTTTCCGAATCTTGATGTAAATCTTTCTATGGTTTGTGGTGTTAATGATATTTCTGGAACCAATACGATTGCTGTTTTTCCCTTTTCTAACTCTCTTTTTATTAGTTGTAAATAAATCTCTGTTTTTCCTGATCCTGTTATTCCATACAATAAGTATTCCCCTGGTTCATTAATTCTATAATATGCATCTTGTTGCTCTATATTCAACTTTAATTCATTTGTTTTTTGTATATCTTTTTCTTGAAATGGATCTCTTTCAATTTGCTTTTCTGATTGTTTTAAATATCCTTTATCCACTAATGTTTTAACAGTCACTGATGATGCTTTTGCCATAATTTCTATATCTTGAAGACTCATATTATGATTATCATACAATAATCTTAGAACATCTATTTGTTTATTTCCTCTAATTAATTTATTTTCAATGTCTGTTTCTATTTCTGCAATTGTTTTTGATAGTGAATATACATTTAATGTTTTTTCTTTAGTTCTTTTGGTTTCTTCTTTGTTTCCTGTTCCTGGTGGTAGCATTAATTTCAAACATTCTGATAAATTGCAAAAATATCTATTTGACATCCATTGTGCTAATTTAATTCTATTTTCACTTATATTATCTTTTTGAATTTTTACTATGTCTTTTAGTTTATATTCTGACTTATCTTTAAATCCAATTATTATGCCTTCATCCAGCTTTTTTTGATTCCCAAAATGTACATACACTCTGTCACCTAGCTTTGGTTCTAAATCATCAGGAACATTATAATCAAATATTTTATTAAGTGTTTTTACATTAGTGTTTATTATTATTTCAACAATCATTTTATGCCTTTCTATTTAATTCATATGCTCTTATTGTATTTTTTAATAACATTGCTATTGTCATTGGTCCAACTCCTCCTGGAACTGGTGTAATATATGAAGCCTTCTTTGATACTTCATCAAAGTCTACATCTCCACATAATTTGTTATTTTCATCTCTATTCATTCCAACATCAATTACTACTGCATTTTCTTTAACCATTTCTGCTGTTATGTATTTGGGAATTCCAATTGCGCTTACTAATATATCTGCATTCTTGATGATTTCATGTAAATTCTTTGTCTTTGAATGGCAAATTGTTACTGTTGCATTGTTTTCTAATAACAATTGTCCCATTGGCTTTCCTACAATATTACTTCTTCCAAGTACTACTGCGTTTTTTCCTTCTATTTCGATATTATAATATTTTAACATCTCAATTATTCCTGCTGGTGTGCATGTTGCAAAATTTCTATTTTTACCAATATCTAATAGTCCTATATTGTATGGATTAAAACAATCTATGTCTTTATTCTTGTCAATTTTTTCAAATGCTTCTTCTTTATTTAAATGTTTTGGAATTGGGCATTGTAGTAATATTCCATCAATATTTTTATCTTTGTTTAATTTATATATCTCATTTAATAATTGATCTTGTGAAATATCTTCTGGTAAATTACATTCGACAAAATCCATTCCTATTTCAATACATGCTTTATTTTTATTTCTTACATAAACTTTTGATGCATCATGATTTCCAACCAATATTACTGCTAGTGTTGGTTTTATATTTTTTTCTAATAATTCATTTTTTAACTTTTCTCTTATTTCTTTTGCTATTTGTTTTCCATCTATTATAATGCTCATATCAATCTCCTATTACTCTCATAAATTCATTTTGTATATTATATAATGTTTTTATAATTTATAATAGTAAAAAAGCTTAGAAATTTTATTAAATTTCTAAGCTTCTATATTACTTTTTTATTAATTTTTTGATTTGATTTTAAATCCAATTCCAATAACTAATGCTAATCCTATCATTATGCTTATTGTGTAAATTGTATAATTACCTGTTTGTGGTAATGGTTTGTTTGGTACCATATCTAAAGCAACTACTGGGCTTTTTGGTGTTTCTTTTGGGTCTTGTTTCTTACCGTTTTCTTCGTAATCAATTGTTACTTTTTTGTTTGTTGGTAAGTTAATTCCAATTATTGATTTTTCAACATTGTCTTTTAATTTTAATTTATATGTTAATGTTGCTTCTTCATTTGGTTTTAATTCTGGAATTGTCCATGTAATGGAATTATCTTTTTTATCAATTGCTGATGTTGCTGTTCCTTTTGTTGCTTTTGTTATTTCTACATAATCAAAGTTCTTTACAATGTTATCTGGGAAATAATCTTTTATTACAATATTTGTTAATGTGTATGATGTAATAATTGTTTTTTCTGGTGCAATTTCTTTTAAGATTTCTTCTGTTACTGTTTTTGTAATTCCTTTATCTTCAACATAGTATACTGGTCCTGCTACTGGATTTGTTGTTGTTCCAAAGATTTGCTCTGCTTTTTGTTTATATGTTGGTTTTGGATCTTCTTGTGATATTCTAATTGGCTCATCTGTCATATTTATTAACATTGAGATTACTTTTGTTCCTTTTGCTTTAACTCTTTCAAGTTCTTTTCTTGTTGGAACTGCAGATTTATCTGAATATGTATCAAATGATACTCCTGATGCTGTATTTGGTATAGCGTCTGTTAATACTACAATTGCTTTTTTAGTATTTTTATCTGTTGATGTGTCTAATAATTTATCTGCTCTTTGTAAACCTTCTTGAATATTTGTTCTTGGTCCCATTGAGTCTGTTCTAATTGTGTTAATAGCTTCTTTTACTTTTTCCTTATCTGTTTCTAATCCTGCTGTAATTTGTTTGGCATCATTTCCTTGTCCTTCTTCTTTAGGATTTGTTGTTGTTGCAAATTCCACTACTCCAACTTTGATTTTTGGATTTCTTTCATATAAGCTGTCTACTAATTTTGTTGCTGCATCATATACTACTTCTGCTCTTGTTTTTCCATCAAGTTCTGCTACTTTATTAGCTTTCATACTGTTTGAACCATCTATTAAAAGTACTACTTCTCCAATTTCACCATCTTGGTGTTCAACTTCTACTTTTTGATTATTTGTTACTTTTAATGTAATGTCTATTGTTTTTTTCTCAGTATCAATTTTTGACATATATTTGTCAAATTTTCCATATTTTCCGAAATCAATATGACCTTTGTTGTCTTCTACTAATTTCATTGTTGTTTTATCTTTACTTACCATTTCTGTTTTTTCTGGTTTTACATTAGCATTATTTGCATTAATTTTTTCTTCTCTTTTTTCTACAATTCCACCATTTTGTGTTGCAAATACAGATGATGTGAAAATTAATATTGCTAATATTATAGATAATGATTTTATTAATTTTTTCATAAAAATCTCCTTTTAAACATTGAATGTTCTTAAACTGATAAAAGTATATCACTTTGTATTTTAATTGTCTACATTATAGTGTCTTTTTTTCCATAAATCGGTATCTGAATTTTATATGATTTAAACATAAAAAAAGGAGGAGCTCATCAGCTCACTCCTTCCGGTTGGTCTTGGTTAGTAAGTTACGAATCCCCTTACTTCTGTGGATCTCCGATCCACTCCCCCTTGGAGTTGACGTAGAATTCGCCAACCCAAGTGTCTTGTGCCATTGCTCCGTCACCCTGGAGATAATAGTAGTAATACTTGCCACCATACTGGAATCTGATCCATGTATTTGAATACATGTATCCAGATGGTGCAAAGCAATACCACTTGCCGTCTATCTGTAACCATCCTCCGTAGGCCATCTGGCCTTCGTAATTCGGGTCAAGATAGTACCAGCTACCTTTGTCTTTCACCCATCCGTAGATCAGACTTCCGTCTGGTCTATGATAGGTCCAATAGTTCTCGCCTGTCTTTGACCAACCGGCTGAACTGCTGGAGCTGGAGCTGCTGCTGGACGTACGCGGCTGAACAGTCTTTCGACTGCTTGTTCCTGAGATACCATCCTGGTTTCCAGCAACTACTGTCTTTTTGAGTGTCTCGCCATCTGCCTTGAGGGTAATTTTGACAGAATCCCCCTTGCTGATTCCAGAACCTGCGAGTAGCTCATCCCAGCCGATCTGTTCTTGGTAGGATCTAAACTCTACCTTAGATCTGCTGGACTCAATCGTGAGAACGTAGTTCTCCTGCTGGCTCTTGCTGATGGTTATACCATCATTTGTTACCTGCATTGTTGCGGCCTGACTTGACACAGGTACCAGAATAATGCCTGCCAAAATCAGTGCAAATAAAATTAAACTTCTTACTGCTTTCATGAAAAAAAATCCTCCTTTCATGAACTGGCGACCAACCTAGCAATAAATAAGTATTGCATATATATATTATAGTAATTTTTATTTGTTTTGTCAACATAATCAGTTTAAATTCTTATTTAATTCACTTGCTCTTTTTATGCTACTGAATCCATATTTATTTTTTAAATTATCTATTGTTTTATCTATCTTGTTGTTTTTTATATTTTCATTTAATGTGAATATACTTAATTGTGATTCTTTTCCATCAACTAAATTGTCAACTCTTACGCCTAGAAGCCTTACAGGATTATTTATAATTGTCTCTTCTAATAATTCTTTTACTACATTAAATATTATTTTAGTGCTTGAAGTTGCTTCTGTTATCATTTTTTGATGTGTGTATACTTGAAATGTATTTGTCTTTATTTGAATTCCAATTCTTTTTGCTAACATATTTTCTTTTCTTAGTCTATATGTTACTTCTTCTGTTATTGATAATAGTTCTGGTAACATTTCTTCTTTTTTTGCAAGGTCTTTTAATAATGTCCTTGAGTTGCTTATCCCTTTGGCTTTTGATTCATAATAACTGGTTTTATTATTATCTATACCATTTGCTGATTCATGTATCTCCTTGCCATATTTTCCAAACTTTTTTATCAAAATATCTTTATCGTAATGTGCTAAATCGCCAATAGTGTTTATTCCTATTTTTCTGAATTTTGCTTCACTATTTCTTCCTATCCCTATTAAGTTTCCAATTGGCTGATTCCACATTTTTGTTGGAATTTCGCTTTCCCATAAAGTGTGCACTCTATCTGGCTTTTTTAAATCTGACGCCATCTTAGCTAATAATCTATTTGTACTTATTCCTATATTTACTGTAAATCCATAACTTTTTTTTATTCTATTTTTCATTTTTTCTGCAAATTCTACAATATCTTCATTTTTCATTATGGATTTTGTCATATCTAGTGAACATTCATCTATTGAATATCTTGTAACATGGTCCGTATATAATTTATAAAATCTATATAGTGAGTCAGAATATTTTCTATATGTATCATAATTGCCTTGGTATACTTCTAATTGTGGGCATTTCATTCTTGCTTGGTATATTGGTTCTCCTGTTCTAATTCCGAACTCTTTTGCAATCGGACTTTTAGCTAAAACTACTCCATGTCGTGTAGATTCATCTCCACCGATTACGGACGGTATTGTTCTTATATCAATTTCATTTTTATCTTTTCTCATTAAGTCAACTGCTGTCCATGATAAAAATGCATTATTTACATCTATATAAAATATTATTTTTTCCATGTTTTCCTCACTTTAATCTATTATATTGATTAATTTGTATATTTTCAAGTTGAATTATTTACATTATGTAAAGTTTATGTTATAATATATTGCAGTTTATAGTTTTTAGTTTTTTCGTCATGGAGGGATTTACAATGATGAATTTTTTTAAAGAAGTAGGAAAAAGGATTGATTTTATAGCTGTCATAATTGGACGGCTAATCGTCTATCCATTGTTTGTTTTATTGGTATTATTGCTTTTTAAAGCAATAATATTAGGGTTTAACCCATCTCAGCCAGTTGTTGACATAACTACTTCTATAATATCGTTAATAAGGTATTATTTTGAAGTTATAGCTGGTATTATTCCAAATATTTTAGCTATATGGTCATAAAAAAAGTCGCTACTGCGACTTTTTTTATTGTTTATTATTCTGCAGCGTTTTCTTCTGCTTTTGCTTCTTCAGCTGCTGGAGCTACTGGAATTTCTTCCTTGATTACGATGTCTTCTTTATTTAAGTTTGCACCGATATCTTCTTTAGTTTTAGCTGCTTTACCAACTCTATCTCTTAGATAATATAATTTTGCTCTTCTTGATTTACCTACTCTAATTGTTTCTACTTTTTCAACTAGTGGTGAGTGAATTAAGAATGTTTTTTCTACACCTACTCCGTAAGAGATTCTTCTTACTGTAAATGTTGCATTTAATCCGCCATTTTGTTTTTTAATAATAATTCCTTCAAATACTTGAATTCTTTGTCTATTTCCTTCTTTAATTCTTTGATGTACTCTTACTGTATCACCAATGTGTAAATCTGGAATAGTGTTTTTTAATTGTTCATGTTCAATTGATTTAATAATATCCATTATTATCTCCTTTCTTTATATTTGATTCCATGATTCGAAATCGATTAATTTTTTTTGTTCACTTGTTAGCAACTCTGGTCGCTTTTTATATGTGTTTATTAGTGACTGTTGTTTTCTCCATTCGTCTATTTTCTGGTGATTTCCAGATATTAAAACGTCTGGTATTGTTCTTTCCATAAATTCATATGGTCTGGTGTATTGTGGATATTCTAATAGATTGTTTTTTGAGAATGATTCTTCATTTGTTGAACCTTCTGATAGAACTCCTTCTACATATCTACTTACACTGTCTATCAATACCATTGCTGGTATTTCGCCACCTGTTAGTACATAATTTCCTCGTCAACAATTTCATCTAGTACTCTTTGGTCTATTCCTTCATAGTGACCACATAAAATTATTAATTCTTCGTTTTTTGCTAATGCTAATACTTTGCTTTGGTCCAATACTTTTCCTTGTGGTGACATGTATATTACTTTTGCTTTTTTATTTTCTAATGAATTATATGCATTGTATACTACATCTGGCTTTATCACCATTCCTGCACCACCACCATATGGTGTATCATCAACATGTTTGTGTTTGTCTTCTGAATAATCTCTAATGTTTATGATATTTGTTTGTATTATACCATTTTCCTTAGCTCTTTTTAAAATGCTTTGATTTAATGGTTCAAACATTTCTGGAAAAAGAGTAAGTATATTAAATTTCATACTATATTAGCCCCTTTATTATATGTACTATTATTTGACGCTTTTTTGGATTGATTTCTTTAATTACTTCTTCAATCCCAGGTAATAAAATTTTTCCTACTTGGTATATATCATTTGCTCCAGTGTTAAATATGTCTTCTAATTGTCCTAATTTTTTACCTTCATCTGTTATTACATCAAATCCAATTAAGTCTTCTTTGTAATATTCACCTTCTGGTGGCTCTGGTTTGTCTGATTCATTTATTGTTATCATTGAACCTTTTAGATTTTCGATGTCGTTTATATCATCAATTTCTTTTAATTTTACAATATAAACATTTTTATTTCGTCTCATTTTAGAGATTTTATATTCCTTGCCTCTTATTGTAAATTGTTTTAAATCTTCGAAATATTCTACATACGGAAATATCTTAATTTCGCCTTTTATTCCAAATGTATTAACATATTTTCCAACTTCAATTTGAGCTTCTGACATTTTGCCTCCGTAATTTATTTTTCAATAAATTCTATATCAACTTTTTGACCTTCTTTTGCGCCTAATGATTTGATAATTGTTCTTATTGAACTAGCTATTCTACCTTTTTTTCCGATTACTCTTCCAAATTGGTCTTTTGGTAAAGTTACTTGATAAACACCTCTTCCGTCTTTTATAACTTTTTCAATGTTTAATTCTGTTCCTTCTTCTACTAATTCTTCAACTATTGTTTTTAATAGAGCTTCCATTTTAACTCCTTACTAAGCTTTTTTTATTAAAGCTTTTACTGTATCTGTAGGTTGTGCACCATTTTTGATCCATGTTTGAACTTTATCTTGATCTAAGATTATTTTATCTGCTCTTGGATCGAATGAACCTATTCTTTCGATGATTCTTCCATCTCTTGGGCTTTTTGAATCAGCAACAACAATGTGATAATGTGGTTGTTTCTTTGCTCCTACTCTTTGTAATCTAATTTTTACCATGTTTGTTCACCTCCAAAATTATATTATCTATATTAAATTTAAAATTTAATAACTACTTTAATTTGTTTTCAAAATCTTCTAAATCTTTTTCTGATAATCCATCTAGATTCATTGATTTCATCATCTTTTTCATTAATGGATTTGGTTTTCCTCCTCGCATTTGTTTCATCATTGTTTGCATTTGTTCAAATGTTTTCATAAACTTGTTGATGAACTGCACTGATGTTCCACTTCCATTTGCTATTCTAATTCTTCTCGATGCATTTAGTATCTTTGGATTTGTTCTTTCTTGCTCTGTCATTGATTGAATTACTGCTGTAATTTTATCTAACTCTTTATCACTTACTTGATCACTGTATTGTCCAAATCCAGGTATCTTTTTTAGTAATGATGATATTGATCCTAATTTTTTGATTTGCTTCATTTGTGCTAAATAATCATTTAAATCAAAATCTTTATTTTTTCTGAATTTCTTTTCTAGCTTTTCTGCTTCTTCTGCATCAAATTGTTCTTGTGCTTGTTCTATTAATGTTAGGACATCTCCCATTCCTAATATTCTTGATGCCATTCTGTCTGGATGGAATTCTTCAATTTCATTTAATTTTTCACCTGTTCCAATATATTTTATTGGTTTTCCTGTTACTTTTTTTATTGAAATTGCTGCACCACCACGTGTGTCTCCATCTAGTTTTGTTAGGATTACTCCATCAATGCCTAAATCTTCATTGAATTTGCTTGCAATGTTTACTGATTCTTGACCTATCATACTATCTACTACAAGCATTATTTCGTGTGGTCTTAAGTTTGTTTTTAAGTCCTTTAATTCTTGCATTAGTGTTTCGTCTATTTGTAATCTTCCTGCTGTATCTAAAATTATTGTGTCGCATAGTTTCTTTATTGCTATTTCTTTTGATTGCTTAGCTATTTTTACTACGTCTTTTTCACCTTCATTTGAATATACTGGAATTCCTAATTGACTTCCCACTACTTCCAATTGTTTTATGGCTGCTGGTCTATAAACATCACATGCTACTAATAGCGGTTTTTTGCCTTTTTTTCTAAGCAAGTTTGCTAACTTACCTGCTGTTGTTGTTTTTCCTGAACCTTGAAGTCCTACTAGCATTATTACTGTTGGTGGATTATTTGAAAATGCTATTTTGCTATCTGTTCCTCCTAATAATTCTACTAGTGCTTCATTTACTATTTTTACTACTTGTTGTCCAGGTGTTAATGATTTTAAAACATCCTGCCCCAATGCTTTGTCGTGTATGTCGTTGATAAATTCTTTAACTACTTTATAATTAACGTCTGCTTCAAGTAATGCTAACTTAACTTCTCTTAGCATTTCTGTTAGTTCTGTTTCATTAATTCTTGCTTTTCCTCTTAACTTTTTTGTAAAAGCTTGCAATTTTTCTGACAATCCTTCAAAAGCCATTGTTGCCTCCTGTTTGCTTTTCATTGGTTATTTGCTTTTATACAATGCATTTTAATTCTTTTTGTACATTTTTTAATATTTTATCAATTTTTTTGTCTGTAGTTGTATCTACTATTTTACTTAATTGATTTAATATCACTTGAATCGTTTGCTCATTGTCTTGCGATTTTTTCATGATTAACAGCTTTTCTTCATATTCAAAAAGCTTATTTTCTCCTTTCTTAATTGCATCTACTACTGCTTGTCTTGTAGTGTTCACTACTTCTGCTATTTCTGATAGTGATAAATCTTGATTGTAATACATATCTAATATATTTGCTTGCTTTTCTGTTAAAAGTTTGCCATATATATCTAGCAATATACTTACTTCGATATGTTTTAACATTTCTTTATCTCCTTATTGATGCTCTTAATTTTAAAATCTTATCTGTAAAGCATTATTACTTTACACCTTTTTGAGCGTTTTGTCAAGTCATTTGTGCATTTTTTAAGTTTTTGTATGTGTCAGCAAAATTTGTGCACTTCTATTAATTTAAATAATTATTAAATTTAATTGCAAATATTCCTAATTTGCAATTAAAAATTTATTAATTCTTTTCTAGAATTTTATTAAGATTTTTATCGAATATTTTTTTAAATTCACAATCTTGTTCTAATTTACATTTAATAATTCCACCATACATATCTTGTTCAGATCCTTTGATATTAATTAAATTTATAAATTCTTTTAATTCTTCTTTTTTACTTTTTGAATCCTGATATTCAATTTCCACAAAATCTCCTATTATATCAAATTCATCTATAAAAACTTTTAAATTTTTATATTTTCTAACTTCTCTATGTCTTTTTAAATAAAGATATGGTTTCATTCCTATTAATTTTAGGTAATTAATTCCATCTGTAAATTTTTCTAGTTTAATAATTTGTTCTATACATTCATTTTTGTTTATATATTTCTTTACTTCTAATGTTTTTTTATCACCTTTTTGTCTAATTCTACAAATAAAACCATATTTTGAATATGAATTAAAACCTTCGTATCCAAATGTTATATCTAACATTTCCATTCTTTCTTTGTATTCTTCTGTATTATTAGTAATACTTTTCTTTTGATCTCCTGTTATTTCAAATCTTACCTCTTGTTCCTTTTCCATCTTATATAACTCCTATCTTAATATAGAAATGTACAATTTAACCTTATAAAGATACTAATCCAATTTATCTTATTACATTATCAAAATGCAAAAAATAATACTATAGAAATTATCAATGATATTAAACTTAATATTGTTGATATTGTTAATTTTCTTGTTTCTTGCTTATCTTCTGATTTTAAGTTTTGGTTTGCTATTATTGCTAATGTTATAATTGGAAATATTGTTCCAAAGAATGGTATTGGACTTAAGAATATTGATATTATCGATAATACTAATGGTGTTCCATTTCCTATTCTATAATTTTTGTTGTCTTCTAATAGTTTTGTCTTTTCATTAGTAAATTCTTCTTCAGTTAAAGCTCCTCTATCTTTTAGTTCTTGTAATTTGATAATTTCTGTATATTTATCTTCTTCTATCTTTTTTACTGAAGTTGTTTGTTCTGTTATTGACCAAATTAAACATAATATCCATCCTGCACATGTCCAGCCACAAAGTAAATTTACTATTACTAATATTTCTTTATTTCTAATTTTTCTTTTTAATCCTATTATTGATGGTATAAAGTATACTATTATCGCTAATGCTGCTAATATTAATATAAAATACCAAAAATACATTTCACTTATTTCATCAAATGGTCTCATTTTTTATTCCTTCCTTTATCTTAAATTTTATATATTATAATGTTTTTTTGTTACAAAATCAATTTTATGTGATACAATTGTATTGATTGGAGGATTAATAATATGAATAATAATAAGGATAAAAAGTTTGCTTTTGATACTATGGAAATTTTAATTAAATATTATCCTGATGCTAGATGTGTTTTGACTTTTAATACCCCATTTCAAATGTTAGTTGCTGTTGTTTTATCTGCACAATGTACTGATGAAAGAGTTAATATGATTACTCCTGGGCTTTTTAAAAAATATCCTGATGCTAAAGATTTTGCTAATGCTGATATTTCTGATGTTGAAAATTTGATACATTCTTGTGGATTTTATAAAAATAAAGCTAAAAATATTATTGCAGCTGGTAAAACTGTTACTGATAATTTTAATGGAAAGTTGCCACATGATTTAAATTTATTAATGAGTATCCCTGGTGTTGGTCGTAAAAGTGCTAATGCTATTATGCTTGAAGTTTTTGATGATGCTCAAGGCATTGCAGTTGATACTCATGTTAAACGTATTTCTAAAAGAATTGGTTTTACTGATGAAGATGTTCCTGTTAAAGTGGAGCAAGATTTGTTAAAATTATTCCCTCGTGAAATTTGGAAAAAGGTTAACCATGTTTTAATTTTTCATGGTAGAAATATTTGTACTTCTAAAAATCCTAAATGTAGTGAATGTCCTATTAAAGATAGATGTAGATACTATAAAGAGACCTCTAGTAAAAACTAGAGGTTTTCTTTATTATACTTTTGGCATGATTATATTTTCGTCAAATATTACATCTTTTACCGGCGTTATTCCTTGTTCTTTACATAGTGATGTATATTTATCATCCCATGATGATTTATATCTTTCTTCTATATTTAAGTTTAATTCTTTTACCCATTGATTTATCACATCTTCACCTTTTTTTGTTTTACTTTTATTCTCAATTTCCAAAGCAATTCCAAATGGATATTTATCTACAACTATTTCTACGTCAGAATTGCAAAATACATTTCTATATCTTTGATATGATTCAATTCTTTTCATTTTTAAGACTTGCTCTAATAATATTTGTAGATTTTTTATTTGATTTTCTTTTAATTCTACTTCAATTTCTTCTTCAATGTTTATGTTTTTGTTTTCATTATTGTCCACTCTTCTTTTCCAAGAAATTTTACTTTTTTCAATATTATTTTCTATATTTATGGATGATCTTAATCTAAATCTTCCATCAATCTTTTTATCATAAAAACTCATTTCTTTATTTGGATGGTCATATTGTATTGTTAATTCTAAATAACAACCTTCATTTTGTAATACTTTCGATTTTTCTAATAATTCTTCATATTTATCATTGCTAAAATAAAATCTAATTTCTTCTTCCATGGTTTCTCCTAAAAAAAGAATCCTAATTGCTTAGCAATTGGATCCTTTAGAATTATGCTTGATGCATTGTATATATTACATAATTCATGTCTACTGCATTTACTATTGCTGTTCCTGCAACTGCAATATCGACTCCTGAACTTGCAATTTCTTTTATGTTTTGTAGGTTTACTCCACCATCAACTTCAATTTGTGTTTCTAAGTTTTGTGAATCCAAATATTCTTTTAATTCTTGAACTTTTTTTATACATTCTGGTATTAGAGTTTGTCCACCTTTACCTGGATTTACTGTCATTACTAGTACTTGATGTATTTTTGGTATGAATTCTTTTATTGAATCGATTGAATCTTCTGGGTTTAGAGCTAATCCTACTTGTATATTATTATCTTTGATGTATTCTATCATTTTAAAAACTTCTTCTGAATTTTTTAATGCTTTTGCATGAAAGATTATTTTTGTTGGATTGTTTGGTATGAATATATCAATATATTTTTTTACGTCTTTTACCATTAAATGGACTTCTATTGGTGTATTTGTAATTCCACTTAATATATCTATATATTGTTGCATTTTGTCAACAGTATTATTTGATACAAATTTTCCGTCCATTACGTCTATGTGAAAATAGTCTGTTTTTGCTGCTTCAATGTTATAAAATGTTTCTGTTATGTTTTCTTCTTTTATATTTAAAATCGAAGTTGATATCTCCATATTTTTCTCCATTAATCTATTATTACACTTTCACTAACATCTTCAATATTGAATGTTCTTGTTAATCTTGTTGTTCCATCTATTTTAATTTTCACGTCTTGTGATCCTGTACCTTTTAAAGAAAATTCTACATTTTCACCTTTGTCTTTAGAATAGTCTGCTACTATTCTATTGTTTACTATTATTTGAACGGCTACTTTGTTTGCTGTTGCTGTTGTGTTTGTTGTGTTTGTTGTTGTTGAGCTTGTTCCTGGGACTTTAAATTTTAATGTTACTGTTTTTTCTTTTTTCTCAATCTTATTTATTTTTAATTCGATTGTTGTTCCTACTTTCACTTCTTTGTTTTGTTCAATACTTTGTGATATTACTTTGCCATTTTCATGCGTATCATCGTTTTCATAAGTTATAGTTGTTTTTAAATTTGCATTTGCTAGTGTTGCTTTTGCTGTTCCTTCATCCATTCCTACAACTGTTGGTACTCTTGTTTTTTCATATCCTGTACTTACTTTTAATGTAATTTTGTCTCCTGATTTAACCATTTTTCCTGCTGCTATATCTTGACTTATTACCAAATTTTCATTTACTTTATCACTTGATTCTTGTACTTCATTTAAAATCAATCCCATTGTTTGTGCTGTTTTTCTGACATCTTCAATGTTCTTTCCTTTAAAATCTGGTAATTCTGTTGTTTCTGGACCTTTACTTATTATAAGTTGTATTAATTTTCCTTTTTTTACTTTTCCTGATGCTGGTGATGGTTCTTGTGATATTACCTTTCCAACTTCAACATCTTTACTTGCTGCTTCAACTGTTTTAAATTCTAAT
>ERZ772955.1127-NODE-1127-length-17890-cov-5.240258_pt1 | contig 17890 bp, 16 predicted proteins | sample MGYA00511133_ERZ772955 | MGnify/ENA primary metagenome ERZ772955 (study PRJEB29015, sample SAMEA2737914) | human oral metagenome | biome: human oral; feature: human-associated habitat; material: dental | place: China | collected 2149 ... | reverse complement strand
GATAGGGTGTTGAGGTACTTGGGGAAATCCGTCGCCCTGCCGTATATCGTAGGCAGTCTATTCCAGGGAATATCACTGATCTCTATGCTTTCGATATATTTTTTTGTCTCTTCATCAACAGTTCTCAATTCACAATCTCCTTACTTACGATTCCGAAGGAACCAAAGACACTTGAAGGCCGTCCGTTCACGGAGGTTTTCAATAAACGTGACCTGCGGCAGCTTGCCAACATAAAACTTGACTGACAAATACTCATCGCCGTTGCGGCGATAATTTTCTCCTTTGTGTACCTCATCTGTTCTCACATGGGGATCGGAGTGTCCAGTTTTTTGTCCGCCCCCCTAATAAATTGTAACTAAAACATTCCCTTTCACTTTAAGTATTTTTTTATAAAAGTCTTTCATATTTTGAAAACAATCCATGATTTCTTCTTTTATTTCATCAGTTTCTTCTTCATACTCCCAAATATTCGGATATAAGTCAGCTTTTTTACAGGCTTTCATTGTGAATTTATCTAAAGCCATTTTTATATCAAAATTTTCTAAAGCTGAAACAATATCAGCTATTCTTGTTTTCTCCGTATAGGCTATAAACTCATCAACATCATCAATTGAAATTACACCAACCACTGCTTCGCTAAGAGGATTATTTTCCATAGGATTACTGCAATCTATACCAGTCAGAATAAAATGAAGTGCATCCCACATTTTGTCTATATCAAGCAATATTTCAGCTTGTTCATTCCAATCTTCAACTTCCTCAAAAATTTCATCTTCTTCTGCATTAAAAGATTTAAGTGCTTTTAGATTTTCATCACTTATGTATTGATAATTAGCAATCATTCCCATTTTTAATCCCTCCCGAAACCCCAGTTTGTTCATTTCAAAATATATTTTTGCATAAGTAAGTGGTGTTTCACCATCCTCTTTACAAATTTTAATTTAACAACTCTTGTCTAAGGCTTTCACAAATTTCTGCCATTTCTAACATATCATCCTGCGGAACAAGTTCGCAAAGGTCATACTCAAGAGGGTTGTGAGAAAAATCGGCAAGTGTTCTATCTATAAATTCGTAGTCTTCTTGCGTAGCAATGATATTTATTATACGCGAAGATGTATCAAATGGTTCTAATTCATGCAAATCCACACTACCACTCATTTTACATTCTAACAGTATCGCTGCAAGATCAGTTATTACATCAATAGCAAAATGGAACTCAATATCAATTCCTAAAGAATCAGTGAATCCCAAAGATCCAATAGTGTTCCTAAAATTTTCGACTTGTTTATGAAACCCTAAATTTTTAAGTATCTCGGAAAATGCGATTTCATTGCTCTCTTGTTCTTCTAAAAAAGCAATAAGGTTAAGACTATCATCCGTATCCCCAATGTAATTATTCCAATATTTATTCTCAATATACATTCTGACTTTCCTCCAACTTCAAATTTATTGATGAATAGCCTTTTTGAGTTGCATTTAAATCTTTAATTTTATTCATCTCGACAAACTGGAATTGTGCGTTTGAAGCGAAGCAAAATACGAATGCACCGCAGCAATAAATTTCTGTTTAACGATTTCTTTTTCCGGTATTTTCTGTCCCTCGGATTTCCTCATGATAGAAATAATCCACAATCACCGGATGTCCCTGCGTGACCCTGCCATAAGGCATTTCATTATCCACAAAGGGACAATCATACTTCTTAGCCATTTCCGCAGCTTTTACTTCAAGCGCTTCAAAGTAGCTGCGGTTATGCTTGTTATAGATCTCATCGTAAAGCGGTACAAGATCAGGATATTTTCCGGCGATATAATCCATGATCGTCTTTTTGAAGCCGCCCCGAAGATTGAGGTTTTCGAGCCAGAACAGATCGCACTGATCCTTTACCCGCTCAAAGATGGCTTCAAAGTCCGTGATCCCGGGGAATACCGGGGATACGAAACAGACTGTACGGATTCCTGCGTCATATACCTGCTTCATAGCAGCGATACGCCGTTCAATGCTCGAAGCAGAGTCCATATCGTTCTTGAAATTTTCATCCAGTGTGTTGATCGACCATGAAACGGTCACTCGTCCAAGCTTCTTCAGCAGATCAATATCCCTTACCACAAGATCAGACTTTGTGCAGATCAGAATATCTGCGTCACTGCCAATCAACTGCTCCAGAAGTTTTCTGGTATTCCCGAATTGCTCCTCCTGTGGATTGTAGCCATCCGTCACAGAACCGATGACCACCCGCTGTCCGGCATATTTCTTCGGATTTTTAATTTCCGGCCAATGCTTCACATCAAGGAAAGTGCCCCATTCCTCCGTGTGTCCGGTAAAGCGCTTCATAAAAGAAGCATAGCAATACTTGCAGGCATGTGTACAGCCTACATAGGGATTGACCGAGTAACCGCCTACCGGCAGACTGGACTTGGTCATGATGTTCTTTGTTTCCACCTCACTAATGAGGATTCCATCGATTACTTCTGCCATGATCTCTGTACCTCTAACACTTTATTGAATTCCTCCGGCATTTCCTGAATCATATTTTCATCCCCTATGATAGGGACAAGGTCTTCCTTCATAAACACCGGAATGCCGAGCGCATGTGCCTGGTCCGTCAGAGACCATGCCCACTCCGGCTCCGTATGAACCTTCCTGCTCTGAACCCCGGTCATAGTGCCGACAACGATCCAGTTGATTCCGGAAAGGTCAACTGTGTCGGGATCGTCGAATAACGGCTCAAAGGTAACATGGTAATGTTTTGCTCTGACGTTTTTCCGAAGGGCGTCAATACGCCACAGTTCTGCTTTCCTCGTCACCGTAACGCCAAACCATGCGTTTTCCAGATCGGTATCAAAATCCAGCAGATCGGGGCACTTGGTCAGGAACAGGAACTGATGCTGTGGATTTTCACGGATCTTTGCAAATACCTCGTCTCTCCATTCCGGCTTCCATCCGGAGAGATCGCTCATGCCGGTAAGAAGAAAGTTCTGCGGACGTTTCTTTTCCATCATCTTGAGCTTGCCCGGAAAGAACTCAGGATCAGCAAAGTCATCGATCATATGCCAGCGCTTTACATTGTTGCGGGCATAGCAATATGCACACCCCACTGTGCAGCCGATGACGAGATTCATGTTCTGAATCTGATCTTTGATACAAATACTCATGACTTCTGCCACTCCTCAAGATTCTTTCTGATGCGGTCGAGGCATTCCTCAAACCGGGTAATTTCTTCCTCTGAAAAACCCTTGTAGTAAATGCTGCCCATCTCATCAGATACAGAATCGTACTCGCCCTTTAAGGCATGTGCTTTCTCAGTCAGAAACAGGAGTGTTTTCCTTTTGTCCGTTTCAGACTGAACACGGCTTATCAGCCCTTGATGTTCCATTCTTTCCAGCATCGTCGTAAGAGATGTTATCGCTAATCCGCATTTGACCGAGAGTGACCTGATCGAGATTCCATCCTCCTGCCACAGCACATAAAGAATACGCCCCTGGGCTCCATTGAACGCATCAATATTCTTTTCGCTGAGAATCTTCTCAAAAATCCGGTCACCAAGCTGTTTTATTTTGGTGACAAGAAATCCTCCATTTGTTTTCATGCAAAAGCTCCTATATAGTAGTTTATAAAAACATACTATATAGGAGCTTTATTGTCAACAGTTTGTATGTCTGAATAAAGGAAAATTCCGATTTGTTGCGCAATTATTGTATTTAGATTATACCATAAAACTTGTGAACAATTCTACCGCAGCTTTGGACTATATGGGAAAAGTCCGAACAGTTTTCTGCCCGGACTTCCTCGCTCAATCGTATATCAATTCCGCTTTCACAACTTCCTCTGCCTGTGCCTTGCAAGCGTTCATCTGCCGTACCCACTCCATCTGGTTTTCGGCTTTCAGCTGTTCGGTCACGCCGTTTCGCTCTGCCAGTGACCGCACGATCAGCTCCATGCGGTTTCGTGCCGCTTCGTCAATCTCGGCGCAATGCTCAAAGAGTTTATCGGATAGCACCAGCTCATTGAACAGTATCGGACGGTGCATTTCCAGATACGCTTTGCGAAGTCTGCCGTAGTGTCCGAGGGGCTTGGTCTTGCGGAAAATGATGTTCGGGATAAGATAATCTTCGTTCTGTGTGTAAGTGATATTCATGCTGTTTGTACTCCTTTCATCGGCTCTCTCTGCGGTAAACTGCTGACAGGGACGAACACGCCCTTTGCAATGTCCTCCGCACGAATGGCGGCTTTCTTTGCTTCGATTTCTGCTTTTTTCTCCCCTTGATTCTGTCCTCGTATCGCTTCTGCGCTCCGCTGGCTTTCCGCTTCAAGTAGTTCTGATGAAGCCTGTCCTTGCGTTCCTCACGATTGCGGATTTCCTCTAATTCCTCCGGGGTAAGCTCCACTTCGCCAAACGCCGGTGGAACGAATCGCCCAACAAAATTGAAGTAAATCTCGACCTCCTGTGTGGTCTGTATACTGCCTTTGCGGTCACGCTCATGCACAAGGATTTTCTCGATAAACTCGTTGAGCATGGCAATGGTCAGCTTGTCGAAGTTCTCGTACTTGTCAATCAGAGCGATAAAACGGTCAGCGTCCTTTTCGTGCTTCTCATAGCTCTTGACTGCCTTTTCCAGAACAGAGATTTCAGCGGTAAGCTCGGACTGTTCCTTTTCGTATTGAGCATCCAGAGTGGCATATCTACTGTCAGACAGCTTGCCTAAAATGTTGTCCTCATAGATTTTGCAGAGCAGGACTTCTAGCTCGGAAACTCTCTGCTTTGCTGTGGCAAGGCGTGTCCGCTGCTCCCTGACCTCTGTGGTCTGCTGGCCGGACTGCGCTTCCTGCACCACACGGACAAACTCGGCTCTGTCATGCTTGGCATATTCTGCAATGGCTTTCAGCATTTCAGAGACAAGGGACAGTACCACATCTTCATTGATACGGTGCTGGGTCTTGCAGAGTGTCCCACAAGGAACTTTGGTGTACTGCGAGCAGGTGTATTGAGAAATGCGCTTGCCGTTATTGGTGCGGTGGACATACATCTTGCCGCCGCAATCGGCGCAATAGAGCAAGCCTGTGAGGGGAGCTGCTTCGCCCCAGCCGTCCGGGTAGCGTCTGACATTCCCACGGATTTTCTGCACAAGGTCAAAGGTCTGCTGGTCAATAATAGGCTCATGGGTATTCTCGAAAATCGTCCATTCGTCCTCCGGAACATAATGGCTTTTCTTGTCCTTGAAGTGCTTTCGGGTCTTGAAATTGATAGTGTGTCCCAGATATTCACGCTTTTCAAGAATGTTGCAGATGGTGGAAGAACCCCAGCCGTACACATCTTTGAAAGTCTTGTTTTTGTTCACGCCCTCGCCGTACTGGGCAAGGTAAGGGGACGGAATGAGGACTTTTTCTTCTTTCAGCTTGCTGGCGATCTGATACGGACCGTAGCCCTCAATCGTCATGGCAAAAATGCGCTTTACCACCTCTGCGGCCTCGGGGTCAACCAACCATTGGTCTCTGGCTTCGTTCCAGAGATGGCCGTAAATGACCGTGCCTGTGAGGTGCTTTCCGGACTTGTCTTTGGATTGAAAAGTGGAACGGATTTTACGGCTGGTGTCTCTGGCGTAATACTCGTTCATAATGTTGCGGAAAGGAGTAAAATCATCGTCCCCTCTGGCGCTGTCCACGCCGTCATTGATGGCGATAAGGCGAACGCCACGCTGACGCAGGATTTCCATAATCTGACCGACTTTCAGATAGTCACGACCCATGCGGCTCATGTCCTTGATACACAGATACTCCACATTCCCGGCTTCAACCTCTCGCATTAACGCCAGAAAGCCAGGTTTGTCAAAGCAAGTACCACTAATACCATTGCCCGTGAAACGGACAATGTTCGTAAAGCCCTGCCGCGCGGCGAACTCCTCCGATAGCCGCCGTCGACAATCACGCCGGTTTGCATGCTGCCGGACGCAGTCAGATAGTACCAGTCGCCGTTTACATTGACCCAGCCGGTCTGCATGTAGCCGTTCTCGTCCATGTGGTGCCAGTTCCCGTTGTCGGAGACCCAGGCAGACTTTGCATAGCCGCCGTCCGCATACCGATATCACCAGCCGCGGTTATCTCGCTGCCAGCCTGCAGTTGCCGCGAATACCGGCATTGCCATCATCACCGCGTCGCAAACCGCTGCCGCTGCCGTCATAAGTCTCTTCTTCATACTGTTTCTCCCTTCAAGCCAAAGTGTTATGATTTGTGTCCGGTTGCCGAGAACTTCTATTTTCTCATAAAGCAGGCCGACAGAAACAAATGTAACATAACTCAAAAAAAAAGACTTACGACTACAATTATTTGCAAAAATAAAAAGCGCGCAAAAACAGCCCCCTGCGAACGCTTTTCTGCGTTCACGGAGGGCTGCCCGGGGTGGGGCTATAGAATATTTACTTCTGCATGATATGAATTGCGAAGCCGCCGTACTCGCCGTCGAGGTATACATTTTTGATACCGCCGTCCTCGAAATACGCGGCGGTCTCCATGCGGAAGGAAAAGCCTTTTTCCCTCAGCTCTTCTACCGCGCTCTGCAGGTTCTCGGTGCGCATTGCGACATGTCCTTTGCTGCCGAGGAAGGGCTGCTTCATGCATTCAAAGTAGGGGCCTGCAAATTCCGACTTCTGACCGTGGCGAGGCTCCAGATTGAAGAGGAGCGATAAAAGCTTTGCAAGCTGCTCCGCTTCTTCGGGGCTTCCGGTATTGATTCCGATATGTTCCAGTGCAAATTGATTTTTCATACACGACCTCACTTCATCGGGAAGAGGATTACGGCGCCTGCGGTCAGCACAAGCAGGCGAATAAAGTACTGCGGCACCGTGAACTTCCAGAATTCGCCGATTTTGTATTTTCCCGCTCCCATAATCATAGCTGGCATGCCGTCAATCGGGAGGAAGTGCCCGCACCAGCCTGAAATCACGATGGCTGCCGCCGCTGCGGTCGGATCGAGTCCAAGGTTCACACAGGTTGCGATTGCCATGGGTGCAAAGACATAGACCGTACCGATGGTGGAACCGGTCAGCGTTGCGAGCACGCTGGTCAGAATGCAGAACGCAAAAATCAGGACAAAGGGGTTCACATTGCTGCCGAGCATCTTCGCAACGGTTTCACCGACCAGGTTCGTTAAACCGGTATTGCCGAGTGCATCCGCAATGCCGATGACTCCTGCGGACATCAGGATGATCGGCGCACTGATGGCGCTTCTGATTTCATCAAAACTCATGACACCCGCAATGAGAAGCACACCGACCGCAAGTGCCGTAATCGCATAACCCGCATCGCCAATCTTGCTCTGCAGAACCATGCCGACTACCGCGAGCACAAAGCTCACATAGGTGATGGTCTCCTTCTGCTTGCTGAGTGTCGCTTTCTTTTCCAGTCCGCTCTCATCTGCCTTCTGATCCGTAATCGGATGATCCGGCATGATGCGGTACGCAAGGACGCACCATGCGAAGAAACCGAGAGACAGACAGAGATTTACCAGCGAGAATTTCACAAGATCCACATTGGCGCTGATGCCCACACTCTGCAACACCGCAATCACAATGCCGTACTGGAGCGCCGTGTTGAACGGAAGCAGCGGGTGGTTTGCCGCAAACCCGGCAGGCATCAGAACGCGAGACGGCGGCAGTGCCTTCGAATCCGGAAGGTTTGAGAGGAGGCCGATTACCAGGACGTAATACGCGGTGGAGCCGGTTCCGAAGAGGCTGCAGCCCAGCATGACAACCAAAATCAAGAGAATATAGGCCTTGAAGCCGCCGTGAGCCGCAAGATTATACATGGTCTCTTTAAAGCGGACCAGAAGGCTGGTCTTCTGCAGCGCGGCGATGATTGCCATGAAGGAAGCAAGCATCACAATCGTGGAGTTCGAGAATCCGCCGAAGGCCGTCTTGATGTCCGTGACACCGAGCACCACCATAAGAAGCAGGGCCAGAAGCGGCGGTGCGCCGAAGGGCAGTTTGTCGACCATGATCAGGATAATCATGAGCACGGTTACCGCCAGTGCAAGTATCATGGGTGTAGTCATAGCGAAATCCTCCTTTTGGATTTTCCGTTCATTTGTCCCAAGTATATCGGAACGCGCTTTGCACTCCCACAGCAAGCTGCACAGAATTTGTTCTTATTTGAATCATTCATTTGTAAGCTAAAATAAAAGCACGCTTTTCGTTCTATTTTGAAACATATGTATTCGACATTAAAAAGAGGCCGTTTCTTCCCGAAACAGCCTCTCTTTCTCATCTTAAAAAGTACCTCACCGTACAAGCGCTTTCTTTCTTCCGATTGCCATGCGCGTCGCATACCTCATCGCATTGATCAGGCTCTTCTCGTTGCCGTTGCCCTTGCCGGCATGGTAAAAATCGGTGCCGTGATCCACGCTCGCGCGAACTATGGGGAGCCCCAGCGTCACATTGACACCCTCCACGGCTTTCCAGTCCTTTTTTTCGCGGTCGTAGACAAAGCCGACCGTCTTTAACGGAATATGACCCTGGTCGTGGTACATACAGACCACAATGTCATACCAACCGCCGAGTGCCTGCGAGAACACGCTGTCCGGCGGGCAGGGCCCTGTGACACCGGTAATGCCCTCGGCCTTTGCCGCCTCGATTGCGGGAGTAATCTCCTCGATTTCCTCCCGTCCGAAAAGACCGTTCTCGCCGCAGTGCGGATTGAGCCCGGCAACCGCAATGCGCGGATGCTCGATGCCCATGTCTTTGCAGGCCCGGTTTGCAATCTCAATGACCTCGAGCACGCGCGCTTTTTTTACGCGCTCGCAGGCCTCGCGGAGCGAGACATGCGTCGAGACATGCACCACGCGAAAATCGTGGTGGGCGAGCATCATCGTGTACTTCTTGGTTCCGGTGTAGGTCGCATAGATCTCCGTGTGGCCGTCAAAATGCGTGTAGCCGTCCGAGCGCGCGCCCTTATCCTCAGCAAGCGCCATGTTCATGGCCTCTTTGTTCAACGCATTCGTGCAGGTCGCATCCACCTCACCCGCCATGGCAAGTTCGATGACCTTTTTCACGCACTGGAACGCGGCATTGCCTCCTTCGGCACTGACCTTGGCGAGCTCAAAGTTCTTCACATCCGCAATGAGCGGCAGATGCAGCACGTCAACGGTTCCCGGCTGAAAGAGCGCGTCCGCAACCGTTTCGCAACGGTGAATCCGAATTTCCGGATGGCCCACAAAGCCCTTGGCCTGCTCCATGATGTCGGCGTCGCCGATGATGAGCGGGCGGCAGAACTCATACTGCGCCGGGTCTGCGAGCGCCTTGATGCTGATTTCCGGTCCGGTTCCGGCCGGATCTCCCATTGTAATACCGACTATCGGTCTGTTTTCCATACTGACTCCTCAGGCGAGGCCAAGCGCCTTGTTCCGATCCAGCAGTTCCTGCAAGGCTTCGATTCCCTCTTCCGGCACATAGGAGAACGGCGCGCGGCATTTGCCGACCGGGTAGCCGAGGAGCTCGACCGCTGTCTTGATAATCGTATTCGGGTTGCCGTAGCGGAAGATGCTCTGCAGCGCGGAAATCGCTTCTTGCGCCTCTTCGGCGCCCGCAACATCGCCCGCAATCCACTTGTCGTAGATGCTCGCAAGTGTCTTCGGCCAGATATTTGCGCGCCCCGCAATGCCGCCCGCGCCGCCTTCCTTGAGGCAGGTGAGAATTGCGCCGTCATTGCCCGCGAGAATCGCAACTTCCTTGGAAAGTTCCTTGGTGAGGCGGATATATGCCTTCAAATTCTCGAGATCGCCGCTCGAATCCTTGGCCCCTACAATCACATCGATATCGCGGCAGAGCGCCTGTACCGTTTCCGGCAGGAGTTTATTGCCGGTCCGCGCCGGAATGTTGTAAAGAATAATCGGGATATGCACCTCTTTTGCGACCGCCGCATAATGGTCGTAAAGTTCTTTCTGGGACGCGAGCGCAAAGCTCGGGGTCACAATCGAAAGCGCATCCGCACCGAGCTCTTCGGCGCGCTTGCTGAGGCGTATCGTATCCGCGGTCGTGATGCAGCCCGTGCCCGCATAGACCGGCACTCTGCCGCGCACTTCGTCGATGACGGTCGCAAAAATCTCTTCGCGCTCCGCAAGCGAGAGCGCATAGGCCTCGCCGTTTGTGCCTGCCGGGAAAATGCCGTGCACACCGCCTGCTAAGAGACGGTTCACCTGATTTCTCAGTTCCGCATAGTTGACGCTCTGCTCTGCGTCGTTGTTCATCGGGGTAATAACCGGGGGGATAATTCCTCTGATTTCACTGGTCTTCACGCTGTCTCCTCCTTCTCTCCGCTCTCGGCTTCTCACATAATCTCTAAGTAAAGCGCTCTCGCATCCGCCTCGGTGACAAGGCGTCTGTTGTTGGTGAGCAGACGCTGCACCTGCATGCCCGCCTGCACAAGGCCCTCTAAATCCTCTTCCGGAACACCGAAACTCTTTAAGCTCTTCGGAATATCGAGATGTTCTACGATTTCTTCAATGCGGCGTATCATCCACGCGCACTTCTCCTCTACTGTCTCACAGTTCTTTTCTCCGTGGCAGCAACGGTCATAGGCAAGTGCAAGGCGCTTCTTTACTTCCGGATCTTCGCTGTTAAAGCGCATGACCGGTGCCAGCAGGATTGCATTCGACACGCCGTGCGCAATGTGGTACTTGCCGCCGAGCGGGTAGCTCAGCGCATGTACCGCCGTGGTGCCGGAAGCCGTAATTGCGAGACCGCCGTAGTATGCCGCAATCTGCATCCGGTTCTTCTCTTCCATCGCCTCCGGGGCATCGCAGGCCTTCTCGATGTTATTGAGAATCAGATCCAGACCCTCGAGCGCATAAATATCGCTGAACGGGTTCGCCTTATTGCCGGTAAAGCACTCAATGCAGTGTGCAAGCGCATCAACGCCGGTCGCCGCCGCAATGGGACGGGGCAAATTTTTGATCATTCTGGCATCGAGTATCACATAGTCCGCAATCATATTCTCGTTGACAATGCCGACTTTGAGTTCCCGCTCGGGGACCGCGACGATGGCATTCGGCGTGACCTCCGCACCGGTTCCCGCTGTGGTCGGAATCAGGATGATCGGAACGCACTTCTTTGCGATGCCTGGCGTGTCGAGCAATTCCTTGACGCCGTAGTCATCGGTCACAAGTACGCTCGCAAGCTTTGCGGCGTCCATTACGGAACCGCCGCCGCAGGCCACGATAAAGTCCGCGCTCGAGCGCTTGAATTCATCGATCAGCTTCTGCACTGCCTCATAGCTCGGCTCCGCAGGTAGCTCGTCCAGCACATAGTAAGAGGCACCGGAAGCCTTGACCGCTGCCTCCGGCAGCGCGAACAGGCCGGCCTTCTCAATCCCCTTGTCCGTGAAAATCGCGACCTTCTTGGCGTTGTTCGTTTTCAGGATTTCCGTAATCTGCTCCATCGCATTTTCGCCGCCGTAGACAGCATGCGGTAATTTCAAACTGTACTGCTTTAACATGATGTTTCCCCCTTTTCTTGGATGACTGTCACGCCTAAAACTCAGCGGCTCTGTGCCGCGGTCGGGTTATAGAGTCCCATGGTCTCTCGCTTTGCCCCTGCGACATCTTCCTCGCGGAAGCGGAGATACTTGATGCCCTCGCGGGTTCTCGCGGCATAGGCTAAGTGCAGCATACCGTCACGACTCTGCATGAGGTAGGGATACTCGTATTGGCGGTTATTCGTGCGGTTCTCGTCGCCGATAAAGCCCTCGCCCCGCTCCATCCAGCGAATCAGCGGGAAGGTCTTGCCGCCGTCCTCGGAGAGCGCCACCGCGACCGGGCAGCGCAGTCCCGGCCAGGCCGCTTTGCCGGACTGACTCTCCGGCGCGGAGGTCGGGTTATAGGCGATCGCAATGCGGCCGCTCTTCAGTTTCACCGCGCTGATGCCGGAATTGTTGTTCGGCAGCGGTGTGGGAACCGGCTCCGACCAGCTCTCGCCCCAGTCAAAGGATTCGCTCCGGTGAATGCGCTTTGCCTCGCGGTGCCGCATAAAAGCGACCAGATGTCCCGGCGAAAATTCAATGACATTGGCGTGAACATGGCCGTTACTCTTCGGCATCATCACGAGCTTCCAGCTCTTACCTTGATCGTCCGAGATGCGGAACCCTGTCGGATCTCCGGCGAGTCCGTCCGGCGAATCCGTGCAGAGCCAGTTGGAGAAAATCCAGCGACCGTTCGAGAGAATCTGTATCGGCTGGCGGCAAAAGGTTCCGGGCTCCGGAAATACGGTCTCATACTCGCCCCAGCTTCTTCCGCCGTCAAAGCTCTTCTGGCAGCGCACTTCCGCCGTAAACTGCATATTGTCCTTGCCGCTCTCTCTGTCGTCCTGCGCGGTGTACATGGCCCAGACAGCGCCGTCCGGTCCCAGAAAGAGCGAGGGATTCTGCTCGCTCTTTTTCGGGTCGCGGGAGAGGTCGGTGACAGCCGACCACTTGGTCTCACCGTTTCTGAGTGCCGAAGAGACAATGTGGATGTCCGCACTGCCCTCATAGGTGCCCGCAAACCAGCAGGCGAGAAGATCGCCGTTCGGCAGTTCTACCATTGCCGGTGCGTGTGCCGTCGGAAAACCGCCGGTCGGCAGCAGGGCTTCCAGTACGCCCATCTCTTCATCTTCATAAACCGTGCCGTCAAACGAAAGTCCCGGCAGTTTCGGAAATTTGCTCATTTCTTCTCTCCTTCTGTCTTCTTCTCCAAAAAGCGCGCAAGGCGCGGCAACAAATCTTCTTCCCCAAATCCGCCCGACTTGGTAATCACGGCATGCTCTTTTCCGCGATAGGAGAAGCGGCAGAGCACAATCCCGCTCTCCAACTCGCCGACCGGTTCCACTTTCCGCACGCCAAGTGCATTCATACACTGCAACAGTGTATCGCCGCCGGTCAGCAGTAAAGTACCGAGTGCGGGCTCTTCTATGAGACCCGCGAGCACGGTGCCGAGCGCGTTTGCAATGCGACAGCGCAGCTCATCGAGAGAAAGTCCCAGGTTCTCCGCATAGCTTTTTGTTGCCGTATTGTCACCCGCATCATTGCCGTCAATGATGAAATGCGGGTGCTCTCTCAGCTGTTCCCGCAGTGCTTGAAGCGCTTTGCTGCCCGCCGCGGTCGCAAAATAGTCCGGCAATAATTTCTCCTGCGGCGTGAGATGCACATGCCGAAAGCCCGCATCCGCCGCGACGGAAAGCTGACGGCGTGTAATCGGATTTACGCTCCCGCAGAGAACCAGAAGCCTCGGAGACAGCTCCGGTAAGTTGCTATCCCCTCGCGCGCCGAGTCCCAGTAATTCCGGCAAATAGGCCGCAAACCCGGCGCAACCGGCAAGCACCCGCGGTACGGTGTCCCGAAACAGTGCCTTGCCGCTTGCAAACAACTCTTCTTCGCTCCCCGCATCAAAAATCAGAATACCGCGCCTCGACGGCACGGTACCATCCGCCATGAGCGGTGGAAAACTCTCTGCCGGGAGGCTGCTCTGCAGCCCGAGAAGAGTCGCAACTTCCGCCGTCCGCACCGGCTCAAACGGATCCTTGCCGAAGGGGCTCTCATTGACCGGTATTCCGTTGATATAATGGCGCCCACCGACCGTTGTCCGTCCGAGTTCCGGAAATGCCGGGAGAAAGGGAAGCACAGACTCGCCGCTCCCCGAGAGCGCGGCTTCCAGTTCCGCGCCGACATTGCCGCGGAGCGCGGAATCTGTCTTTTTATAGACGCAGGAGACACCGGCATGTATCGCACTCTCCGTCAGAGCGCGCACAATCTTGCCTGCCTCTTTCGGACTGAGATGTCTGGTTTCCGTGTCGATTACAAGCACCTCTGCGTCTTCTTCTGTAAAATGATGCGCCTTAGCGGTCAGGACCTGGGTCGGGATGCCGCGCGCGGCAAAGCGCACCCCCGTGTCCAGCGCACCGGTAAAATCATCCGCAAGAATCAGCAAGCGAAGCATGTCTCCTCCTCTTTCTCCGGTTATTGCCAAGGTATGGTTTCATTATGCGAAATTGCTGCGGAGAATGCACGCAAAAATGCAGAAAAAGTGTTTCAATTTGACACAGTGTTCCTTTTGAACTCGTCCAGATCAATTTAGGGTTCTCATTTGAAACACAATCTTCTTTTTCTTTCCGGCAAAGCTGGTATACTGAAACCTGGAGGAGGTGTTTCCATGACAGCAAACAATGAACAGCCGCATATCCGCATCCTTGCGATTGCGCCTTATGAAGGAATGAATACGGCACTGCAGCACGCCACAGAGGCCTATCCACAGGCCGACTTCGATATTTTTACTGCCGACCTCGATGCGGCACTCGCAATCTTAGAGGCCCATGACATGAGTATCTATGACTGTATCATCTCCCGCGGCGGCACGGCGGAGCTGCTTCGGAACAAGACCTCGCTTCCGGTCGTGGAGATTCCGATTTCCATCTATGACATACTCCGCACCATCAAACTCGCGGAAAATTACACCAAGCGCTATGCGATTGTCGGTTTCCAGAGCATCACAGAACCAGCCCATACGCTCTCTGCACTCCTCGGGCTGGAGCTCGATATCTTCACGATTGCCGGCGCCGATGAAGTGCCTGCCGCCCTCAAAAAGCTGCAGCAGGACGGCTACCACATGGTGGTCTGCGATATGATAGCGCACACCACCGCAAGACAGCTCGGTCTGGACGCTTTCCTGATTACCTCGGGAACCGAGAGCATTCATACGGCGATTGATCAGGCGCTCACCTTGAGTGCCTGGTTTGTGCGCCTTCGCAGAGAGAATACGCTCTTAAAGAGCGTGACCGAAGGGCAGGGCGCCCTTGTCGCCGTGCTCTCCGATGACGGCACTCTTTTCTACAGCAGCCTCGCGGAATTTCCCGATGCGCTCCTGCAAAAACTGCGCACGGTACAGCGTGAAGTGCCGCGGAACGGCACGCTCCGTTTTTATCACAGCGACCGGGGAGAGTTCTTCCATATCACCGCAAAACAGGTGTTTCTGGACCGCGCGGAGCGCACTCTCTTCTACTGTATGCCCTCCCGCATTCCGCTGCACCGGCGCAACACCGGCATACGAACCTTCGGCAAGGGGGAGTGTGAATTTTTGTTCTCCAACAGTTTTTATAGTCTGAGCGGCGCCATGGGATTGCTCGGCACGGAAATCAAGGCTTTGGCACGCCTGCAACAGCCTCTGCTGATCCTCGGTGAGAGCGGCACGGGCAAAGAACAGATTGCGCGCTTTCTCTATCTGCACAGTCTGCTCGTCAACAATCCGCTCGTCGTCGTGAACTGCGCCGAAGCATCGGACAAGAGCTGGGATTTCCTCCTGGATCACTACAACTCACCGCTCTGCGACAGCGGCAACACGGTCTATTTCCAGAATCTTGAGCGGATTCCGGAAGCACGGGGGCGCGCATTGCTCTCCGCCATCAAGGACACAGGCCTTTCGCGCCGGGTGCGCCTGCTTTTTTCGGCTGCCGTCGCGGACAATGCGCCGGTCAGCGAGATGACGCGGCTCTTCAGCGAGCGCCTCGGCTGTATGAGCTTAAGACTTCCCTCGCTCCGAAATCGCGCCGATGAGATTCCCTCGCTTGCAAGTCTCTACCTGAACAACCTGAATCTGGAGCTCGGCAAACAGATTTCCGCCTTCGAGCCGCGCGCGCTGGAACTGCTCCGCAACTATTCCTGGCCGAATAACTACACACAGTTCAAGAACCTGCTCCGCTCTCTCGCCGCACTCTCCGACAGCACCTATATCCGGAGCAGCACTGTCTTGGACCTCTTACAGCGCGAGCGCCTGCTCCGCACGGCGGACCCGGTGGTAAAGCAAGCCGAGCAACCGTCCGCGCCGAAAACACTCGACCAGCGCATTCTGGAAATTATCCGGGAAACCGTGGCCTCCCACGGCGGCAACCGCGCCGCGGCAGCCAGAGAACTTGGCATCAGCCGGACAACGCTGTGGCGGTATCTGAATCAAGGGGAACAGGAATAAAAAGCGCGCAAAAAAACAAGGTCTGCCAGAAAGGGCAAACCTTGTTTTTGATTGTGTATCGTTTTCTGACCGCAAGCCTCAGAGCTCATCAAAATTCACGAGCTGTACACCCTCCTCCGCCGCAGCTTCCGGAGAAACAGCTGTCGAAGGCTCTTCTGGCTCTATGGTCGGCTCTATGGTCGGCTCTATAGCCTGCTCTGCGTCCGTCTGCTGCGCCGCAAGGCTCTCGGCGCGCATCCGGAGGGAAGCCTCCTGCATCTCCTGATAGAGCGCCTCATAGCGCTTTGTGACACGCCGCCGGAAGCGCTGTTCATAGTTCTTTTCAAAGCGCCGGAAGAAAGCGAGTGCCAGGAGTGACAGAAAGCTCACAAAGGCGCCGAGCTTCAGCCCCTCCGGGAAATATCGGAAATGAATGTGATGCTGTCCGCTCGGGACGCGGAACGCGAGAAAGGCATCCATGGCCTTCTCGGTCTTGACCGGCTTCCTGTCCACATAGACTGTCCAGCCCTTGTCATAGGGGATGCTCGTAAAGAGCAGGGACGGGCCTTCTGCCTCGACCTCTGCGTTGATTGTGTTGTCCGTATAGCTGTCTATCTGCATCCCGTGCTTCAGCATGGCCTGCCGAAGTTCTTTCAGTGCGTCGAAATCAAAGCGGTACACGACGACCGAGGGCTCGGGCTTATCGTCGGAAATCTCCGAAAAGTTCAGAATTTCGCCTGCCTTCCGGTAGCCGAGTTCCATCAGATAGCGGCGTTTCAAATTGTCGAAGGTCTTGTCTTTGTCATCCGACGAGAACTTGATCTTATTTGCCTTCGCATTGGTCGCAAAGGCAAAGTAAAGGCCGTCCTGCTCCACGGTCATGCTCTCCTGACTGCCGTTCGGCTTGGTGTCGTACGCAATCAGCACGGGAGGCGTATTGAACAGGTTGCAAATATCGTTCTGCACATCGGCGGGATTCTCAAAGGTGCGGCTCCAGCTGTCCGTGAAGTCGTGCTCTGCCACAAACCCGAGCGGCAGCGTGTCAGGGTTTTTGACAAGCACGGTCGAGCCGGAGCGCCCTGCCTCTTCCTGGCTCTCATCGTACCTTTCGTCCGAGACAAAGCCGTACCCGACATCCAGTAGCGCATCGACGAGCGGTGTGGATCCGGTGATCGAATAGGCGTTGACCGAAGCCTCGCAGCCGACCGAGCGCAGGAAGTCCGTGAGCGACTTATCGGCGGTCGAGCTAAAGAGCGAGACTGAGTGGAAGTTCAAGAAAGCGCCGTCGTCCTTACTCTTCCGCTCGTACTTTTTGAAGCGCACAAACGGCGTCTCGGGAACCGATTTTTTTAGCAGCCGAATATCCGCATTGTCCGCGGTGTATTCGGTGCGGCTCGTCGTCGGTATGCTCGTATAGGCGAGATTCAGGGTCGACTCCAGCGTGACCAGGATGAGCAGCATGCAGAAATAGAGCTCTCTCGCAAACTGTCCCGTCGCATAGGAGCGGAATATGAGCCCGTAGAGCGCCGCGAGCAGAAACGCGAGATAAAAGACCCAGAAATGGAAATGCTCTTCCGTGACCAGCTTTTCGGCAAACAGAATAAAGAGCACCACTGCCGCAAAGCTCAGGAAAATTTCGCGCGGCGAAAAGCGCGGAAAGCGCTCCAGAGCCTGAAACGAGAGATAGAGCACGAGGAAACAGAAGATAAAGCTCTGTCTCGCGGGGAGCGAATTCGGGTAGTGGAAGCCGTGCCAGATGTAGTTCAGCACATTGACCGAAAAGCTCGCAAAGAAAAAGAGCAGAAACAGTGCATAGCCCACGCGCTGTTTAATCGGCACTTCGCGGCTCGAGAAGTACAGGAGCAAAAGCTGCAGCGTGAAAATACCGCAGTAAATGTTCGGCCAGTGATCAAGACCGATCTCGCACTCCACGA
>ERZ772955.1125-NODE-1125-length-17899-cov-10.631697_pt1 | contig 17899 bp, 8 predicted proteins | sample MGYA00511133_ERZ772955 | MGnify/ENA primary metagenome ERZ772955 (study PRJEB29015, sample SAMEA2737914) | human oral metagenome | biome: human oral; feature: human-associated habitat; material: dental | place: China | collected 2149 ... | reverse complement strand
CAAGTTTGAAGCTCCTGATGGGAAGTTACGCGTGGCAGATGTTCTTAATAGTGAGAATGTTGTATTGTTGGCAAAGAACTACCCCAACAATCGTGCTAATGACTTTCTCGATTGGTTTACCTACAGCGACAACACCATTGATGGGCAGAGTAAGAAAAAAGCCTATCAGCTTTTTGAGAGTGGACTTTTGAACACGGCAGAGCCTGGTAGTATCAAGTGTCTGCAACAGATACACGCTTACCTTTTTGGAGGATTGTACGACTTTGCAGGACAAATCCGTACGAAGAATATATCCAAAGGAGGTTTTACCTTTGCTAATTGTATGCACTTCCCCGAAACTCTGCAAACTATAGAGCGAATGCCCGAAACAACCTTTGATGAGATTATGGACAAATATGTGGAAATGAATGTTGCTCATCCTTTTATGGAGGGTAATGGTCGCAGTACTCGCATTTGGCTCGATCTGATGTTTAAGCGTTCTCTCAAGCGGTGTGTGGATTGGAGTCAGATAGATAAAAACGAATATTTATCAGCAATGCGTGAAAGTGTTTCTGATAGTACATACATCAAGACTTTGGTGCTACCAGCACTTACTACAAAGATTGATGACCGAGAAATGTTTATGAAGGGTATTGATTATTCATATTATTATGAACAAAATGAGTGAGCCATCAAACGAGGACAATAGCATTAAACTGTCTTATACCGACAAAGGAAATAGATAAAAATTAAAAAGCAATAAGTTTAAAATATGACTTTTACAGAAGCAAAAAATGAATTTGATAGTAAATATCAGTTTATAAAAGAATACATATGCTTTCTACCAGAACATCTAACAATGGGTAGAAAAACCAATTTTCAAAAGAAAAATGGTGAACATAATGAGCAATACTATAAATGGCAATTCCTCTATTCTATTGTACAATCAGGATTATTCATTAAAGATTATATCGGAACCGAAGTCCAGTTTCCCAAAGGAAATAAATCATCGGCTCCCATCAAACTTGATGCAGCAATTTTTGATGATGTTTCGTGGTTTGAAAAGTATAAAGATTACCATAACAACGACAATAATGAAAGTTTAGATTGGCTTCGTGAGCACCTGTTAGTTGCTTTGGAGTTTAAAAAAGAGGATAACAAAAATATTGCAGATGTTTGGGATAAACAGTTAAAGGCATATCTGAATGAGAGTCGTCGTTCCTTTTGTTTAGGTGTTTTGTATGATACAGAAAGGCTCTATCTATTCCGCAAATCTAATGGGGTATTCTTGAGATATAGTGAAGAATTTAATGTAAAGGGAGATAATAGCAAGACCAAAGAACTTTCATTACATCTTCCTGATCCCTATTTTAATTTGCCAAATTTTGATTGCTTGTTAGAATGGTCTGCTACGAAATCTCTTAATCGTTCTAAAAGAAAAATAGAGGATTTGGATATTATTTCAGGTGTACATTCTACTCAGATAAATGATGCTATGAGTAGCATTTTAAGGACTATGGATTGGGTAGGTAAAGTCGATCAGATAGGTTTTGAGATTTTAATTCAAATTTTATCTTTGAAAATCTTTGATGAAAAGAGAAATGAAAAAAATCCCAATCGCTTTCTTGATTTTTATATAACAGATAGTGAAAAGAACTTTAAAACACTCGCCGATGAGTCATTGCAGATATTTATAAAACGAATAAACTTATTAAGGGAGGATGCATCTGGTACATATCATAGAATATTGAAAGATACCCCCCTAAATGTAAAGAATGAGAATCATGTAAAGATACTTGTAGAAGTTGTTTACCAGTTTCAAGATTATTCTTTTGTCCGTTCACATAAGACCGACCTTTATCAGTTGGTGTTTTATAAATTTGCAACCCCTTTCTCTAAAGATAATAATGCCCAATTTGTAACACCTCTCCCACTCATAGACTTTTTGGTTAATATTGTAAATCCAAGAAATGGTGAAACCGTAATAGATCCAACTGTAGGAATTGCTGATTTCCTGTCTGTTTCTTATGTAAATTCAAACAGCAAATTGGATGATAACAATATCTATGGTATGGATATTGACGACCAAATGGTGATGCTTGCTACTCTTAACATGCTGCTCAACGGAGATGGCAATGCTAAGATTAAAGCTAAAGCAGGATATGGCTCATTGTTATCTAAGTTTGATACTAAAGGGGACATTATAGACCTTATCCCATCAATGAATAAGAATTGGCAATTGGGATAACAGACCAGACATGAACAAACTCAAAAAATTTGATGTCGTACTGACTAATCCTCCATTTGGAGAAGATAGAGGCTTTGTCCCCCAAAATGATAAGGACTTGGAGATGATACAATGTTATGAATTATGGAATTTATACCGTAATAATGGTCAAGGTGGAAAGAAGACAAAGAAACAAGCAAATAAAATTGATCTCGGTGTTGTCTTTTTAGAAAATGCGTATCGTATTCTCACTGAGAATGGAAGAATGGGCATTGTATTGTCTAATTCCATCGCAAGTATTGATTCTCACAAAGTTGTTCGCAAGTGGCTAATGGACAATATGCGCATTGTTGCTATATTTGACTTGCCTGCAAATATATTTGCCGAAACTGGAGTTAATACCTCCATCATCGTTGCATATAAACCAAAGAAGAGTGAGCTAGAGAAATTAAAAGAGCAAAACTATCAGGTTTTTGCACGAGAAATTCAGAGAATAGGTTATGAAGTGAAAACAAGTAAACGAGTGAAATTCTTTTCCCCTGTATATAAAATCAACTATGACAACTTCGAAGTTGAAATAGATAAGGATGGTAGGGTTATGCTTGATGAAGATTTTACCCAGACGGTAGCCGATTTCAAACAGTGGTGTTTGGGACAAGAAAAACAATTACAGGATATTTTTATAAAATCGAAGTAAACAATGGATAGTAACAAATATATTAAGACTCCGTCATCCATTTCTTATAAAGATATTGGCAATGCTGATTACACTCTGTCAGCTTCGCAATATAAGCATTTATCAATGCTAAATACAAACACTCTTACTGTGAGGGATTTCCTTAGCCGTCCACTTCAAAGGAAAGATTTAGGTGTTGAGGTTGGCAGTTTGAACTATATAAATCAATCTACACATTATTTCTTACGAACAAAGGCTTTGCAAGAGTATTCTCTTTTGCCTGATATCACAAAAGAAACAATGCTTCCCATAATGCCGCAGAGTTTTGTTCAGATGAACTTAAAAGAGGGTGATTTAATAATTTCAAAAGACAGTAATATCGGAGAAATTGTAATTTTAGATAGAGATTATCCTAATGTAATGCTTTCGGGTGCTCTCTATAAATTGCCTGTACATAGTAAGAAGTATTATTTACTGGCTTTTATTAAGCATACGCTTTTTCGTGAACAACTTGATTTTATGGTGCCCAAAGGTGCTACGATTCGACATGCAAAGACCTTATTTCTCGACTGTAAAATTCCTATACCAAACAAAAATAAGGAGAATACAATAAAGTTTGTAGAGTTATTAACTCAGGCTATTGTTAATAAAGAAAAATTGATAAAAGCACGACATCGTGAAATTCTATCACTGATAGAGAAGGAATTAAATAAGAATCAAAAAGACAATTCCTTCATATATCATTATCCCAGCCTTCAGGACTTAAGGATTCATAAGAGATTTGATGCAACTTTATACTCTTATAGATTCCAGAAATTGATGTATTCAATTCTTAATTATAAATATGGATTCTCTCCATTAACAGAACAAGGGTTAGAGTTGAAGCCAGGACCAAGTTTGGAAATTAAAATATTAGAGACAAGAATAGATAGTGATGAATATATTAGGGGCTTTTATCGGCTAATTACCCCTAAGTAGATCCTGAATTATGGTATAATTGATAAAGAACACTTTATTGGAACTCCTCACAAAATTCCGACAATAAAATATGGAGATATTTTATTTGGAGAAAGCGGTACTGGCAGAAGTATGGTATATTTAAGTGAATATACGAATACAATAAATAATGCACATGCTCATATCTTGCGCAAGAAGGAAGGAGAATGTAGCCTAGAAAAGGCTATATGCATCAGGTGCATATTACAATATTATAAAGAAATAGGGATTATAGATTGCTTAACAGTTGGTGGAAATGGCGGACATTTATCTCCTTCATATTTTGACCGTATAGTCATACCTAATTTCCCCGAGAAAAAACAAAAAGAAGTGGCTATTCTCTATCATAATCCAAAATCTAATTATAATACTAAAAATTTCACTTTGGATAATTTCTTAGAATTAGACGATGCCTATAATAACGATGCGGGTATCCATGAATTGGATAAGACTGCAAAGATGTTAAAGAGCATTTTAAATTCAGTAATTGATCATATTGCAAACGACAAAGAAGTAAACATCAAATTAAGTATTTAGTAAAAATGTATGGAAAAACAGCGTAATGAACTAAAGGCAGAACGTGGTATTGAAGGTGAGATTCATTTCTTTCAAGGGAACACGAACTTAGTGCCTGAGCATGAGGAGAACACGGAAGCCACGTATAAAATAATAGATACTGTCATAAAGCCGAAATTCCATGAGTTCTTTAATCTTAAAAATGTACATTTCTTATTAGGTTCTGGAACAAGTAGTAATTCTATCCCTACAATGGCTGGGCTATTCAAGACTCTTGACAAAGGGATATCATCAGAGACTTTAGATAAGAAAACATTAGAACGTTTTAATAAAATCAAAGATGTTAATAAGGGTAATTTAGAACAAATACTTAGCGTCTTGTATTCACGGAGAGAAGCTCTAAAAGGCATGGGAAAGCAACCAGAGAAAACAGAACAGCTTATTGGAATTATAGAACGCCATATCTTTGATAGCATAAATGTAGATCCTTCACACGAAAATTACAAGAAGGATTTGGAGAATTATCAGAAGTTCTATCAGAAGTTGGCTCTTAGGAGTAGAGATATGTCTAGGATTAATGTGTTCACAACAAATAATGATTTATTTAATGAACGCGCATTAGATAATCTGAATATTCATTACATCAATGGTTTTGGTGGAGGACTCGGGCGTTTCTTTAACCCTGCATTATTCAATTACACCTATTCAAAAAGGTTAGATACCAGTATCAGTAAGTACGATCCTGTAGAAAATCTTGTCTATCTATATAAAATACATGGTTCGATTAATTGGGTAGAAGATGACACAAATATTAATTCTTTTTTCAAAGTTAAAGAACTTCCTGAAGATATGATACAGAAAGGAAAGAATAATGTTCTTATATATCCAACTCCAATGAAACAAAATAAAAGCCTAGGAAGCCCTTATGTAGATTTATTCAGAGAGTTTCAACATAAATTGTTAGAACCTAATGGTGTTTTGTTTGTGATAGGATACAGTTTTAGTGATGAGCATGTTAATGATATAATCTATCGCGCTTTAGCAACAAATACAACATTCAATCTAGTGGTATTAAATAATGTGGAGGGTTCTGTAATATCAAAGATTGAGGATAATCGAATATATCGATTATGGGGAAATTTACCGAATGGAACTAAAATTCATTACTTCAATTATATTGTAACCGAACTATTACCCAACCTTGATGCTTTCCGTGATAGTACATCAGATTTGGAAAAATTTGTTAGTCAACTTAATCAACAAAAGAAAGAGAAATGAAAATAGGTAAGATTATATCTGTTGAATATGATAGATTCAAAATCCGTCTTTATAATGATGCAAAGACCTCTACTGTATCAATAAAAGGGCATGTCTATTATTATGGTAATATTGGAAGTTATTTAAAAACCACGAACTCTATAGGAGAGAGTATTCTGTGTGAGGTAATTGCTATTTTGGATTACAATGTAACAAATACAGAATACTCAAGATTTAACCTAGATAGCTCAAGAGAACTAATGGTTAAACCAATAGGAGTATTAGATAAGGATAAGGGCTTTAGTTTGGGAATTGGAATTTTCCCCTCGTTATACAGCGATGTAGAAATAGTGACAATAGAAGACATCGACTCTATCCTTTCTGAAGATCTATATATAAACGATGGTGTCCACACTTCATTATTGTTAGGATATAGTAAAAGTATGATTAATTATAAGGTTCAATTGAATATCAATAAATTCTTTAATATTCACACTGCCGTATTAGGGAATAGTGGAAGTGGTAAATCCAACACTATAGCACATATTTTACAAGAGATTTATCGAAAAGAGAATAATTATGCTATAGGTGCTAAAACAATATTATTCGATGTTAATGGTGAATATGCAAAAGCTTTTGATACTACAGCCAGCCTAAATTCAAATGTAGAAAAAGTTTTCTTAAAGCCTAATATAATAGGGAAAACCATTTATCATAGTTTTAAGTTGCCCCACTATTTAATGAATCTAGATGAGTGGTTAGCCTTTCTAATGGCTTCTGAAAAATCACAAAAACCATTTTGGAGTAATGTGCTTCAAGAAACTTACAAATTTCATTCTATATTTTCACAAGAAAGTAGCGATGATGTAAGTAAGAGCTATCTAAACTATTTCAAGTGGAAGATACTATCTATTCTTAATATGGTCAATTCTACAGCTAATAGTGATACATCAAAGATAACTGCTGCTAGAGGGATTATCTTAAGATGTAAAGAGGTCGTATTACAGACTTTAGAATTACGAAAGAAGGAGCTGTCCGAAGATGAGATTTCAAACAATTTAATTAGTTTTCTGAACGAAGCTGATAAAAACTGCTGGATAGAATATGGTGATAACAAAGGAAGCCTATCAAAATTTATTTCTGAACAAAGTGAACTTATAGATAATACTAAGGCTATAGAGATTAATGAGAAGAAATTAAAATCTGGGGAATTTTACGATTACCACTTTCTTAAAGCTGCTGTGGATATTGTTTTGATGGAAGAGGAGGCACGAGGAAACTTAAGGATAAGAGAGTTTGCATCAACGCTACTTTCTCGTTTAGACTTTTTCTTAAATAACCCTGAATGTAGCTTCATGAGAGAATGTGGAGATACTTTATACACAGATACGGAAGACTATCTATATAAAATCTTTGGAATTAAAAAAGGGGAGAAAAGGAAGCAACTTATAATTATAGATACAAGTGAACTTGAATCTGATACGCTTGAATTAACGACAAGTGTTATTAGTAGAATGTTATTTGATTTTCGTAAAAAGCAGGATGAAGAATATAGACGTAAACAGCCTATTCATTTGATTCTAGATGAAGCACATCGGTATATTAAAAAAGATGAACAGTACATTTTGCGACACAATATTTTTGAACGAATTGCAAGAGAAGGACGTAAATATGCAATTTACTTAATCGTGTCTTCACAAAGACCTTCAGAATTATCTAGTACTGTGCTAAGTCAATGTGGAAATTATATAATTCACAGGATACAAAATGATTTGGATATGAAATACATATATTCTGTTCTACCATACTATTCCGAAGATTATCCAATAAAAATAAGGCAGTTAGTTCCTGGCGAAGCCTTAGTATTTGGGAATTTTGTGCCAATGCCATTACTTATAAAAGTAATAGAAGCGAACCCACACCCCAATAGCGACAATTGTATTATAAATGAAGAATGGTTTAAAATAGATAAAGAGGAGAATTATGCTTCTTAAGTGATAACATCCAAGATGTTTACTAATCAATACTACTCAAATTGAGGAAACATTTTTGTACCATAGGAATGTAATACGCTGATAATCAGTGTAGGATAAGTTTGAGGAAGAAAGAATAAAGACTTATAAGAGATAAGGGTGTTGTAGTCAGAGAAGATTACAGTACTCTTGTTTTATAGGAGGTATGGCGTTAAGGGCTGAAGGTATATAATAGGGTGGAATAATGTGTACAATAAGAGAGAAAGGAGGTTTTGATAAATACAGCGAAAACGCCTAATAAAGTTTTGAAATTAGTTGCTGTCACTTTTAACACTTCGTGTAAAGTGTTAGTTATTAATGCTTTATAAGTGCTATTTTGATGACAGAAGTGACAGGAAACTGAAAAAGACTCGGTCTGACCTTTTTATATACTGAAGGATGAGCGTTAGGTTTTGGGAGATGGGATATCTCTTTTGAGAATGTTTAAGTAGCATAATGAATGTGGGAAAGGATGGTTGTGAGGTTGGAAGGAATGGATTTAGTAATTTTTAACAAGTAATGAGGGGTAAATTGAAAAAAGTATATTTACTTTTGTTACTATTAATATATAATTGTCTTTTAAATGGTTATAATTGTCCTTTGAATGGTTATATTGGTACAGAAAAGCTGGCAATTATGGGATTTGAAAGGGTGAGTTTGTTAGGAAATAAATAATTTTAAATACAAAAGAAATGAGACATTCAAAGTTTTTAGTAGTGAGTTTCTTGGCGTTGATGACGTTGAGTTTCACGGCATGCAGTAGTTCTGATGATGATGGAGGAAAGGGTAAGATAGAACGACCGAAGTATTTGTCTGATGCTGCAAGATACAAGATTACAACGCAGGGATCTACTTGGAAGAGTCTTGAACTAACTGAAGATGGACGCTACTTTATCGTGCATGATGGTAGTGTTACTGGATCTTCTTCACAAGATAATGATGATGTTATCGTCTCTGGAAGTTATGAGAAGAAAGGTAATCGATATGTATTGAATACTGTTGGCGAGCTGACTATCACAGCTAATAATAACTCATACGAATTGCTGTTGACCAATAAAGGAAAGTCTCTCAAGCTCTCTGCCCAGAAGTCTGGAACATTACCTTCTACTAAGGTCAACGATGAGTTGTGTCGTACATGGGTGTTCTCTAAGTGTCATATCGTTGTGAAGTATGATGGAAAGAAGGTCTATGATGCATCATCTGCATCTGGCAATGAGCTTTACGATGGATTTAAATCAGCAATAAACACACCTGAGTATAAGGACAAGTTAAAGCTTTCTCAAGACAAGATGGAGGATATTGATGGCTTAAGGCTATTGAGAACGGTTACGTTTACGCATGCAGGTTCATATTATGTAACCACTACAGACAGTCGTGAAGACCTAATGGATTACTGGAAATGGATTAACGCTAACGAGTTGATCATAGGCTTTTCAGAAAATGAGGATCAGATCTCTGTAGATGATCAAGTTGCTCTCAAGTTTGATAATGGGCAGTTGATCATGGTAGATAGCCAATCTAAAGGTCGTGAAGAAGTTACTCTTACAATGGAATTTCAACCTGTTCATACAGATCGTTAACAGATTCCAATTATAAAGAAAAGTCCGAATCCTGTGCAAGGATTCGGACTTTTTCGTATCTGTTAAAGCCATTTTAAAGTGCAACTGATAATTTACAGGATTATTACAAGTGCTTTGGAGAACCATTACAAGTGCTTTGGAGAAGTATTACAGAAGCCTTGGAGAGATGTTGTAAACCTCTTTCTACCTCGTTAAACTTAGTCTTAAACTAACTCCAAAGTCGTGAGTTGTGGTCGGATAACTACCTGATGACAACAAAGGAGAGTTTATTTGCATATCGTAATAGACGCTGGCTGTGACAAAGCGACTTAGTGTGTAATCACCAAGGAAGGAGAATTTAAAGGCCGTATTGCCACTAGAAGCGGTAGAGGTGAGCGATGCGATGTCACGTGTAAGTGAGGCTTGACGACGATAGCTCATATCTAATCTGAGGTTAAGATCTTGGTTAAATCCGTTGTTCCTGTTCGATGAATTATTATCGTTTTGTTGCGTGTTGGCGGTCGATTTCTTCTTCTTCTTTGCCACACGATGTGTTCCATTGCCAAAGAGATTGAAGTCGTTAATGCGATATCCAATACCAATTACCCAATCTTTCGATGTAGCCTCATTGAGTTGAACACTCGTCATTGAGAGTGCTAACACACGTGTTTGACGATATTCCATGCGTGCAGTTAGATTGTTCTGAAGCGTCACATCCACACCCAGTAAAGGCGAGAATGCCTCGTTGATACTAACTTGTGAGATGTTATACATCGAACTTGGGATAGGGTTCCCAGTGGTTGCATCGGTGATGAAACCTAATCCATTCATGTATTCCTGCCATGTGCTGTAACTCTGATAAGAGCCGATTGCGAAGATACTTCTATATGCGTGATTGATGTTCACACTCTTGAATAGATCTTGGAAGAGTGGTAATCTCGATAGTCCACTATACCTAATACTCCAGTTCGGGAGCAGACTTCGTAGGGTAGGGAATAACTTTAATCCATTGCCCCCCATGCTTGTGTAGGCATTGAGGAAGGCTGGAATCATCACATCTGCACTGTATTTATTGACCGCTCCGACCGTTGGACTGAAGTGCCCTCCACCCATTGATGCTGGATAAGTAGCCCCATTGTATTGTGCTTCCACACGATTACGATAGCTGTTGAGTGAATTGACAAAGCGGTCGAAAGTGGCACTGTGATAACCATTGTTAGCGTTTCCCATGCTCTCAAAAGCAGTGCCCAAAGAGAGCGTAGTCATGGTGAATGAACCTGTTTGAGTGGTTGGAACGCCAGCATACATGTACTGAATACTCCTTGAAGTGGTTATCATTCTACTAGCCGTGAGATCGATTCTGAAGTCTCTGAAAGGCTCCAGTGTGGCACGTAATTGTACGTCTTCAACCTGGTTCGTTATCGCTGGTGTGGCAACACTATCATTGATGAGTAACCAGTTATTGTCACGTGCTTTACCAATGTAATCATCGTCAATGAGACCAAAAGCAAAGTCTAAACCAGGTGTCAATGCACCGGTACCACGACGTTGTCCAAAGGCATCTCCAATGGTTGGCATGAAGCCTGGTAAGGTCATAGAATACTGGTTGCGATACGATATTCCGACGTTGCGCACCATCATTAAAGCACGTGCAACACATTGTGCAGTCTTATACCATTTCTTGTTATCGAGTGGCTCTTTTGGTGTGATAGTGAGCTTTGCTCGTATAGCAGAATCGGTCCGATTGAAGATTTTTACTTGGTTATCTCCCACCTTCTTCCACTTCATCTTTAAGGCTTTTCCATGCTCATCTTTAGCCGAGAAGATCAATCGTTTCGTATTCTTGCCATGCGATACAACGATAGAGGTGTCGGCTTTGAGGGTTATTTCCTGCTCAAAACTCTTCTTGTTCTTAGGCAGTGCTTTCTTCTTTTCGTCGTCTTTCTCTTTCGCTTTCTGCTCCTTCGCCTTCTTCTTCTGTTCGGCTGTCATTGTCGGACGAGAGGGCTTCCTCGGTTGTGTCCGATTGAACCGCTCATTTGTTTTCTTTAGGAAGGGAACATGGTTGTAAAGGCGTTCCATGTTGAAAGACCCATTAATGTTTAAGGTCCTGTTACTCGTGATTGTGTTACCGAGCGAAGTACCATTATCAAGGTTAGCACCCCTTACCCATGTGTAAGTTGCATTATAGTTTGCATCCGTATTCACCCAATCGAAGATAGGTAAAAGGTTAAGAGGTAACTGATAAGAGAGCGAGAAGTTCTGTTGGTAATCAAGTGGAGTACCAAAGTGCTTAATGCTTGTCCACACCGAATCCTTCCATGCCTGATAACGATCCGGATAGAGGTCTTTATTGATAGGAGTGTATGGCTCTTCTATTTCTGCATGTGTTGCACTTTGGAAGTTCATGTGTAGGTTGCGCGTTAAGTCCCATCTCAACGCAAAGTCTCTGTTCCATAGGAACTGCTCATTAAACGTCAGTGGGAGCCGGTCATGACCTATTGACTCCATGTCACGCTCTTGTAGTTCGTAATAGTTGCGAACCATTTCTGTATTGAAGGTAAGGTTCTGTGGCAACCAATTCAAGCCAAAGCGACGTAGGATATCAAACCATTTTGAACGGCTCTTGATTAGTCGTTTGAATGGCTCCCAAGGTTTGTAAACAGGTGTCCAGTTATAGTTTAATGCTCCACGCCAGTTGTCTTCATTCTCATAGACAGTCGTCTCGCCCGATGTGTGAGAGTGTGAATGGCTATACGAGAAAGAGAAGTTTGCGGGGTCGTATGGCATAGGATGATTCTTTGTCTGTATGTCAACACGCACATTCGATAGCGATAAGTTCGTTGTCAATCGTTTGGTAATTGCAATCGACTTAATCGAGTCTCTCTCCTGCTTGTTACTAGCTCCTTCGAGTGCTTCACCCAGTTCCATGTCGGTGTCGAGTGGGTTATATTTAGGTCTACTTTCGTTCTTTGTGATACTATAATATAATGGTGCAGACACCTTCGCCTTGTCTGGGAACAGTTTACCTAACTCCAGACTCGTAGTGACAGACACGTCTGTCTTTGTTTCTTGTTGCCGTTCATTTACACCCTGTTCTAAGCCTCCAAAGCCATCAGTACTATGACTTGCATTGATATCAACACTACCGAAATCGGACAACTGGACGTTCAACTGCCCTCTTGCAGCCCATCCGCCTTCGTTGTTAAACTCCTTTAGACGCAACTCATTGACCCACACTTCGCCACTCTTCTGGCTGCTGGAAAGGTTGCGTACACCGATAATCATAGTCTTAACCTCACCCAGTGTTGGGTTACCCATGATACTTACTTTGTTGGCAGGGTGGTCAGTGTCATAGACAGAGAAGACGCGGTTGAAACTAGCTCCACCAGTTCCACGTGCCTTGTTACGCTGCTTCTTGACAGAAGTGAGTAGGTGCAAAGGAATATCTAACATGTTCTCTATAGGCCAAACCAGCCGTTGATCCTGTGGGAGATACATGTCGTAATTACTTTTTGGAGCGGTTAGCTTCAATGGAATTTCATATTCGTAATAATTGTTCTTATAGTCTGATCCCAATCGAATGAACACTGCCAACTGATCATCACCGAGGTTGGTTGTGTTCTGTTCGAAAGCATTTGCGTGTACAAACATCTGTAGACGCTTGTATTGGCGCAGGTCAAGTGTTGTGTTCTTATACACAGCTTTCGATTCACCCGAGCTTAGATTATTAACGACCAAAGATAGTGCTTGCTCGTTTTCTTCTACTAATTGAGGCTGACTCGGATCCTGTCCTCGAATGATGCCAGGCGGTAAGACATAGTTGACGGGAGTCTTATCTCCATTCTCTTCAAGGCTCACCGTACTCACATTCATCGTACCCGTATTGGGTACACCACTGGTTAAGTTCTGCTGATACTGGCGCCATTTGCCACTGACAAGGTCGAAAGTGGCAAAGCGGAGAACGATTGGTTTGCTGAAACCAGTGAGGAACATGCGCATGAAGCGGATACTTGTAAAGTCGTTGATACCGCCCACTCGTTTCTGAAACTCTTCTAGTGGAATACGGAAAAGATACCATGTAACAGGTTCCGAACCACCTTTTCGCAAGGATGCTGACGCCACTCGCTTATCCACAATAAAGTTTTGTCCGACGTTGAGATCCTGTGGTCGAATGCTAACATGGTATTGGTAATACTTCTCGTATTCGTTCAGTGTATAGTCTTGGTTGATGTCCTCTACATCAGGAGTAGTCTTGTAAGACGTGTCATAACGCTCGTTATTGTTCTCATTGTCAGGTGAGTTGCCTTGCGGGTTATTGATTCTTTTATAGCGTTCAAGTATCGATGCACGTTTACGATCCCAATCCGAACCACGGAAATAGTGGTAGTCATCATTGGCTGGGTCTGCCCATATAGAGTCAAACACAGCCTGATTAGTGTTAGCACGGGCTGCAGTAAGGAAGTTCTGATAGGCTGCGAACTGTCTTTCTTCTTCATCCGTTAAGCCATTGTAACCCACATCTTGCTTGGCACGACTGCCTGCTGATGTCGCAAAAGCATACGTGATGGTAGATTGTGTAGGGATTCGTCCCCACTGAGTCGTTGTCCATGAGTTGCTACCATCTACTGGCATACCACTCTCATAGAACTTCTTTCCATCCTTCAATATATCTTCAGACACCTCGCCGAGATCGATATAGAAGTCGCCACCATACTGGTTGGCATTAGCTTGTCGATTGGTATAGATGAACGGATCAAGCATCCAAAACTCCACATACTCGATGTTGGCTGTCTGGAAGTCGTTTGTGTCCAACTTACGCATCATACCGCCCCATGTCTTGTTAGGGTTGGTGAGGTGACCATTAATGTCAATATTAGGATTGAAGTTATAAGGACCTCGTTCTGATGGATAAAAAGCCAGATTCAGTATTTGCAAGGTTGAGATGGAACCGCTATAGTTACGATCCCTGTTAGGGAAGACTTCGGTAATTGGAATCTCACGAACGTAGTGATTCGATAATTGTTCGAGGTCGCTTTTGATGTGACCAGGCGTTAGTGAACTACTACGACGTGTGAAGAGCGGGTCAATATTGTACCAAGCTAAGAGACTTCTGTTGTATCCGCTCCTTAGAGTCGTCTTATCCGTTGACTCGGAGAAGTCGGATGGTACACTTGAAATAACCCATGATGTAGGTTGGCTAACATCGATTGCATTCTTCGTACCTTCAAAGTCATCAAGGTAAGACGCATGGTCTTGTGTACCCTTACTCTGCCCTGCCAACAACTGTGCGAACTCGGCAGAGAAGGTGATATATGATGGTTGAGTGACATGCAAGAAAGGTATCTTATTGAGCATGTTGGTCAACCACTGGCTCTCTTTCTTCCAGTTTAGATTAAGTCCCCAAATGGTGTTGTTGAGCGGTTCCGAGCCCATATTCACCTTTGTTGTGAGTGGTTGTTCGGATAAGTGCATGAATGTTCCACCTATTTGGAAGTCCTTTGAGAAGTCATACTCCCAGTTTACTCCTATCATAGTCTTGCGCTCCTGTTGGTAAGCACTTTGACTTTCGAGGGAGACATTGACGGCAGTTCCTGCATCAATAATACTCTGGTTGAGGATTGTTACCTCTCCCGCACTGTAATCAACGCTGTAATCAGAACCTTCATTAAGTGTTACTCCACCAGCAGTAACCACCACGGAACCTTGCGGAACATTGTAGGCACCAAGCGAAATAACGTTTGCTGCCGTACCACGATATTGTCCCACGAGCATGAATTTATCCTTTTCTGCAATCTGCTTAGCAGTAGTCTTAGTCGAATTATATAGTTCCGAGAAGGTGTACTTATCGGCTACTGCAGCCGTAACACCTTTATCAATAAGTTTCTTACGAAGCCCTGCGCCGAATGGTTCCGCTAGTGGGAAAAAGACGCGCCCATTGCTTATTGTGTATCCTTCTACATAATCGAAATAACCATTCGGATGCGGGTTGTTATTGTTATCTAATCGGTCGGCACCAAGCAACTTGATGATAGGTAAGCTCTTAACTTGTGGTTCGGGTATATAAGAAAGGTACACACCTGTCGTATCACTTTGATATTTAACATCAAGGCGGAACTTATCCTTCTCTATGTTAGTCGACAGGTAATAAACATTCTTCATCATCAATCCCCAGTTACCTTGACTAGGGCTGTTATTGGTGTTCTTCAGCGACTTTACAAATAGAGCCTCATTGATATCGGTGCGGTCACTGGCAAATTCTCCCACTTGATAAGTCACTCCACCGAATGTATATTCGTATGCAACGGCAAGCACCTGGTCGGTTTGTAGACCACTGCGAAGCGATATGTAACCCAAAGCAGGGTTCACTGTGTACTCCGAACTATTGAGTAGTCGGGCATTAGCAATCTTCTCGTAATCATTACCACCCACAAGTCCTGCGCCATCCAAGATGCCTGTCACTTGATCAATATTGCGTGCGGCAGGGTAGCCTTGAGTGATAGTGTTGTATTCTGTGTTTGCGTTATTCGTTGGTACTTGACCAATTCCTGTACCCCAAAGATCCGTTCGGCTCACTCTTTCATTCTCTCCCAAATCGGTGAGAGCAACGATATTACGAGTGTTACTTGTCGTTCCGCTCTTGTTTGTTACCCACACTTCAACACGGTTGATAGTGATACCTGTCTTCAGATTAGGCAATGATTTCATTGCTTCATCATAGTGATCTCGGAAGTATTGAGATAAGAAGAAGTGACGGTTCTCTTCGTATTCTGCGGCATCAATCTCAAATGGTGTCAACTGCTTTCCACCCCTAGAACTAACGCTCTTATTCGAACTCTTCTTTTGAGATAACACCGTTTGTAACTTCAATTTACCGAATTGCATATCGGTGCGAATGCCGAATAAGGCCGAAGCTCCTTGTACTAGAGAGTTGTTAGAAGGGAATGTTACGTTACCACCCTCAACCAGTTTGATGATCTCATCCTCCTTTCCTTCATACTTCAACTTGAAGTTCTGCGTGTCAAAGTCAAATGTCGCATCAGTGTTGTAATTGAGGTTCATGTTCACTTTATCGCCCACTTTGCCATTGACGTTGACGTTAATTTTCTCGTCAAAGTTCATCGCAGTGGTCTTACGATTGCGTATTGGCAATGACGGGTTATCAATGCTTTTGAGCGTCGCACCGAACTTCAGCTCCGCAGTTCCTTGTGTTTTAATACGTACACCACCTGGTCCAAAGATCTTCTCTGCCGGTCCTAACGAGAAGTGCATATCGGTGAAGTCGAACTTCTCCTTGCCCTTTTCGCGTAGTATCTCTTGGTTCTTTGAGCGATAATAATCCGTGAAGCTGCGTTTCTCTGTCCACTTCCGATACTCTTCAGGTGTCATCATTATTGGTGCCATCACGTATGTATCACCAATCTTGTTACCTATGATATACCGATCAAGCGAGTCGTTATATTCCACCGTTTGTCGCATATTCTCGGGGCGGATAAGATCGGTAGAGTTCTCCCTTAGATCATCGTATGTAATAGGTGAAGTGCGCTGCACTTTCCACCTTGGATGCAGTAAAGAGTCAGGGATCTTCTCCTCATCTATCTCCACCTCAATCGGTTTCTTCTTCTTGATCGTATCGTTTTGTGTTACAGAGAAGAGGCTCTTTATCGGTGCAAAAGATAGAGCCATACGTCCCCAGCTTAGTAGTGTGACACTACCAAGAAGCATGATAATAATGAGGAATATGTAATGTTTTCTTTTCAAGAAGACGAGTGATTGAAAGCCTCCCTAAGCTCCTTTAACAGAAATATGCAAGCTGTAATATGCAGAGAACAGCATTTGTAAGCGGTAATTACGCCCCTCTCCCTTCGGAGAGGGGACGGGGTGAGGCTTTTTACTTAATCATCTTCAACGCCAACTTAACCACCTGTTCCACAGGAAGTTCAGGTTGTTCGGTAAGGATACTCACGACGACCTTTGCTGAAGGGGCTGGTGAGAAGCCAAGCATTGTGAGTGCGCTAACGGCCTCATCCTTTATCCCTGCATCAACAGCAGGTGTACCAGGAGTGTTGCTAACATGCAACTCGTCAGCAATACCACTTTGCATGATCTTATCCTTGAGATCGACTATAATGCGTTGAGCTGTTCGAAGACCAATACCCTTAACAGTCTTCAACATCTTCTCGTCCCTATTGGCAATTACGTTGCAAAGTTCGGCTGGTGTCAATGAAGAAAGAATCATTCTTGCAGTGTTCGCACCTACTCCGGAGACTGTAATCAACAATCTATAAAGGGCTCGTTCTTGCTTGTTTGCAAAGCCGTATAGCGTGTAGTTATCATCGCGTCCACCGGTCATAATGGCCTCATGAACATATAGTTTGACAGCTGTTTTACCCTGTATTGCACTATAAGTATTCAGTGAAATGTTCAGTGCGTAACCCACACCATGAGCCTCAACGACAGCCATGGCAGGTGTTAACTCTGCCAGTTCGCCTTTGATATATTCAATCATAATCTAAAATAAATATGCCTTTTTCGGGCATGGAAATTCTGTATATACGTTCTTAATAACGCATTCCTCCTTTGTTTATTGTAATTTCAATGTTTTATTCCCACATTCTTTCATTATTCCAATAATTCTTCTTACCTTTGCACCCAGTTAAAACGAAGATTAACTTGC
>ERZ772955.1124-NODE-1124-length-17899-cov-16.759303_pt1 | contig 17899 bp, 10 predicted proteins | sample MGYA00511133_ERZ772955 | MGnify/ENA primary metagenome ERZ772955 (study PRJEB29015, sample SAMEA2737914) | human oral metagenome | biome: human oral; feature: human-associated habitat; material: dental | place: China | collected 2149 ... | reverse complement strand
ATCGCCTCCTTTGAGAAATAAATAGGTGAAATCTGTTGCCCATTTCTGATTGATTAATTCGTTGCGTCCGTCTTCTCTTTTTAGCCATAGAGCACCGTCTAACTGCGTCTTCGGTACCGACATATCATCGGGTCTATCTAACAGATGCCGCGTCGCCTCAAAGCTTTTGTGTAGCTCTTCGTTATATAAGAGCTCACTTCCTCGACCGACATTAAACCTTCTCGGATATGGAAGAGCCAATTTACGCACCACTCTTTCTATTGTTTCTACGATTAGTATTACCGTGTATAATCCATAAACTGCTGAATATCGCGGCATAAAAAATAACCGCCGAAGCGGCTATGAACAGTTTTTATCCTGATTCAGAACATGTATATCATTTGAGTAAATCCGCTGTTGGGATCATCATAAATTCTCCTGAACCCGTTTCTAGCGTAAAAATTTATTAGTTTTTCAACGTCTGTTTTTACGTCTATCATGACCATTCGCCCGCCAACTATCTTATGAGATTTTGTGGCAATGCTTATCGCATGACTTAGTATTTCGTCGCCAGATATGTCATTTTTATATACATCATTTTTAGCTAGCTGACCAATTAGGATGACCGGCAGAGAGGTTAACTTTTTACCCCTTATACTTCCTTTGTATCCGTCGAGTTTTTGAATGTCCTCTTCGGTCAGATTCGACGGGAGTTTTAGAACCTGTGGGGCTACAGAGAAAAAAGCAACTACTTCGATTTTTCCGCATTTCTCAAGCGTATCTCTTTTTACCAAAAGGTAAGTTCGAGTTTTTGCTAATTTTTCGAAGCAAATTGCTTTATTTTTTAAGAATCTTTTTATGTCTTTATCTTTTTTACAAGAAAAAGAAGACAAGATATCTAAGATATCTTCTTCTTTAAGCTCTTCAATAAGATCTTGAAGTGAAAGAGGATCGTGACACATGTTTTAATAAAACTCTGCTTTCTTCCAACTTTTTTATCGTATCTGGAAGTTCTAGGGCTGTCTTCGACGGAGTCCGCATAGCATCGATTAATTTATGAATATTTTCTTTTGGAATCGAAATCTCTCTGTCAAAACTTATCGTAGCCATATTAGCACCTCCATATACTTTTATATCGTGAGAAATATTGCATTTAGTAACTATATAGGTTTTCAATTAAAATATACCATATATTAGTATTTTTGACAACAAAAACATTGCTCAACTTCGTTGATAATAGAAGAGATTCTCTGTAAAATTAAGTTTTTATTAAAGGAATCATTTCTATGGCGGATGGCTGTACGGTTTCACTATGACCGTAAATACGATTAGATTTTGAAGCATCCAAGGCAAAGATGCTCCCATAAGATAGGCTTCCTCCATGTTCTGCAAGATGTGGGTTATATCTACCTGACAGTGAGAAACAACCATTGTGTTGTGGTAAACTAAAGTTGTAACAGGAATGTCTAATGGGAAACACCGAATGAAAGGGGATTCGATTCTTGTCACAACAACACTATGAACCAGAGTTCAAGCAACAGATCGTCCGGCTTCATATCGAAGAAGGACGCACATACCGAAGCTTAACAGATTTCACCTATTTATTTCTCAAAGGAGGCGATGTCCGATACAACTGTACGATTATGGGAACAGGTACAAATACCATTTTAGTGCATCCAATACACTTGTTTTACCGCTCCCATTTCGCCCCGTCAGGATCAAATGCTGGCGCTTCTCAGAGGAAAGAGGAATGTCAATATCCTTCAAATGGCGCACATGATTGATATGGATTGCTGTAATGAAATGTTCCATTTGAATACCCTCATTTGTAGTTCGTTATGTTGTCGGAAAAGAAAGTCCCACAGGAGAAGACGCAAATTATCAAGAGGAATGACCTTTGTGACTTTGATCGACAGCATGAGCATCACCTCCGTTACATATATTTTATCAGACCGAATAAGGTATGACAATCAAAGATTATGTATCTGCGTGTTTTTCTTGCGCTCCCCTGCAAAAATTCGTAAAATAGAGAAAAGAGGTGAGCGTGTGAGGGGGGGATCGGATCAAGCCGTGGGAAGAGCTGACGATCAGCGATGACTATATGTTCAAGCTCATCATGAGCCGCAAGCGGATCTGCAAGCAGATGCTCGAGTGGATTCTTCACATTGAGATTAAGAGTTTGTCGTATGTGGAGACGGAAAAATCAATTATTCCTGCCTACCAAAACAAAGGTGTCCGTTTGGATGTCTATGTGAAGGACGACAAGGAGACCGTCTATAACATTGAGATGCAGATGCGACAAATTGAAAGAGGCGGGTTGAGTAAGAGGACGCGCTATTATCAGTCGATGTTGGACACCGATTTGCTTGCTGCGGGTGCAGCGTATGGTGCGCTGAATCGAACCTTTATTATCTTTATCTGCCCGTTTGACCCATTCCGTGCAGGACGGCACATCTACACATTTCGCAGCGTATGCATAGAGGATACAGACATTGAGCTGGATGATGGTGCAACACGTATTTTCCTGAATACGAAGGGGACGATTGATGATGTAGACGAATCTGTCCGCGCGTTCTTGGACTATGTCAACGGCGTTGTCAGCGAGGTCAGCCTCGTGCAGGAAATAGACGAAGAAATCCATCGGATTAAGATTGAAGAACGAGGGAAGGTGGGCTATATGTTTTTAGCAGACAAGATTGCGGAGGAGAGATTGTACGCTGCGCAGGAGGCGCGTACAGAAGGTCGTATCGAGGCACAGATGGAAAGTATCCGTCGGCTCATCTCAAAGCTCAAGATTTCCGCAGAACAAGCGATGGACTTGCTTGAGATTCCGCAGGCAGCGCGACAGATCTACAAGAGTGCTTTGTGAAACCAAAGAGGTGAGCGAATCCATTCGTGCGTTTTTGCAGTACATCGACGGCGGCGTATACGAAGAATTCATATCCCATTAAAATATTGCTTTATATAGTTAAGTCCCCTCCTCATTTCGACGATATATTTTTCAGGACGGGCTATCTATGCTCTTTTATCCAATTATTTCAAAGTAAATTATGGAAATTATAGATAAGTCAGGGAGGCAGTCTTTATGGCGATGGTGGTCAAGAATAATATGCCGGCGGTGAATACGCTCAACACGCTCAACAAGAATGAGAGTGCACTCTCGAAGAGCCTGCAGAAGGTCTCTTCGGGCATGAAGATCAACAGCGCGGGAGACGATGCCTCGGGGATGGCGATCTCGGAGCGGATGCGCGTGCAGGTGCGTGCGCTCGATCAGGACGATACGAATACAAAGAACGGCTCGGCACTCCTGCGGACGGCAGAGGGCGCGGTGCAGTCCACCATCGATATCCTGCGCACGCTGAAGGAAAAGGCGATCAACGCCGCGAACGACACGAACACGGACGAGGATCGCAGGGTCATCCAGAAGGAAGTCGACCATCTCATCGACCAGATCGACGAGAACGCGCTGACGACGTACAACGGGAAGTACCTGATCGACGGCTCGAAGAACGGATTGGTCGAGGGGGATCGTCCCGGGAAACGGGGGACGTTTGCGACCTTTGCTAATATGAGCCTCGCGAAGGATACGGATCCGACGGATAATCTGACGGAACTCAAACGTCGTGATGGCAACGATGTCGGTATTCATTCCTCGGATACCATTACCGTGTCTTGGGTGAAGAATGGTGTTACCTACACAGGTTCTTTTTCACCGATTGGTACAAGTTCTCTCAATGATGCGATGGGGCTTATTACAAATACCGATGCGAGCTATTACCGAAAAGATGCAAAAATTGGTGTCGATGAATACGGGAGAAATCTGTATACACCGGACAATCAGCCGGCAATCTCCATCCGTGCGAGCAAACCTGGCGTGGAGAATCAGATTGCGGGCATTACTTTCCGCGTGACGGACAGTGAAGGTCGAATGCGGAACGAGGTCAATGCCGTGCTTGACGACTTTCGTGAGACAGTGCGTGCGCAGAATCCTTCGCCGGACAACTCTATCGTCCTTCAGACGGGAGTCAAGGCAAATCAGGCGACCAAGGTCGGCTTCACGGATATGCGCTCAGCGGCACTCGGACTCCAGTCCGCGAACGGCAAGGGGTGGAATCACGATACAACGGGGTGGCAGCCCGGTACGGAGGTCGTGGGTCTGGGGCCGAAGATCCAGGTGACGACACGTGAGGCTGCGAATGCCGCGATTAACGTGTTCGAGAATGCGCTCATCAAGGCGACCGATCAGATGGTTGCCATCGGTGCGGCGCAGAACCGCCTCGGCTATACGAGCAGCAACCTTGTCACAGCATCCGAGAACGTGCAGGACTCCGAGTCTGTTATCCGCGATTCGGATATGGCGAAGGAAATGACGGCATACACGAAGAACAATGTGCTCACGCAGTCGGCACAGGCGATGCTCGCACAGGCAAACCAGAACTCAAGCGCGGTGCTGAGCTTGCTGCGGTAAATAGAAGCTGGGAAAGCCCTCCAATCGTCCTAGGACGATTGGAGGGCTTTATTGTCTTTGCGCTGTGTTTATGCTATTATCAAATGACGTGTGCTATCCGATATACTATATAAGGGACAATGGGTTGATTGGGAGATCAAGACATGAAGAACAATCGGACACGAAAACTATCGCAGCGGGTGCGCTATGCCCTTATCGCAGGCATGGCGGGTGTTTTTTTGATTCCACAGGTCGGATATGCTGGCCCGACGGGCGAGCATGACTATACGTCGGGGGTCAATGTCGACCGCAATACGGCGAACACGACGAAGATTACATCCACAGCGACGAACAATGTTATCAACTGGCGCGACTACTCCGTCAATAAAGGTGAAACTGTTCAATATGATGGTGGTGTGACGACAGGCGCGACGGCACATAACTATCTGAATATCGTCACGGGTGCGAACACCTCGAATATCGACGGTAAGATCAAGGGCGGCAACCACGTCTACATCGTCAACCCGAACGGCGTGATCTTCGGCAAGAATGCCGAGGTCAACGTCGGGCATCTTCATGTCTCCACGCAGGACGGAGTCGCAGATGCTGTAAAAACCGCCTTTAAGACGGGTGGGACATCTCCTCTCGACAATACTGCCGCACTGAAGTCCGATGTTGTCAATATGGGCACCATCAAGGCGGATACGGTCGAGGTGCACGGTGCGCATATCCGTTTCCTCAATGCGAAAAATGTGCAGACAAGTGCAGGGGGGGCCAGTCCTGTTGTCAATATGTATACAGCAGCCGCAGCGACGAGCGCGACCGACCCCGACGGCGGCTATGCCCATATCGGTTATCGTGGGACAGCACCGACGAACTATACGAGCGGAACAACGGGCGTATCTCCCGAATACTATCAGCTTGTCAAGGATAAGACCGAGCTGGATGCAATCAACACGACAAACCTCGCGGGCAAATATATGCTCGAGAACGATATTGACCTTGGTGGAGCGGCGCATACGCCCATTGGAGGAAATGCACATAGCGCGTTTACTGGAAAGTTTGACGGTAATTTCTTTCGTGTGCAGAATTTCACTGTTTCCGGTGTAAACAGTGCGGGACTCTTTGGCGAGGTCAGTGGCGGACGCATTGAAAATGTCGGCGTTTCCCAGGCGACCATTACAGGAAAACGTGATAACAGTCATTGCTATGCGGGTGGTATTGCAGGGCATACGACGGGTAACTCTGTTTTGAAAAATGTATATGCGTTCTCTTCCACTATGGTAGAGGGACGTAAGGGGCGATATGGTGGCATTGTCGGAGCGACCGATCATACGCTGATTGATAGTGCATATAGTAAAGCACTTATTGGTACGGATGGATCAACTGGATCCAACCGAAATCAGGGCGGCGGTATTATCGGACTATCTGCAGATAATACAGACATTAGGAATACATATAGCGCTGCAACAAATTCCTATGATGGATCGGGTGCGTATTTTGTTTATATTATAGATCCGGATGACAAGACCACAATTACCAACTCCTATGCGGTGACAGGGGCATTCTCATCAACGCTTACCGGGCTTGAAGCCGGAAAAGCGGTAAATACATATCGGATTGATCAGGATTGGAATGCAACGCCGGTCGGACTCACGGGGACCGCAGGAAAAGCCAAGGTGTCTGATCGGTACGCCGGCTGGGACATCAACAACGACGGTGCGCCCGGCGCGAAGTGGCGCATCTATGAGGGGCGGACGCTTCCGCTCTTGACCGCATTTATGAACGGGCGCGTGGACTCCGTCGGCTCGGTCGGTGCGAACTACAGCTACCGCAAGTTCAATCAGGCGGACGGCTCTGTCGTTGATGATCCTGCGAATAAAACTATCTCGAACAATCACGCAGACATCACAGAGCTGACCTACGACAGCAAGATCGTGAAGATCGTAGATGGCGCGGGCAACGCCGGAAATACGTCGAACGTCACCTATGACAAGACCCTCGGTACGACAGCGAACATCTATACCTACACGGACACGGGTTCACCGCAGAACAAGAAGGAGAACATCCGCAACGCGGGGACGAAGGCGATCCTCTGGTCGGATCAGGACGGTCCGAATCTGCGCAACGTCAACGTCACAATCAAGCAGCGCAAGGTCAGCGTGGAAGGCTCGAACCTCGTCGCCACGCGCCGCTATAACGGTACGAAGGACGTGACGGATGCGTTCGTGCACGCCATTCAGAACGGCGGCATCACGACGGGCGGCTTTACGCCCGAGGATCTGGCGGATCACTCTGTTGAAATTACCGTGTCGACGGATTTCAAGGCAGAGATGGCGGATAAGAACGCCGGCGATGGCAAGGAAGTAACGTTCAAGGGAAAGCTGACCTTCAGCGGCTCGGATCAGAGCAACTACGACATCGGCGACTTTGACTTCACCACGTCGAGCAATACAGCCAAGGGAACGGCAAATATTACAAAGGCACCGCTCATCCTCAAGGTCACGAAGGACAGCACGACGAAGGTCTACGATGGCACGGATGCCGTGACCGAAGCTGCGATGAGCGCAGATCCGAACATCAAGCTGGATGAGACGCTGCGCCGCACGGGTGAAACAGATGCTGCTGATATCAAATCAGATGAGACGCATAAAAAAGACGATGTTTCAATCAACTACGCCAGCATCGGAAGCCCGACCTATATCAACAGCACGACGGGAGCTGCCGAGGTTCATGCGGGCACGCACAAGATCCGCTATAAAAATGTAGAGCTGCAGGGCGCGGATAAGGACAACTACGAGCTTTACTATCAGATGCCGGATGCCACGCAGACAGCGGTCACGGGCAATCAGATCGACCTTACGGGGGAAATCACCCGCCGCCGGATCACAACCAATGATTTCAAGGTCTATGAGAAGGGGACGAATGCGCTCGTCGAGGCGACGAAGACCTACGACGGCAACGACGAATATGCACCGACGAAAGTCTATCTCTCGACGGACGAGAACGGCGCGACGGGCATTGTCCGCCGTGACAAGACGCACATCACCTTTGCCATGCAGGACAATAAGGGGCACTTCATCGACAACGATACGAGCAAGACGCAGACGAAGAATGTCAAGGAGGCGACGCGCGTCGCCTTTACGGTCACGGGTGCGGCGGACAGCCATACAGATACATACGGCGGGCATCTGATCTCCGACTACTATGTGCTCGATGCGGACGGCGTGACAAAGAACGATCTGAACGTGGGATTCGCGGCGACGGGCGCGGGCAGGATCACGCCGAAGCTCCTCACGGCGAATGTCGTAAAGAACCACATCGAAAAGACCTATGACGGTTGGGCGGATCAGACGGACGGCAACCGCACGAAGACGGTGGGCGACCCACTTATCAAGCTAGAGGGCTTTGTCACCGTCAATGGAGTGGAGGAATCGCGCACGAATACCTCCACGGCGACCTATGCGAGTCCGAATGTGGCATGGGACGATACGAATAAGAGGGAGCAAGCGCAGAATGTCACCTACAACGTCTCTTTTGACCGTGGCACGGGCGCAGAGTCGGACAACTACATCCTCGATGGTACGAAGACGGGCGATGATCGGTACAAGCTGACGCTGACACAGGACGGATCGGGCAACAACTACACAGGCACGATCAAGCAGCGTGAGGTCGCTCTCACGATGGGCGCAGTGGATAAGATCTATGACGGCACTGCTGCGAACAAGAAGAGTAAGGTCACCTCCGTTGCGGGAACGATGGGCGGCTCGAACGACACTGTGATCCTAAGTGACGACGGTATCACGAAGGCAAAGCTGGAGCAGAAGCACGAGCAGATGATGACGGCGGGAACGGCAGAGAGTTCCTATGGACGCGTCACAGGAAGTTCCTTTGCCGAGGATGCGAACGCGAGCAACGGCAATCAGCATGATGTCCGTTATCAGAATATCGACGAGCTGTTTCAGGCGGTCGTCGACGCAGCGAAGAAGAACAACTACAAGGTCGACGATACCGTCTACGGCAAGGGCACGATCAACCGTCGTCTGATCGAGAAATCGGGCTTTCAGGTGCGTAAAAACGACGGCACGATCGCCGATGCGACAAAGGTCTATGACGGTACGAGTACCTTTGCCCTGAAGAACGGCGAGACCCTTGTCGCAAAGACAGCTGCAGACCCAACAGCCTCGCCGAACACGGGTGTTGTCGACAAGGACAAGGACAATATCTATTTCACGATGACGGGGAACGAGGGGCATTTCCTCAAGGGGGATACAGGGACGGATCGCACCTCCCACGTCTCTGAGGCGGAGCGCGTCGGCTATAGCATTGCTGCCGGCACGAAGGATGGGGGGGTCAGCCCGCTCTCAAACTATTTCTTCGGCACGTCCGACACCTCGAAGCGCAATCTTGAAAATGTAAACGCAGCAAATCCCGACGCAGTGACGGCGAAGGGGTCTATTACCCCTGCCTCGATTCAGGCGCAGACGAAGGAGATCACGAAGGTTTACGACGGGAAGGCAGAGCACACGGACGGCAATCGGAACGTCCAGCGCGGGGACTCGATCGTCGGGTTGAACCTGATCGCGGACGCAAGCGGACAGCCGATGAACACCTCGACTGCCGCCTATGCGGACAAGAATGTTGCCTACAGCGGTACGAATGTAACAACAAAGAATGTTACCTATACGGCGCAGCTCACGGGCAAATATGCGGACGACTATGAGATCGTCGATGCGGGCAATAACGTCATCAGCAGCGTGAACGGCACGGGCGACAGCAAGACCGTCACCGCGACACGGAACAACGTCGCGAATATGGGCACGATTACCCCGCGCACACTGAATATCACGATGGCATCCGTGTCGAAGGTCTATGATACCGGTTCGGCGAATACCGCTACGAACAATACGGCGGTCAATCCGTCCGGCACGGTCAAGTCTATTACGGATGAGCCGTCCAGTGCGGTGATTGGCGATATCCTCAGGGGCGACGGGATTACGAAGGACGATCTCGGCGCGGCTTGGCGTGCTCTGCGTGACCATGGCGACGCAGTGAGCGACTACGGGCATAAGGGCAATACACCGTTCGAGGATGAGAATGCGAGTGCCGCCCCCGAGGGGCACGATGTCCGCTATACGAATATGGACACGGCATTCAAGAATCAGTATGGCTTGACGACGGCGGGCAACTATACGGTTGCTTCCAATGCCTATGGCAAGGGAACGATCACACCGAAGGCACTTGATCCGAACAAGTTCAGTGTAGAGGATGCGAATGGACATGCCGTCCCGGCATCGAAGACCTACGACGGGACGAGCGACTTTACAGTGGATAAGGACTGGAAGATCCGTCCGAGCACAGGATCGGGGACGGGGCTTTTTGATCGCGATGCAAACCGGGTCAAATTTGCTCTTTCGAAGAACGGCGCATACTTTATCGACAAGAACGGGAACAAGACCGCCCATGCGTCGAACAAGGGAACGGCGGCAGAGACCGATACGGATGCAGTAAAGGCATCCTACCATGTGACGGCGAGCGCAGATCCCGGCTATGAGAAACTGCTCAAGAACTACACGCTGAACGGGAAGACTCTCGACAGCGGCGAGGCATCCGTTACAGGTGAGGGGCATATTGAGCGGCGTACAATCAACATTGGGTTGTCTGAGCGATCTGGGATTAACAAGGTTTATGACGGTAATCCAAACCTCGTCAATGGTACGGTCAACAATAAAGAACTGCATCACAATGTGTTCTCTGAGGCGGATGCGAACGCAAACGTCGGCTATGTGACGGGCGCAGACAACAAGAACAAGCTCGTACGCAAGGCGAACGGTGCTGAGGTAGATGATGGTGCTGTTGTGACGGTTGAGGGCAGCTATGCGGACAAGAATGTCGCGCGCGATGCCTCCGACGGTGTCATCGACAAGACCATCACCTACAACGTCTCGATTGGCGGCGATGTCGGGAAGAACTATACACTTGCATACAAAGACGGTGCAACGACACATACGGCGAACGCCGAGGTCGGACTGCAAAACGTCGTTACGGCGAAGGGCAAGATCGAGCCGAAGGATATTTCGAGTGCGTTCAAAAAGGTGACGAAGGTCTACGACCGTACGAAGAATGTTCCAGCGGGGGCGGTTGGCTTTGATGTCGGAACACCGGGCGGCGTCATCTCCGGCGATGTGGTCACGCTCAAGGCGGGCTACGGCGCATTGTTCGAGAGTCCGAACGTCAAGGGCAGCGGAACTTCGCGAGTAATCGGAGGGGAGACCCGGCACAACTGGGTCAACTATACGAATGTCGAGTTGGACGGTACGGACGCAGGAAATTATAAAATTACGTCCGATGCGAACGGTCGTCTGTATGGACTCGGCGAGATCACACCGCTCAAGATTGACTCGAATACCGTGATTAACTACGGCACTGTCACACAGGCGACGAAGACCTACGATGGCACTCAGACGGTCAAGCGGCTTGTGAGCGGCGTGGAGTCAGCAGACAAGGGGGCTGTCAAGGGGTATATCGAAAAGGCAGAGGTGCAGGTCGGCACAGAGAGGGTGAACCTGTATGGACGGATGTCTGTTACATCGGCGACGTATGACGATACGAAGGATGTCAACAACGGAACTGCGCAGGGCGTTACCTACAAGCTGACCTATACGCCCGAAGACGATGGGAACATCGTCCTTGAGCCGAATGCAGTGTTGAAGGCGCATGGCACAGGCATCATCACGAAGCGAGATGTGAACGTCACGGTGAAGAATCCGCTGACGAAGCAGTATGATGCGGGGACAGCGGTAAAGGATGCGTCGGGCAACGTTATCACGGGAGCTGCACTGAACAACCTTGTCGAACTCGACGGATTGACAAAGGACGACGATGCGGCAGTAACGAAGAAGGACAACGCAACGTACACCACGACTGCCGTGTATACGGACAAGAACGTAGGCACAGGCAAACAGGTTGACTACACCGTGAACCTCGATGCCGCGAGCGCGGGGAACTACAACCTGAAGTACAACGGCGGCAGCGGCAACGCATTTTCAACGAACGACAACGCCATCGCGAAGCGCACCGTCAAGGTGAACTTCAAGAAGGTGTCAAAAACCTATGACACAACAACAGCGAACCCCGACATCACCGGGTTTGTTTCGGATGCCGATGCCGAGGTGCTGAACACGGATCATGCGAACATTGCTCAGGCAGACCCCGCGAACGCGAACAAGAAGAAACTGCAGAACCTCGGTGGACTGACAAGCAACTACGGCGTGGGCGACACGGATGCGACCTTTACTGCAGACCCGAATGCGGGCGACAAGGACGTACAGTATGCAGGGCTGCGTGCAGCGATGAACACCACCCTTGGCACGGGCGTATCGGATAACTATGAGTTTGACGTAAACGGCTATGGCAAGGGAACGATCGACAAAGCGACCATCAACACAGGCGATATTGACTTTGGCACACCGGCACAGGCGACAAAGACCTACGACGGCACGACGAAAGTCAAGAGAACCGTCGGCGGCGTAGAGTCGGCAGCCAAGGGGGATGTCAAGGGCTACATTCCGCAGTTCAAGTGGAACGGACATGACATCAGCGACTCGGTCGAGGTTGACACGGCGGAGTATGACAACAAGAACGTGAACGGCGGTGCGGTGCACAACGTCACGTACAAGTTCAAACTCTCGGGCAATAACAAGAACTTCCAGCTCGGCACGGGTGCGAAACTCGAAAAGCAGGGTACGGGCATCATCACGAAGCGAGATGTGAACGTCACGGTGAAGAATCCGCTGACGAAGCAGTATGATGCGGGGACAGCGGTAAAGGATGCGTCGGGCAACGTTATCACGGGAGCTGCACTGAACAACCTTGTCGAACTCGACGGATTGACAAAGGACGACGATGCGGCAGTAACGAAGAAGGACAACGCAACGTACACCACGACTGCCGTGTATACGGACAAGAACGTAGGCACAGGCAAACAGGTTGACTACACCGTGAACCTCGATGCCGCGAGCGCGGGGAACTACAACCTGAAGTACAACGGTGGCAGCGGCAACGCATTTTCAACGAACGACAACACCATCGCGAAGCGTAGGGTGAAAGTGAACTTTGCGCCCGTGTCGAAGGATTATGATGGATCAGCGGTGAATGACCGCCCCGTTGTGGCGAATGTTTCGGCTGAAGATGCAGCGGTGCTGAACACGGATCGCGCAGGAATCGTTGATGGCACAGGTCATCTCACGAATCTGGACGGCGTGAACCGTCCAGATAGTCAGTATGGTATTCGCGCGGGAGGTGTGTTCATACCTGATGCGAATGCGGGGAAGAACAAGGATGTTCGATACGAGGGACTGGGCGCACAAATGAATCTGACCCTCGGCGTGGATGCGGTGAACTATGAGTTTGATGTGGATGGCTACGGAATGGGCACGATTCGCAAAGTACCCGAGTTCTACATCCCAGATGCCGACTACTACAACACACTCGCGGCGAACAAGATGCTCCCCGACGAGTACGCCTATGAGAATGCCTCACTCGATCGCCGCAGTCACTTCGGGCGCGATGCCGAGGCAGAGATCGCCTATGAGCCGCCTTCCATCAACATTGTGCAGGACGGCATCGATCTCAGCAAGTCCAACATCGTTGTCACAGATAGCGCAGTCTTCGAGATCGTGAACGAGGTTTTCGGCTGAGAAGAAAATAGAATCAAAGCCTTTCCCGTATGAGGGGAAAGGGGCAAAAAGAAGGGGCGTTGTACGAAGTTTTAGCTTCGTGCAACGCCCTTTTTAATGCCATTATTCGGTTTTCGTCAATTCCCGCAGCAGTGCGCGACACCCCGCATTAACATCGCGGTAGGTGACTTCGAAGTTGCCGGTGTACCACGGGTCGGCGACGTCGCGTTCCTCGCCGATATAGGAGAGGAGACGGCGAACTTTGCCGTCGGGATCGCCGCCCGTGAGGCGGTCGAGGTCGTTCATGTTCTCGGTGTCCATGCCGATGATGATGTCGAATGCGCTGTAGTCGGCGGCACTCATGAGTGTTGCACGCCGCTTGCTGAATGGGATGTTATGCGCGTGCAGGACTTCGCGTGTGCCACGATGGGTGTCTCTGCCGATCTCGTCGCGGTGGAGTGCCTTGGACTCCACAAGGATGTTGTCGGCAAGCCCTGCCTCACGCACGAGGTGTTTCATGACGAACTCCGCCATGGGCGAGCGGCAGATGTTGCCGTGGCAGACGAATAGTATTTTCTTCATTTCAAATGCTCCTGTCTGTATGCTGTTCCTTCCGAAAGTCTACCGCAAACATGCGTGGATTGCAACTGCTGCGCGTTCTCTTCCCTTGTCTTTTCGCATTGAAAATGCTAGAATGTAGACGAAATAGTGTCAATGTTATAGGGGTTGAGATACGATCGTGCGTGATGGGATGAATCATATGAAAAAAAGCATTGTTCTGCGTGCGGGTCTTGCTGCGTGCATTTGTGCGGGTTTTGCGTGCACAGGGACGGAGGGGGATGCTGCGCCCTCTCTTGCACGTCCGGGGGCGGATATTGCGGGGGAGCAGCCGCGCTCAGAGATCGGGGTGGAGGACAGCGCACCACGTTATCGTCAGGAGGGCGATGACGCACAGTTTACGATTGAGAACTTTATTTTGGAGGCACCCGACCTTGTGCTCGATAAGGCGGAGCTGGCGCGCATTCTCGAGGAGGGCATGGGCGAGAACCGCACGATGGTGCAGCTGCGCCGTACGGTGGACGAGCTGACTGCCTACTGCCGCAGTCACGGCTATCCCGCTGCTGCGGTCTATCTGCCGCCGCAGGAGAGTGCAGATGGTGTTGTTGTGCTGCGCGTTCTGCCGGGGCACTATGATGAGATCGGAATCGAGAATAACAGCCGTCTGAAGTCTCCTGTGGCGCAGCGTATTATCGCAGGGCTCAAAACGGGCGATGTTATCACGACAGCGCGTCTGGAATCGGCTCTTTATGCGGTGTCGGATGCGACGGGGGCGCGTGCGGTCGGTGTGCTGAGCCCCGGGCGGGAGTTCGGCACGAGCAAGCTGACGGTGCGCATCGAGGACTCGAAGGAGTCGAATACGGTGTTCTATGTGGAGAACTACGGCAGTCCGTCGACGGGGCGGTATCGCTACGGTCTGCAGGAGACGCTCTACGATCCGTCGGGAACGGGGGACAAGGTGAGTCTCGGTGCGTTGGTCTCGAACGGCAGCCTCCGAAACTTCTACGCAAACTATGAGACGGTGGTCGGGCGCGGCGGTACGACACTTGGGCTTGGTATTTCGCGCATGAACTACAAGGTGAGCGGTGCGCTGGCACCGATTGGTGCGGAGGGCAACTCGCTGACGCTCTCGCTCTTTGGACAGACACCGCTCTATCATCTGACGAACCGCAGTCTCAGTTTCCGCTATGGCTATAATTATCGCAATCTGAATGACGATATCACGGCGTTTGATCTGGAGGGCAAAAAGCATACACACAGCATCTATGCAGGGCTGGTCGGTATGCACCGCGTACAGGGGCTGACGCTGAACTATAGTGCGAATCTGACGGTCGGCAAGCTCGGCTTTGATTCGGACTACAGCCGCATACTCGGTGAGCTCAACCGCACGGATGAAGGGACGTATGCAAAGCTCGAGGCGGAACTGACGGCGGTGCAGCAGCTCGGACACGTGACGGATTTCCTTGTCAAGGTTGCGGGGCAGAAGGCGAGCCGTAATCTCGACAGCTCGGAGGAGTTCTACCTCGGCGGCCCGAACGGTGTGCGCGCCTATGCACAAGGCGAGGGCGCGGGCGACGAGGGTGTGCTCGGTACGGCGGAGGTGCGCTGGCATACGCCGGTGCGCGGGCTGACGCTAAGTACGTTCTACGATGCGGGAGCAGTGCGCCTGAGCAAAACGCCGATTGGGGCGGATAACCGTGTGACACTGCGCGGCTGGGGCATCGGTGCTGCGTACAGCAACCCGGGTGACTGGTTTGCGCGCGTGGACTATGCGCGGCGCATCGGTCTGGATCCGTCGGTGTCGGCGAAAAATAATGCATCGGGACGGGTCTGGTTCATGGCGGGGAAGATCTGGTAATATGTCTGCATTTGTGATACGGGGCTGAACGGGAAAGGGCTATGAGACTGAGACGAAAGCCGTGGATTGACGCGGCGATTCTGGACTATGCGGATTTTGTGACGCCGCTCGGTGGTGACTGGAAAGCATTTGCGGGTGCGTGGACGGAGGCGTTCGGGCGTACGGCACCGCTTCATGTGGAGATCGGTGTCGGCAAGGGCGACTTCCTGACGGAGCTTGCGGCACGGAATCCCAATGTGAACTACGTGGGGCTCGAGGCGCAGCAGGGGGTGCTCTACTTTGCCGCGCGTAAGGCGGCGGCGCGGGAACTGAAAAATGTCCGGCTTCTCGTCTTTGATGCAGCACATCTGACGGAGCTCTTTGCGCCTGCCGAGGTTGACCGCATCTATCTGAATTTCTCCGATCCGTGGCCGAAAGCACGTCATGCAAAGCGACGTCTGACGAGCGAGCTCTTTCTCGAGCGGTATGCCGCAGTGCTGAAGGCGGACGGGGAAATTCATTTCAAGACGGATAACACGGGGCTGTTCGACTACTCGCTTGAGACGATGGCGCGCGAGGGGTGGCAGCTCTCGCGCGTGACGCACGACCTCCACGCGCTCGGCGAGGAGGACAATATCATGACGGAGTACGAGCGGAAATTCAGTGCACGCGGGGCAAAGATCGGCCGCGTTGTGGCACGCCGCCCATCGGAGCAGGGCTGATGCGTACGCGCTACACGCTCTTTAAGAGTGAGACGGAGCCGATTGTCATCATCATGGCGATTCTGCTTGTGACGGGGACGATCAATGTGTTCAGTTCGAGCTATGTGCTCGCGGCGATGAACTTCGAGAATCCGTATTACTTCCTCCAGCGGCATCTCCAATGGCTGCTGATCGGCATTGTTGCCTGTTGGATCTGTCGTAAGATCAACTATCAGCGGCTGCGCTGGCTCATGTTCATCGGGCTGGGGCTCAATCTTTTCCTGCTCGTGGCGGTTCTCTTTGTGGGGACAACGATCAATGGCGCGCAGCGATGGATTGCGCTCGGCCCTCTGAGCTTTCAGCCGGCGGAGTTTGCAAAGCTGATGGCGGTGCTGATGGGGGCGTTCTCGATCTCGGCGGTGATCGGCAAAGAGCGTTTTCGTATGGAGCGTGACTGGCCGCGCGTCGTTATCCCGTTCGGGGCGATTCTGCTGATGGCGTTTCTCGTCTATCGTGAGCCGGATTTTGGAACGGCGTGCATTGTGTTCGGTGTGCCGCTCTTGATGGCACTCGTTCTGCTCGTCCGCCCGCGTTACTGGTTGTGGATTGTGCCGCTCACGCTGGTGACGGCGTTTGCGATCGGGATGCTGCAGCCGTACCGCATGAAGCGCATCGAGGTCTGGTTTGATCCGTGGTCGGATGCGCGCAATGCGGGCTACCAGATGGTGCAGTCGCTCTCGACGATCGGCTCGGGCGGGATCTTTGGCATGGGGTTCGGCGACGGCGTGAGCAAGTATGAGTATCTGCCGGAGGCACACACGGACTTTGCGTTTGCGATCTTCAGTCAGGAACATGGTTTTTTCGGCGTTATTCTGATTTTCTTTCTGCTCGCGGTGCTGCTCATCACTTGTATGCGTGTAGCGGCGCGGGCAAAGGATACGTTCGGGCAGGTGCTCGCGCTTGGCATCATCTTTCTCGTGCTCGGGCAGGCTCTTGCGAATCTCGCGATGGTGGCGGGGCTGCTCCCCGTGGTCGGTGTACCGCTGCCGTTTATCAGCTATGGCGGGTCGTCGCTGATTGTGACGATGGCGGGGATGGGGATGCTGCTCGGCATCGCCGACCGCAGCTACGCGCAGCCGCCGGAGAAGAAAAATACGGAGTCGCCGGAGAAGCGGCGCGAGAGTATCCATGTAGTACGATGATGGGGAGGCACGCGGTGCCTCCTTTTTCTGATTTTTCATCCGAAACAAAAGAAAGATACGCTAGGAGAGGTGTAAATAGAAAACTTTGTAAAATATGCGTTGACAAGCGTTTTGACGGATGATATTATGTGACAGTCCCCTTTTTGGAGGTGCACTATGTCTTTGGAAAAATTGCGTACAGCGCGCACGGTCGCCGGCATTCATCAGGTGTGCAAGGCGGTGCGGAGCGGTACGGCGGAGATGGTGTTCATCGCGAGCGATGTGGACGGCCGTGTGCTCGATCCGCTCTTTGCCGCGTGTGGGGACGCGGGAATCATCCCTGACCGCTCCGCGACGAAGGCGGAGCTCGGCGCAGCGGTGCACCTCGATGTGGGTGCGGCGGCGGTCGCCAAACTACGGTAAAAACGCAGTTCTCTGCGTTTTCATACAAAAGAAATGATATGACGACAAAGGAAGGAGGTGCAGTATGCCAACGATCAATCAGCTCATTCGCAAGA
>ERZ772955.1120-NODE-1120-length-17916-cov-6.255417_pt1 | contig 17916 bp, 9 predicted proteins | sample MGYA00511133_ERZ772955 | MGnify/ENA primary metagenome ERZ772955 (study PRJEB29015, sample SAMEA2737914) | human oral metagenome | biome: human oral; feature: human-associated habitat; material: dental | place: China | collected 2149 ... | reverse complement strand
ACCATATGCGCCTGTCTTTCTGTTATCCGACGCCGGAGCGAATTCGCGAGGGCGTGCAACGCCTGGCCAGGGTGGTTCGCGCGGAGGCCGAGCTCGTCGACATGTTCGGCCTGCGCGGCGACGACGGCGCTAAACCTTCGCCTGGAGAGTTCGCATGGCCGCGAGTGTAAGGCCGGCGCAAAGACTCTGACGACGCCGCACAGCGGCCGCTCGTCGCAGACGATCCCAACCCGGCCAACCTTTAGACCAATCCGACCGACACCAATCCAACCCGACCGACACCAATCCAACCCGACCGATCTCAGTCCAATCGATTTCAATCCGATCGATCTCAGCCCAACCCGAACGATCTCAATCCAACCCAATCAACCACAACACAACCGACAATCCTGATCCAGACAACAAACAAGCCAAACAACAAACGGGTCACCCCGACCAAAGGAGAAAAAATGTCCGGGCCTCTCACGGTGGCGATTCTTGCAGGAGGACTCACGCATGAGCGCGAAGTGTCCCTTCACTCGGGGCGCCGCCTTGCAGCGGTCCTTTCCGAGGCAGGCATGCACGTCAAGGTGCTCGACGTCGACGCCAATCTTCTGCAGTCCCTCAAATCTATGCAGCCCGACGTTGTTTGGCCGCTCATCCACGGAAGCACCGGGGAGGACGGGTCGCTTCAGGGCCTGCTGGAACTCGTCGGCGTTCCCTACGTCGGCACGTCCCCTGCCGCATGCAGGATCGCCTCAGACAAGGCGGTGGCGGGCGCGGTTCTCTCCGCCGCCGGCCTGAATGTCCCCGATTCGGTGACGATTCCGCAGAAGCTGTTCCGCGAGGTAGGGGTGGGCCAAGTCCTCGACCTCGTTAAGGCGCGTTTTGACTTTCCGCTGGTCGTCAAGCCAGCCCAGGGAGGCTCGGCGCTCGGCGTGACCATTGTGGCCTCGGCGGCTGGCTTGCCTCGCGCCATGGTGGATTGTTTTGCCTACGACGAGCGAGCGCGCGTCGAGCAGTACATCGAAGGCACCGAGGTGGCGGTGTCCGTCGTCCAAACTGGAAGCGCACCCCGCGCTCTTCCTCCGGTCGAGATCGCGGCTGACGGACCCTACGATTACGATGCGCGCTACTTCGCCGGGCGCGCCGAATACTTCGTTCCCTCTCGCCTTTCCGAGGAGGACACCGCCGCCGTCAAAGAGGCCGCCGAACGCGCCCATTCCATTCTCGGGCTCAGATATCTTTCACGCACGGACATTATTCTCGACGACGCCGGCCGCGCTTGGATCCTTGACGTCAACGTCGCCCCCGGAATGACGGAGACTTCGCTCTTCCCTCAAGCTGCAACAGCCGGTGCTTTAGAAAGCGAAACAACCGTCGACGATCTCTACGTGGAGATCCTGAACGCGGCTCTAACTGATGGGCGATAGCTTAAACCGCGTCCCGCGCCGCACGGGCCTCTAGGTCTTGCCGTACGCTCGGATTTCCGCCGTCGCATGCACGTTCCTGCGTCACACGCGTTCTCTCCGTCGCATGCACGTTCCTGCGTCACACGCATTCCCTCTGTCGCACCTATGTTCTAACCCGCATTCCCATCGCACGCACATTCCCGCCGCCGAATCTAGATCTCCATCGCCCTCACGCACGTTCCGTCTGTCGCATCCGGTCTTTCCGTCCAGCGCAAACGGCGTCTAGACAACCGGGACCGCCTGCTCTCGGACGTCTCTCCCTAGGGGTTTCCTCCAAGGCGCAGACTCTCTGGGTCCATCCTGTCTTCATTTCAACCTGTCGGACTTCGTCAGTTCGGCAAAGCCTGTTGACTTTATCGGCCTGACAGATGGACGAACTTTTCAGCCCGAGAATCTCGGCGAGCTTCTGAGCACAGCAACCGAACTTCTGATCATGGCAGCTGAACTTTTGTACACGGCAACCGAACTTCTGATCATGACGGCTAAACTCTTGTGCACAGCAACCGAACTTCTGATCATGCAGCTAGCCTTTTGAATACGACAACCTTGGCGGACTCTTTTGTACTGACAATTTCGGTCTTGTCTTCTAAGTGAGTTTGGGGCTTCCAGTCCGGTTTGGTCCTTTGGGCAACAAGAATCGTTTAGATTGGTTTGGCCTTTCCAGGTCATATGGGGCTTTCGAACCCACAACGACCTTCCAGTGCAACTTGCGGTTGGGACGGGGGATTCCCCGTCCCAACCAACGTGAAAATAAACTGACAAAACGGCCTTGTCGGCTACACGTCGTGATACAGTATTCATACTAACCGCACCTTCAACGCCGAAGCTCACTTTGCACTTCTACTCGGCGACATCAACGCCTGTCTCACCGGGGCTAAGTACGCCCAGGATGCGATTGAGATCGTCGATTGAAGCAAAGTCGATCTTAATAGACCCCTTCTTTGCCCCCATTTCGACTTTGACGCGAGTATCGAAGCGGTCGGCCAGCCTGCTCGACAGTTCGCCGAGTTCAGGGCCGTATCTTCTAGCTCGCCTACGTCCGCCAGTTGGCGAGGCAGTCGGTTCGTCGCCAAGGGCGACGATCTCCTCAACCTGTCGCACAGAAAGGCCCTCGGAGACGATCTTTTGAGCAAGTCTCTCCATTGCGCCAGGGTCGGACAAACCAAGCAGTGCACGCGCATGCCCGGAAGACAAAACCCCGGCAGCCACTCGCCGCTGGACCAGAGGGGGCAGCTTGAGCAATCGCAGCGTGTTGGAGATCTGTGGACGCGACCTCACGATTCGACGCGACAATTCCTCTTGAGTGCACTGAAAGTCTTCTAGGAGCTGTTGGTAGGCGGCCGCCTCTTCCAACGGATTGAGTTCCGCTCGATGCAAGTTCTCCAAGAGGGCGTCTCGAAGCAGATCCTCATCTTGCGTATGCCGAATAATGGCGGGAACGGTCTCAATGCCGGCCAGCTCCGAGGCACGCCAACGGCGCTCGCCCATGATGAGTTCGTAGCGAGCTTTTGATTGCCCGGGAATCGGCGCCGCCAACGGCCGAACAATAACGGGCTGAAGAACTCCGACTTCGCGAATCGAAGCTGCCAGTTCCTCAAGCTCTTCTTCGTCGAATACATTTCGCGGTTGTCTCGTATTCGGGATTATCTGGTCGAGGGGGAGCTCCGCGTAGGTGGCGCCGGGAACCTCAACGAGGCCTTCGTCCGCCTCATCTTGCTCATTTTGGGGGCGGTCCGCATCCTTTGCCAGAACGTCGTCGCTGTTGTTTCCCCTCGCAACGGCGTCACTGACCTCGGCCTCGTCGTTGTTCTCCAGATGGCCGTCTTGCACGCTGCCGCCGCTCTCGGCGTCACCATCACTTTCATCGACAAGGCGGACATTCTCTGCGACACCGCTGCTGCCGCTCTCCGCAACGTCACCGGACTCCGACTCATTAACCCCTGAGTCGTCGCCGACTTCCACCCGACCGGCGCCGCCTTCAACAGGCTCACCACTCGCCTGAACGGACTTGTCGCCTTCGCCGAGTTCGGGTTTGTCGCTCCTATCCTCGTCAACCGCACCGCCGACGTCGCCGCGAATCGTCGAGGCCTCAGCTCGCGTTGAATGTCCGTCTTCACCGGAGGCGCCACCCCGGCTCGAAGCCTCTGCGCCCACAACGGGACGAGCTGCAGGATCAGCTGTCTCTTGCCCGCCCTGATTTTCTGTGGTTCCGGACGTCGAACTGTCACGAGACGCGGAGCTCTTCGAATCTTTTGTCTTGTTTTGCCTCACGTCCACTGAGGGGACTTCCTCGGAAAACTCGACGGCGCCCGCTTGATCGAAAGCTCGGACGCTCGTCTTATGCTGAACGGAAGAGTTCGGATGCATTCCTTCGCTCCCTCTCGAATCGGCAGGGGACGTCTGTATCTCGTCATCGAATGGCGCAGCCTGACTATGATTGAGCCCTTCTCGCGTTTCGTCTCCCGACGAAGCCCCTCCATCTCGCGTCGAAGCCACTCCGTCTTTCGTCGAAGCCCCTCCGTCTTCTGCCAAGCCCTTGAGTTCAACGGACTTGGACCCCGCAGATTCGACGATAGCTTTCGCAGGCTCAAGTTTTGAAGGTTTCATCTCTGCGCCCTCTACGACAGTATCCACAGGCTTCGCAGTCGCTTCCGCGGATTCAGCGGTCGACCCAGGCGCAGCGTCAGCGGCTATGTTCGTCCGTTTTGATCTCTGTGTGGCGGGACGATCGACGTCCTGCGACGTCGCCTTCCCGTCCATCTTGCTTTCAGCAGAGGCATCTTCGAAATCACCGGAGGCTTTCGCATCGGCATTCACGGCTTTTGCGCCGACATCTGCATGACTGTCGACGGCTGAGTTTTCGACGGCTGCCGAACCGCCGACAACTGTTTTCCGCCTGGCCGATCGGCCCTTGTCGGCATCTTTCCTCCCGCCAGTGCCTTTCTCCTTGTCAGCGCCTTTCCTCCCGGCGCCGTCTTTCCCCTTGCCGGTTGCTTCGCTTTTCTCCTTCAGAGGAGATGAGCCGCTCATATTCGATGCATCGCCGCCACCAGAAGGACGGTGTTTGTTTCCAGGCGACTTTTTCGAAGCTTTCTCTACCTTGGCAGCAGTCCCAACGGCCGCTTCGGTCTTAGAGTCGTCAGCAGCCTTAGGGGTAGCAGAGTTCTTTGCTTTCTTCTGCTTCGACGATGGGCTTTTGCCACTCTCATGACTCGGCGACGTCACGCCGCTGCCGAAGAATACGTCAATGGGACGATCTTTAGACTCCCTTTGCGCAGAAGGAATGAGGGCGCCAATTCCTCTTCCAAGACCGCGTCTGCGTTCGGCCATTCCTGTCCTGCTCCTTACTCGGCTCGATTAGCTAGTTCGTGCGCCGCCGCCAGATATGCGATAGCTCCACTGGAGCGGGGGGCAAATGTGATGACGGTCTCGCCGTACGAAGGAGATTCAGCAATGCGAACTGACCGCGGAATCTCTGTTTCAAGAGTCTGTTCGGGAAAGTAGTCTCTCACATTCTCCGCGACTTCTGCAGAAAGATTGGTGTTCTTCGACGACATAGTCAGAAGAATGGTACTGACTCGAAGCTCGGGATTATGAGAAGCGCTTGCACCTTCAATTGTATGCAGAAGCTGCGTAAGACCCTCTAGAGCGTAATATTCCGTCTGAACGGGAATCAGCACCTCTTTGGCAGCTATCAACGCATTGATAGGCAAAAGAGACATACTCGGCGGACAGTCGATGAACACATAGTCAAATGGCGTTCCCTCAGCAGCGGTCGCTGCAAGCCCCTCACGCAAAGTATCCCGAAGCCTGGTCATACGGTCATCTTGGTCAGCGAGTTCGACGTCGACCAGCGACAGATTGATCGACGAAGGAACCACAAAGAGATTCTCTAGTTTCTCCGTCGGTTGCATAGCATCGCGCATAGTCACGTTTCCAACTAGCACGTCATACAGAGTCGCGACGTCTTCATCTCTACTTGCACCCAAAGCTGTGGACGCGTTGCCTTGGGGATCGTCATCGACCACAAGAACGTTAAGACCGCCTTGCGCTAAGGCAGCTGCAATATTAACAGCCGTGGTGGTCTTACCAACGCCGCCTTTTTGATTGGCGATCGCGATAATCCTCGTCGACGCCGGAGACTTGAACTTCGAGCCCCCGATCGCATCAAGCCTTTTCATGTCCTCAGCCAGACTATTGGCAAGAGGAGATCCTTCGCCTCGCAGGCGATCCCACGGGCTTTCCTCTTCGGTAACCCGCACGGTCGCCCTTCGTGCTTTCCTTATGGGATCACTCACGTATCCGCTCCTCTCGTCTCATCACATTCTACGCAAAACGGAGATTGAAATTGTCCGATCCACACCGCATTTCGCGGCCGACTTTTCCACAGATTCACTGCGCCATTTTCCAAACGTTCATTGCAAAGCAATCTCACATTTGCTTGACATTCTCGATTTGCGCTTCTATATGTTGGATTGTTTTACACTCGAGAACATTCAAAGGAACCTGGCGTCATTTTCAATCTTTACTTCATTGACAGTCATTTTCACATGCGTCAAACTAAACAGTCGTCAACATCGTTGTGCGCAGTTTGAGACTCTATCATTCACAGTCTAAAGTCTGCCCAGACTACGACTCAGCCGTTTGCCGTCTGGCTACCGAAGACGTCGTTACCGACGGCGTTGTTGCTTCTCACTTTGCCCCTAGATTCAGGCCGCAAGACATGCTTCGCCATTTCGTGGAACTGAAGCTCTTGTGTTTTAACGTCATGACGAGTGTGCATTGCCTTCCTTCCCGGTTCCATTAGGTTATTCCTTCCTGAGTAAAACACACATAATTGTCCGCAACTAACTTTGCTAACGGACTAGAGCACTTCGCGAGTAGACGACGTCACCTAACAACAGCGCAACGCTCTCTGATACTAATCAGGAGTGAAAACACTCATACAAATAGATGGGAGGATACGCCGACGCCTCTCATGCCAGCACTTTTACCTTTCAAGACTATTCCAGTTGCGGTTCTGTTTTCACAGATGAAGCATTAGAGCCAGAAAGCAAATCGAGTACATCAGGCGAACCAAACTAATCAGATATGCTGATGGCGCTCTTTCAGACGCATCATCACCGCCACCGCCTAAGGTGTGTCAAGAACACACCTGAACTTGTGAAATAGTTGAAGCATGCTTGGCCATGGAAAGATAACTACGTTGAGTTATAACACTAAGAAAAGCTAAAGACAATGCAGTAGCTCGCGATGACTAGAAATCGTTTCCGACGTTCCGAAGCAAGTTTTCGATGTGACTTTCTGCAATTTGTTCAAGATGGCAGCATTTCCGTAATTACTTCTAGTCAGTCACATACTTCTAACCAATCACAGCCTTACCCTTAGATTGCGTATTTGTCGTTAATCTTAAAACAACACAGATCTTTCTACGCATTAACAGCATTGTCGAGCCCTCACGTTGCAGAGCGTTTTTAAGTCACCAGTGTTTCACGTGAAACTCCAGAACAGCAAACTTTAACAGATGCTTGAAGTCGTAATGGCTGCTTATAGGGTAGACAAATATAGGGACACGTTTCTATAAACTAGTGCCCGATCCGTCAGAACTGCCCAACGAAGTGCCACTCACATGAGGAAGAGGGCGTGTTTCATCCATGGATACGGAATAGGGCCAGCAAGTTCAACAACTGTTCTGTGGGTAGTTTCGTCTCGTCTAAATCTCCAGCTATGTGCCTACAACGTCGATCGTTGCATGGTTACCTACACCTTTGCATTTAGTATGCAGAACAGATTTGAGCTTTAAATTCGCCAAGTATCTACAGCCAGTCTATGTGATTCCCTGAGAAGGCATATAAACCAAAGTTTCTGTAATGCCAACTCTGATCTAGCTAGCGGCGAAATAAAGGGAGGTGATTCTGTGTTGCGTAGCGAAATCAAGTTTTGGTTAGGTCAACCCTTTAAGTCGGCATACTATTGAGCTTGCTAGATACTTTCACGCATCTACTAGCTTCAGCTTCGTATAAGCGATCTCGACTCTGGATTCCCTGAACACGTCAGGCTAATAGCATTGTTCCGATAGCAACTTACGGATTTAGGACAGGCAAAAGCTGCCGTTGCGGCATGTTGCTCCGTTTCGACGTGCTTAACGGGGTCGCTTTTAGACTGGAACCGCGCAATTGACAATGCGTAGCACCAGTTCTATTTGCGCAACAGGTATTCAATATTCGTATTCCAGCTTGATGCGATGTTTGTAAAGCCTCGAATCGGTGAAAACGTTCTGCGTCTATCTTCAGCAGCCTTCGGAAACAGTCTCGTCAAATGAATGGACTTAATATCATTCTGTCTAACCCTGCAGCGGATTAGCCCTTCGCAGCACGACCGACCTGATATCGTCCAAAGGTACAGGAACGCTGCATACGAAACTTTTAGCCTTGACGACCGCAAACAAGCAAGCACTACTCGCGGACCTGGTATAAGCCTATGTTTCACGTGAAACACAATCAGGCATCTAGTCACTTCGAAACTTCAGCGGAGATTGGAGCAACGCTCTGTTTAGAATACCTACGCAGCTTACACAAGATTGAATGCCTCAGCCGCTTATCTATACGCTCCCTGATAAAGCTCTTATATACGTCTAGAGCACCAAACAGTTCTGCAACGATCAACTAGTTTACTTGCTATAGACCAGATCGTTGTACAGGAGCTTGAACTAGGCTAACTAACGGAAAGGCCAAGATAACTAGTTCCAGTCGGAGGTGCTTTCGGTAACCTATATGTCAGATATTCGATGGAAATGCTTAGGCAACTTCGTGGGCTACTAGTTCAACGTTTCACGTGAAACGTCAAGTCATTAACTCGTGCAGCTACCATCGTTAATCCATTTTATCCCTTAGGGAATATGGACCACCCTTGCTTCAGCCTTCGAATGGGAAACCGCTGATTTATCTCGATACAAGATCCAGCTCTCACGTCTACACTTGCTTTGAATGCAGCTCAAGCACCCACCACACAATAGTAATTGGAACGCTCATCATCGGTAACTTGTAAATCAACAATCCTGTCACCATCGATGTTTCCACGAACATCATACTGGTTCTTGCGTGAAGACTGCGTTTGCGAGCTTGCCATAGTCCATATGGCTACTAGATTAGCCATTCTAAGCTAAAACTAGGCACTGCGAATGCCCAAGGTACACGTAGATCTACGTGAATAGAGTCTTAGCTAGTCTATTTTCGGCGCCATGGAGGACGGCAACGAGGCAGTATTGCGAAGCCCTTTTATAGTCCGATCATTTAGAATCAAGCAACATAGTCAGATGATTTTACTGGTACCGCTATTATGAATCGGTTTAGTCGATAGAATCAAAAGCTTTGTGTCTTCTACAGTCACTTCTCGTAGAATACAGCTAGCTTAGCCCATTGCGTGTTCGACGGTCTGTACTGTAAAGTCATCGAAAGCGCCTTACAAAGTCTTTAGACAAATCCCTGTTTCACGTGAAACATCGATCATTGGACCTATCGTTCAACGCGTCACATCCGATTGCAGTTTGTATGGGCCTCACCAAGTTGAACGTATTCACCTTTGAATGGCAGTTGAAGCGGTCAGATACTTTTTTTAGTACGGTACATTAGTACGGCTCCTACTACAAGATTCGTAAATCCTTCAGTCATAGTGAAGCAAATAGCTTACAACATTTAACCAAACTAACGGACGTTTGATTAGGATAGTTGACTCGTAAAATCTGTGTTCAGTCGCCCTATCACTTTTCGGAGTCTCCGTAGTAGACAAATGGGCCGCATCAACTGGCTCCAACTACTATGAAGTACTCGAAGTATGCTGTTGTGCTGCCGAAAGCTCTAGTGGATCTTACCGCTCATAGCACATCACTACGTATACAGCTTTCAACTTGGCAAAGCTACGAAGTTAAAAAGTAGGTGATTGGACCAGTTCCAAGTGTCTCTGGCTGCTTCCTCAGTTCACCGTCGGTAAAGACTTACGAGCATACAGACGCAGAAGCCTCCGGAGTGTCTATCTGTAGTTAGTCATGTTTTCCGTACAATACGAGCAACTGTAAGACGATATTATGAATGGACTACGTGACTCATGTAATGGGGCTAGGCTGATTCAGTCAAATTAAGTAGACCTCGATCTAGATTCCGGTTTCACGTGAAACAACGATGATCCTGTAGAGCACAGAAAGTACCAAACAGGCAAAATGCTGTCCGCATACCGCAGCAAAAATGCCTTAGGCCCATTTTGTTCATAGCGAGCCCAGGAAGTTGGGGATTTGCTTCGATTTACTGCAACTCCACTAGCTGGCAAAGTCCTCGATGTCCTAGATGGTTGTAAACGACGCTGCTTCAGACAACTTGTTATCAATCGGCTTTTCCATTGATATCCGACGCGTGCGGCTCAACGGAAATACCTAACCCTCGTGAATAACGATTGCAGCAGATCATTTAGCTCATCAACGCATTTTGCGTAAGACCTGGAACAGTCATCTCTATAGGCTTGGTATGCATATCGGACGTTTAACTGGCGTCTTTATTGCATTGTTTGAATACAAACCAAGTATGTACCTGACTCCTTCAATTGTTAGAAGTACAGGGCCTTCGTTGCAAACCTGTGGTGCTGACTTTCGATACTGGTTCCAGACGAGCAGTGTCCAGTGGTCTGGTCACCTTACTCAGATCGATACCAGGCAGATCACTATCACATCTATGCGCAACACAGAGGGTCATCATTAGCTTCAGCATTGTCAGCTATTTAGATGGCCGAGCTCTACAAACTCCTACTTCTAGGCAAGCATTCCTTGTAAATCTCAGTTTGTAGTTAAACAAGGCAGCTAAGTAACTCAATTACACTAGTACCTTTACCCTGCTTTTAGCCAAGTAAATACGTTGCCAAGGGGATGTTTCACGTGAAACATAAACATCCTAAACGGACGGTGCTGAACAAAAGTATTAACCTAGAACCTACGCGCCTTTAGCATTTCCACTTGTTTTTGTCGAACTTTGTATCCGAACTGAAGCTATCTGTTCATTGTTAAATGTACTAACTTTAACCCCGTTTCAACCTCGTACGACCGAAGACCTAGTTCCGGCTTAGTGGACAATCGTCGGTTACCGTACTTGTTACGAAGTACTTAGTAAATAATGGGAAGTGTATTGCAAAGTTGTTATGATCATCTAGCGTTTATACAACTACCGTTAATAGCAGTAAACCGGTTTCGGCTCATTGTTTCACGTGAAACGTTGATACTACAGTTAAGGATCGCGACAGACGTCGAACAGAAACAGTCAACTGATTGGGTTGACCGAAAGTTGTCGTCGATCGGTGCGGTTTACAACCAGATGGCACTAAGATCGCGACTTCGCCTAAGTGTGGATGTTATTAACATTTCATGAACCTTATAACGAACTTAGCACTGACAACATGTATAAAATTCTAGTTGATTGCTCAGCTACAAAGCACAAACAGTATTTCAGCTCTAACTGTCTATTCATTCAGCGTGTTAACCGCATATAACCTGCGTGCAAGGTACAGGCCATGATCATTAGTTAACATTCGATTCACTGTATAGACGAAGCTACACCCACCTAAGGGAAGTCGGTATTATCACAAGTAGACATGTTTCCGAAGACTATCGCAAACACACTTTGAAAACACAAACGCTGACTAACTTACTCGTCTGATTCGAAGTGCTCGTTCAACTCGTTACTAACAGCATTTAAATGAAATAACAGGTTCTACCGGCGGATCCGTGGTACGCTCCGTACCATTACGTCAACACGTCGTTCAATCGGTGCTTAGAAACACCTAGCAGTTAGGCCCATGAACACACTCAGATACGTTATCTACGATTTATATCCCGAAAGCGACAGAACGTTACGAACGCCTTGGACTGTTTCACGTGAAACGAGCAGGATAAAAACTGGCCTTTCGTATAACACCGTTCACTGATCGAAACTCGACCTACCAGTCAATTCGTACACATAGCTATGAATAGTTTTGGGATGAACAAGCGAGACTAGTCATTACCGCAGAATGGTCAAACGACCGTTGAAGCTGGGTGAACTTTGCCAGCTCTGCCACAAAGCTAAGCCAAACCGGCTGACGTAGCTAACGCGATGTAGTTTTGCTTCGTCTAGTTGTCAAAGACAACTATCGAAATACTCTATTCGGTTGAGTATCGTAGTCAAATATGTCCCAGCACTCAACCTCAGCCGGTCCTATAGGCAAAATGTCACTATCAAACCTACAAACATACAGAACCTAACTAGAACAGAGAAACCAGCGACGCCCCGTACACAACGAGTGTGTGTCATTCAGGTCTCGTAGACCATCCGACCGTAATAAGCTGTCGATTCCTCTACTAGTAACAACCAGTAGTCAACTGAGGACTGAACAAGTTTGTCGAGTGCTTTCAAGCAGAAGAAAACAGTGCGCACCAAAATTGAGACACATCCGCCCCAATCGACTGTCCTTGTCCAAAGCGGTGCGCAAGTACCTTGTGGAATTCAACTTGCGTGACGGACTTACCGCAGTATCACAACAAGCTACGTGGCACCGGCAGCTCATCCTGAATGGACTTAGAATCACTGGACCTCACGTATCCCTTATCCCGAATTCATCCCTTGAACCATCTCAATTGTCTATGAACTATAAGTAACCCAAGCTTACGCGATAGGCAAACGACCGCTACTCTAAGTAGCGGTACAGCCTTCGAAATCGAGTGGACCCGCGCGAGAGCACCATTGCCAAAAGGATCCATCAGTCCAACGTCGCTCGATCCGACGCATCAATTTAAACACTATGCCGGCAACTACAGGGTTTTTTGGAGCCTAACACTAGTCCATGAACACGGCGAAAATAGCAACCGCGGCAGGCAAGCGCAGCTCAAACAGCGGTAAGCAATCGTAGCTGAAATTGTCGCGGTAACTGCAGTCCAAATGATGCCGTTCAAAATCAGCTTTTTCTCCCGCAACATTCACTGTTCAAATCTACGATCCCACAGTATGGATTGCCGTAATACCAGCTAGTGCGTCACTTTCTTTAGTGGTGCACGTCAAACGGCTTCTATAAAACTTCAACTGCAAAATTTACAGTCTCTAGACGTTCAGTATTCACAACTTCTTAACATAAGGATAAGATCGGGATAGATTTTCTGTATGAGTTACAGACCTCCACAGAAATGCCCGTCATCAAGTATCCATAGAAAGTAAAAACCGAGTTATACTTTCAGACAGCTTACTAGCTCCGACACATGGATTAATCTTGCAGCTTGTTGTAGTAAGCATTTTCTTCCACATTCAAAACAAGATCAAATACTGGTCGGCAGACAGTCGTAACCTTACCGTCAATCACTACGTTGACAACCGCTCGGCAGCAATTGAAACAACCATGGTCGTCGGATTGATACATCGAAACGGCAATCGGTATACCAGAGCACAGGAATGAGAAAAGTGCTTTTTCTCGTGAGGTTGCAATGAATGTAAGTGTGCCTGAGAAACGCGCGAGTTTAGATATGCGGTTCTTCAGCGTAGTCACAAATAATTTCAAGCATAGACACTGCCAAGTACTAACGTTTTGAGTATATGTACCGTCGTCTCTATGGACCATAGATGACAGGTTCAGACTATTGCTGCGAACAGCATGCTCCTGAAATCCACTGTAATGACAACATTTCGGCGATGAGATAGTAGCTAGTGCACCGAAGAAAGTCGCCTCATGCACGGAATGTGCTCCGGAATGAACGGAAACTGTGGTGAACGAGGATCAACTCTGACAGGCAACGAAACATGTTCCAGACGACTGTCCGTCGTCTGTCGTCAAGACATCACGACCGATCTCAACGTGCGTATAGCAAGTTTCATTCTGCAGACAGCCATGTTCTTCGAAAAATTAACACAAAGGCGTGTTCAAAACGCTTGGGAAGCGCTGCTCATTAAGTCATAGAACTTCAAAACGGCCAAGCAGGGCAGCAGTACGAAAAGTCATTCTGACGCGTTGCCGATCTACAGCTTCACTTACTCCTAAAGGCGATTGAATTTCTGTGCTCGCCCAGGCCTGAGGTTAGGAAATGTCATTGCACCAACAATAGATCTTTGACAGTTGGTTCAATGTTCCGTAGTCTAAACTAGTTCGCTTATCGGATAGAAAACTACAAACTAAAAAACATAGGTTGATTAGAAGGATAAAGATAGAAAAATGCATAAGTTAAGCAGAATAGTATAAGCTATACCAAACACTGTAAGCTGGGCAAAACAATACAGTTAGAGAAAACAGTATAAGCCGGACAAACAATACAAATTAAACAAAACAGTATAAATCGGAGAAAACACTATAATTCAGACGAAACAGTTTAAATTGGATAAAACAGTATAACGTGAATATAATCCTACATATTAAAAGCATCATAAATTAAAAGAGACACAATAACAATAAAAACAAGCTTATATTTCCACTGAAAGTTATAAAATATCAAGTTCCTTTTCGTCTACTTCGCTCTTCTAATAGAAGATAGTTAAAGCACTTAGATTATAAAGCATTATCTATTTCTACAACACCTATAGAATAATAGATACAAATAATCAACCTTCTTATGCAATCTATCGCTAGAAAACAAAATGAAAAAGCAATCGTTCACTTCCGTTTGTTTGTCTGCTTCTTTCTGATTTCCAGTACTCGAGTCTCCTCCGTCGTTCCAAAGGGAGTCACCACATGGACATCGGCCCATTTGGCGCGATACTTTCGCAGAAGGTGAATTGCACCATCAATCTCGTCATCGACGTGGGCTCCTTTGAGCGCCAGCAATGAACCGCCGCCTTTGAGCAATGGCATTGTCCATGGGAGCAGCTTCTTCAGTGCCGCCACGGCCCTCGCCGTGACAACATCCGCGTCCACCTTGCCGACAAGATCCTCGGATCGTGCATGGACGACTTTGGCGTTCGAAAGGGAAAGAGCCTTGACGACGTCGTTCAACCAGCGTGTTCGCCGCTCCATCGAATCGACGAGGACAAGGCGAAGGTCTTTGCGGACTATCGCGGCGACAATACCCGGAAAGCCGGCACCAGAACCGACGTCGACGACCTTCGCTTCAAACGGGATGAAGTCGAGGATTGCCGTGGAATTGAGGACGTGTCTAGTCCATAGGCGCCCGAGTTCGCGAGGCCCAAGCAATCCGCGCAGCTCGCCTTCCCTTTCAAGCATTCCCGCATAGTCCACCAGCTTTTGCCACGGATCCGTCCCAAAATGGGAGGCCCCTCCTTCGGGAGGGGCCTCCACGAACACACAGTTGTCGTCCACGCTCAAATCTACTTCGCAGTCGAGGATGTTGAGCCCTTGCCGACATTATCGGTATCGGTCAGATCTGAAGAGTCTTTCGCGGCGTCGGCAGAACCAGAAACAACATCTGCGGTGGCAGAAGCAACGCCATCCGAATCTGAAACAACGGTATCCGAGCTTGAGGCAACTTCAGTATCAGGAGAAGCTTCATCGGCAGTACGAGTCTCAGCAGTGCCAGACGCAACGTCATTAGAACCATCGTCAGACACATCATCGGAGGAATCGTCAGGCACGTCATCGGAAGCCTCCTCAGACACGGCTGCAGCGGCGACATCAGCAGCGCCAGAGGGGACCGAATCGGAAACTTCCTCTTCTTCCGAGGCTTCTTCGTCCGCAACGGCCTCGCTGACGATCACATGGCGCGCATTGCCGAGTCCCTCGGAATCGGAGGCTAGGCCGGCGGCAGCAGCGACGTCGTGAACCACTTTTCGTTCAAACGGATTCATCGGCTCCAGGGAAACAGGCTCCCCGTTGGCCAAAACGGAGGCCACCGCTTCGCGAGCAATCGCTGCGACCTCCTGGCGATGTGATTCTCTGTAATCGGCGATGTCAAGCATGAGACGGCTACGCTCGCCGGTCTTCGCCTGAACGGCCAGACGCGTGAGCTCCTGGAGCGCGTCAAGGACCTCGCCCCCCTGGCCGATGAGGCGTTTGAGCCTGCGGTCGGCGACGCCTTCCGTCACAACCGCGACAGACGCGCGGTCGGCTTCGACGCCAATCTCAATGTCTCCGTCTAAGTCGGCAATGTTGAGAAGCTCCTCAATGTAGTCGGCTCCAAAATCGCCTTCGTCGTTTAACTTCTTGACGAGTTCGGCCCTGTCAGGCATCGGATCGTCCTTTCTTCGGCAAGCACCGCTGCAGTGCGTAAAAGTAGTTGTGGTTGTGGGGATTGGTAGTTGCGAACTTCGGAAATCTTCCGGCATGGAAGCTTATAACCTTCCGGTCGGAAAATTTTCACAGCTCAAGTGAAGCCATGGCTCAAGGAGAATCGTTGGCTAGGGAAGGACTCATGGGTATGAATACAGAGGAACTCATAACTGACGTGAGGCGAGCAAAAGATCAGAAGTTCCGCTTCTTCTGATTCTGTTGGACGCGTTTCTTTCGATTGGCGGCTTTGTTCTTCGCGCGCGCCCGCTCGGCCTGGCGCCGCTCATAGCGACGTCGAGCTCGCTCGGCCTCAGTAAGACCGTCTTTGCCGCGAACTTCCTCGGGCTTGTCGGAATCGGCTTCGTCGCCGTCGGAGTCATCGGCGTCATTGTGGAGCGCTCGATTGGCGGCCTTCGCCGCAGCCTTCTTGGATCTTTCCTTGCCGAGAGGCTGAACCCGAACCCCTGCGCGAGCTGCGTCCTCAGATTCGAGCTTCTCGATCTCCTCCTTGCTCAGACCCTTGCGTTCGCGCTTTTCCCGAAGGCGCTTCTGGCGTTCCTTGTAGGCTTGCGATCCGGGCGTCGGATTGTTGCGAATGAACCAAGCCTGCTGGCACAGATTCCAGATGTTGCCCGCGACCCAGTAAACCAGAACCGCGACTTGAAGGACTCCACCCATGAAGATGTACATGATCGGCATGCCGTACATCATGATCTGCTGTGTGCGGTACATCGGGTTGCTCTTGTCCAAAGCGGACTCGGGCATGTTTTTGCGCATGAGCTGATGCTGAGTGTAGAACATCGTGGCGCTCATGATGAGAACCAGCACCCCAATGACGATCTGGCTGTTCGTCGACGTCGCAGTTCTGAAATTCGTGGCGAGCGGGGCTCCGAAAACCGTGGACTTTTCGAAGTCCGTCGCAAGCTCTTTGGTGATAGGGCCCAATGCGTCGCGGCGCCCGCTGGAGATTCCGGGGAACGCCGAGATAACCCTGTAAAGAGCGAAAAGAATGGGCATTTGGACGAGCATCGGCAGACACGTGGCAAAAGGAGAGGTTCCATGCTTGCGGTAAACCGCCTGCATCTCCTCTTGCATCCGGCGCCGGGAAACCATGTCCTTCTTGCCCTTGTACTTCTTTTGGATTTTCTGGACTTCGGGTTGGATGACCTGGGCCTGGCGCGAGGATCGAATCTGTTTGTTGTAAAGGGGAAGAACCAGAAGGCGAACGACGACGGTCAGGCCGATGATCGACAAGACCCACGCCGCGCCGGCGCCGTCCGGAAGGCCGAGCGCCACGAAGACTCGACGCAGGATCTCCATGATCCAGGCGATCACCCACATGAGTGGGAAAAGGATTGTATCCACGCTACTTCTTTCGTATTCGGCGGTTACCCGCTCTTGCTGTCAAGCTTGCGAGGCCGAGCAGACCTCGCCGCCGCGGCGATCGCCCACTAGAGCCGCTTCCGCGTCCTCCCGCTCGTAGAGAGCGTGAAGCTCGTCCACATCCAGGGGCTTCGAGGGCCACCGTCCTTTGGGGGGAACCCTGTCCACTCCGCCTTTGCTCCACGGGTTGCACCGCAGAACTCGCCACACTCCTAGTAGTGTACCTTTCAAAACTCCGTGAATTCGCAGAGATTCCAACGCGTACTGCGAACAGGTCGGCGCGTAGCGGCATCTTGCCGGAAGGCCCGGGGAAAGCCACCGCTGATAGGCTCGAATGGGCCACGAAAGAAACCTGGTGAGAAAGCTCATTGATCGCCGCTCCCGTTGGAATTCCTCATGTCGGCAGGCATGCTGCCGGCAGCGCCTCGTTGCAGCCTTTGCCGCCAATCGACGCCTCAATGCCCTCGCGAAGCGATTCCCCGCGCCCCTCGCGAAGGGACTCCTTGCGGCGAACGGAGGCAATGCAGCGGTCGAGGTCGGCAGCGAGATCTTGGAAACTGGCGCTCTTGGCCGGAGGGAAAACACGCACGGAAACAAGCTCGCCCGGGCGAAGAATTTGGATGCGCTCCCTCATCAGATGGCGAAGCTGCCGACAGAGACGGTGCCGGACGACCGAGTTACCGACGGACCTGGGTATGACAAAACCGACCTTCGGGGGAAGGTCGGTGGCGCTGCCCGTGGAATCCGAGCTGGACCGGTCGACGCCGGAGCGGTCTGCGCCGATTGCTACGAGAAGCCTGGCGGATCCGCCTCGAACGCCTCGGAAGGCTCGGGCGAATTCCGCCGAGCGCCGCATGCGGTTCTCGGC
>ERZ772955.1119-NODE-1119-length-17917-cov-9.771582_pt1 | contig 17917 bp, 16 predicted proteins | sample MGYA00511133_ERZ772955 | MGnify/ENA primary metagenome ERZ772955 (study PRJEB29015, sample SAMEA2737914) | human oral metagenome | biome: human oral; feature: human-associated habitat; material: dental | place: China | collected 2149 ... | reverse complement strand
CGTATTCAGGTGCGGCAAAATACAATCCCGCAAACCCCAATGGTTGGTATTCGGCCGTTCAAGCCAATATGAACATGATCTGATAGATCGGTCGGCCGTTTACCGCTCGGCACCCACGCCTCACTCGGCTACCCCGCATACCGCGCAGGCGCCATGCATACCGCTCGGCCGCTCCGTTTACCGCTTAACTTACTTTTCCAACCAACTTCCCCACGTTATGCCATACACTCTAAGGGAGTACGTTTAACAGATGGGGGTACGTATGATTTATGTCGGCAATTTTAGCTATAACGATACAAATGACGATAAGGACAACTACTGTCTTATGCCCTGCCTTGTGGAAGCTCAAAGTACCGAAGAGGCCTTGGAGCTCTTTTCCGAGCATCTCTTTGAAGTGAGCAAAGTGTCGGATTTGCTTGATGGCGCTCAGGAGATTTATCTTGACTCGATAGTCGAGCTGCCTGAGATTCCATCAAACCCACTCATTATGCAATGGCAAAAAATTATGCCCGCCGGAGATGGTCTTTGCAGCATTACAAGTGCCCTTCCTACGGTTGAATTTGATGATGACGTTGCAAACGCATACTCGTGGAACGAAGCCGAACACAACCATAGCCATGGCCACGATGACTGCGAACATGATGACTCCGTCTACGACCACGAAGATGACGAAGGCCGCGAAGGTCATGAAGATTACGGCACTCTCGATGACCTGAACGAGGAGCTTCTTGAAGAATTGGCTCAAGACGAAGAGCCTTTTATGCGTTTCTAAAGGTATTTTTCCTATTTGAAATAAACAAATACGAGAAGATTCCCATAAGCGCAATTACGGTTGTTCCGCCAAGAATGGCTCGCATCGGAAGTGATTCCTCTTTCTGGGAATCGTCCGTTGAAGTCGCATTCTGCCGCTGAGTCTCAGAAGACGTATTCATTGCATGATTCTCTTGAGAATTACCTTGCGTGCCACTTTCCGGCTCCTGTGTTGAGTGGGACTCACTCTGCCGAGAAGACCGTGTGGAAGTTTGAGTAGACACCGTACCGGCCGTATCGGATTCCGTCCGAGGCGTATACGGTGCATTACCATCATGTGCATCTGATGAGGAATTATTTTGGCTGGAATTATCCGAAGGCTTCTTCTCATCCGAAGAATTACCCGTATCGTGCGGAGCCTCTTTGTCGGCAGTAAGTGAGAAGAGCGCGCCTGAGTTATTGGTGTAATACAGATTTCCCTGTGCATCGCAGATGACAGGCGAAGTCCCAAAGTTCTTATACGCATCTTCAGGAACATATATGTGCGTCAGCGCGTCACGATCCGACGTATTGTTCCCTGACACGTCAGAATCTCCAAGCACATATCGCCACACTCCACCAACCGGATCGTTGACCGTAAAGTAGACGTAGGTCTTCTCGCCCTGTTGTGAGACAAGGGGTGCGCCATTGACCTCGCCCTCACCGGCATGAACCGTGCGCTCAATTTTAAGCGTATCCAAATTAATAACGGAAAGCACACCGGACTGGCCTTTGTCTTCCAAATCGACCATGCCTCCCACAAACGCCTTTTTTCCGGCAATCGTGGGAGTTGACGAAGACGAGTCGGCAAACTTCACGCTGCCTTGAGCCACAAGCTCACTTCCGCGCTTTTCAAAGACATGAAGGGTTCCGTCACGGGTCACCGTGGTATAGGTGCCGTCTCCGGTTTCTGAGTTAGCCTGATACGGAATCACGCCTGCACGCACGGAGCTCCCAAGATTCAGCTTTGACTTTACCGACCCCGTTTTCCCGTCGAGAAGCACCACGTCTCCCGACTCATTTCCCACAATGAAATCCGTTCCCGCAGCCGCAGCACCGCTGCCGCAATAACCGCTGGATTTTTGTTCCTCACTCCCGCGAAGTGCCCATTTTATAGAGCCATCGGTAAGGTCCACGCAAACGAAATCTCCTTTGCTTCCCTTCCCCGATTGCATTTGAGTAAATCCCGTTACGACAGACGTTCCGTCATGTGAGGCGGTAAGCGTTGCAAGCGTCTGATATGCCGAAGCCCCGGACAGATCCTCAGAGCGCCACACACGCTCAAGTGAATCCAGCGAAAATGCCGTCAGGTGTCCGTCATCGGTGGCAACCACCACTAAACCGTTTACAACGAGCGGACGAGTCGTGTGGGAAAGGGTGCTGTCCAATGTTGCCTGGCCTACGATCTTTCCCGTTGCACACTGAGCTTTATACAGCGTATTTCCACGAACAAAGTAGACGTAGTCGCCAGAGATAACCTGATGGGAAACAACCGATGGATATGTGCCGATTGTCTCGGGAGGAAGGATCCATTGAGCGTGTACGTTTCCCGTGGGAGTCAAAAACGAAACAAACGCTGAATTACTTCCGTTTGGATATCCTCCCCACGTTGGCGTAATTCCTAAACGAGTGCTCCCTGCCTGAGGAGCAGCGAGCGTTTTAGACTTGACCTTTGCGGGCTCGGATGTCCCGGACGCAGACTCGGACGTGCTCTCGGAGGTGCCCTTAGGTTCACCCTCAGATTGAGACTTGGCCTTATTTACGGGTTCAGCCTCAGACGTATCATTAGACGTTGGTACACCTTCAGGTGCAACGGTAGAATGAGCGGTATTTTCAGTGTCAGGAGACGTATTTTTTGAGGTTGCGTTACTGCTTTTTGAAGATTCGGTGTAGCTCGCAGCTAGATTGCCGGTCTCTGCATAAGCTGCAAAAGGTAGAACCGAAAGCACTACCACAAAAGAGAAAAGGATTGTTATAACCCTCTTTCTCATGCTACCTTACCCTCCCTACTTGTGGGGAGCCCGCTTTGCGTGCATATACAAGAACGCCTATACCTAAAATTATAAGCGGAAGACTGAGCAGTTGGCCCATGGTAATAACACCACCTAAAAGATATCCAAGCTGCTGATCGGGTATGCGTACAAACTCAATAAGAAAACGGAAGACGCCATATAACAATAAAAATATGCCGATAAACGTTCCCTGTGGGCGCGGAGGATATGCTCTTGAAAGCGCGTAAAGAACTATAAACAACAGCAAACCCTCGAGAAGTGCTTCGTAGAGCTGGGAAGGATGACGGTAAACGGCACCGCCTGTTTCAAACATGACTCCCCACGGAAGATTGGTTGGCTTTCCCCACAGCTCTCCATTGACAAAGTTTGCACATCTGCCAAAAAAGAGCCCCAAAGGAGCTCCAATGGCCGCAAGATCGGCGATGGTCGGAATCGAAAAGTGCAGCATGCGACACGCAAGTGAACCGCCAACGACAGCACCGACAAGACCTCCGTGAAAGCTCATGCCTCCCTGCGAGAACGCAAAAATATCCAAGGGATGTTGAAGATAGTATCCTGCGCCATAGAAGATGACGTAAAACAAGCGAGCTCCGATAATGACTCCGAACGCTATACTCACGAGAAGATTAAGCGTATCGTCAACGGTTATATCAAGCTTCCAGCGACGCGCCGTACGGTAGAGCATAACGCCCGCCAAAGTAAAGCCAACAAGATATGCCAGCCCATACCAACGGATGGAAAGCGGTCCGATGGATATGGCTACCGGGTTAAGAGAATGATAGAGCTCGTTAAGCCACACGTACTTCTCGCCACCTACTTTTGAAGGACATGAGACGGTGTAGCCCCACGCTGTCCCTGGTAATGACTGCCAAGAGCTTCAGATCCATAGGGACGCTCGACCAGAGAACTCATACGTTCAAAAGAGAGCTGACCGATGCGCATCCCCGGATGCAGGACAATGGGAAGAGTAGCCACATTGGAAAGCTCAAGGGTCAACTCTCCGTCCCAACCGGGATCAACATATCCGGCAGTTGAATGAATCATGAGGCCAAGGCGGCCAAGCGTTGACTTGCCCTCAAGCTTACCCAAGATGTCATCGGGAATGGCAATGCGCTCGAGAGTGGTTCCAAGCGCAAACTGACCCGGATGAAGAACGAATACCTCGCCCTCGGGAACGTCAATTGACTCCGTAAGACCGTCTTGTGTTGTTAAGGGATCGATACAGGTGTGTATGGAATTGCGGAAGATTCTAAAATTTGAACCAAGACATACGTCAACGGAGGCCGGTTGGATATTTTTGTCGCACAAAGGCTCAATCACAATACGACCAGCTAAAAGCTCACTTTTAATGTCGCGATCTGAGAGGACCAAATCATCTGCCTTTCCCTCACGGTGGTTCCCAATTTCTTGCCTTACTACAGTAACACGCTCACTTTAACACGCGCACTTTCAAAAAAGAGGCGCGCACCAAAAATGCATCATATTAACGCAGGAAATTCAACATATTTCCATTAAATTTGAACGCGCCCTACTTACTTGAGCAAATACCGCTACAGCATCGCCGGCTGAACGCGCTTTACGCCGGGTACGTGTTCAACAAGAATACGCTCGATGCCCTCGGACATATCATAGGCAGACAGAGGGCAACCGGCACAAGAACCGGTCATCTCGAGGGTTACCGTACCGTCGTCATTCACATCGATAAGCTCAACGTCTCCACCGTCCGCCTGAAGGCTCTGACGGATTACGTCAAGCGTAGCATTCAAAAGTTCCCTGTTAATTGCCATAGCCGGTCTCCTTATGGTCTCAATACGATGATCAAAGTCTTTTGTATCGTACCCAATGACCTTCAAATGATACGTTTCTTACATCACACGTTTCTTGTGGACTCCCTCAGGAACTCCCTCACGCGCTTCCCCCAAGCGTGGCGTCTTAAAGCAAGCGACCACACAAAGACAATCGCTCACCGCTATCCAATAGGCGAGAAGAGATGCCCTTGCGTCGCTCCCTCAAGACGGCTCGGCAAAGCTCTCCCCTGCTTCACGGCAGCCACTGCAGAAGCCACACGCGCAATGGCACGCTCTGTCTGCTCTTTGGTCAGCAAGGTAGCATCAATCATAAGCCGAGTAACTCCGTGGGCGAGAAGGACATCAAGCTCAGGTACCGCATCAAAAGGCTGAGGGGCCCAAATACGTGAGCGACCCTGAGTATCCGTGATAACGGGAAGATAATCGTTATCAATTCCGCGCAGATAATGCGGCTCTTGGCGCAACTTACAGGTATCACAGTCATGGATGCACTTCCCCGTTGCCATAAGCACGCAATGCTCGCTTGTCATGGTGCGTATGCGGCCACTGACCAAATACCCCACGGGAACCGAGGCATTTTCTGCAATATGAGCAATCTCGGTAAGGGTTAACTCAGAATTCAGCCAAACGCCACAGGCACCGCTGTTTACAAGAGCACTTACGGCATAATCGTTGTGAAGAGGAATGCATTCCCGGATTTCTGCCATCGCATGACAATCGAACGCACACGCAAGCTCTGATATATTACCGACGGCCACGGGAGCTCCCGTGCGAATCCACGGATCAAGCCGCGAGTGATCTGCCTCACGACACACTTCATCCAGCCACGGCACCACGCGCGCAAGCATATCATCGGACCAAGTACCTTGATTGAGCGCATCGGCGGATGCATAGAGGCGAGAAGCTCCCGCTGCCTGTGCAATACGTGCCTGCTCCGGTGAGGTCACGAGCGCACATATCTCAGCGTCTTTTGCCCTTGCTTGAGCAGAGGCTCTGTCTGACAGAGGCAAAGATGCCGCTTTGGCTGCTGCGTCGCGTTCTTTTTCGGCAGCGCGACGAGAGAGCGGCGCCGTGTTCTTCTCGCGAGATTGATAGCCGGCAAGAATCCGTTCTTCGAGAGCCGTGCACGCGGCGGTGCGCACGCCGTGGACGGCGGAAAAGCTCATGCCGCACTCCGCATCAAGGTCAATGTCAAAGCGTATGGGTTCAAAGGGAGATGACCCCATGCGTCCCACATGCTCTCTCAACTCTTCCGTACTAACCGGCTTCGTGCGTGCCTTCTCAACCACAAAACCCTGGACGGATGCGGAATGGTCCCCGTCAACGGTGGTAAGTGAAACGGTAAACGGCTGGCCGATATGTGCAGAAACCCGCACGGAAACGGCGCGTTTGCGGGGATAGTCAAGTGAGGCAATCCGTTCCGCCTGAGCACGCGCCGCCTCCGAACGAATCACACGTACCACGGAGCCAACCGCCATCACGCGAGCCGCTCTGACCGTCAAGGTGCTGTCCGGCTCCGCATCACAAGGAGCTATGACCGTTAAGAATTTCGTAGGGTCATCAAGAGGGCGAATCTCCAGCAAGTCCCCTTTGCCAATGGGTGCATGGACGGCCAGATCAACGTCGGCCTGCTTGTAGCGACGCAGCTTTACCCGTCCGCCGTTAAGTCCGCCTTTCTTCTCGACGGCATCCTCAAGCGCATGACCACCGACCACCTCTCCAACAATCTCGCCACGGTTGTTTGACCGCTCGTAGCTCATCATTTCGTTGCCGGCAGTTCCGTGCAGATACGCATCGGTAAGTCCGCGATTAAAGGAACGTTTGAGCAAACGATGACGATACGCACGATTTGAGCCGCTGTCCTCACCGGCCACAAGAGCGTCAAGCGCTTCTCGATAGGCATGTACTACCGAATACACATACTCGGGCGCCTTCATGCGTCCCTCGATCTTGAGCGATTTGGCGCCTGCCGCCACCAATTCTGGCAAATCGTCAATGGTGCAGTAGTCCTTGGGACATAACAGGCGCTCAAACTCCGGACGAGAAACTACCGTATGAGCGGCATCCACCAACACGTATGGCAGACGACACGGCTGTGCACACGCACCGCGATTTGCAGAGCGCTCGCCGCGCATGGAGCTCATATGGCAGATGCCCGAATAGCAAAAGCACAGCGCTCCATGGCTAAAGCATTCCACATCAACGCCCTCTTGGGCAATGCGGCCGATCTCTTGAGAGGTGAGCTCGCGAGAAAGCGTTACGCGGCCAACGCCGAGCTCTCGGCAAAACGCCACGCCTCGTGCGTCGTGTATGTTGGCCTGCGTAGACACATGGCACTCCATCTGGGGCCACGTACTTCGGACCTGCAACAAAAGTCCCCAGTCCTGGATAATGAAGGCATCGGCACCTAAGAGCCACGCGCGGCGAATCAGCCTCAATACGCGTTGCATCTCGTCCCACTTGACCACCACGTTGACCGTCACATACACCCGCGCGCCCGCAAGATGCGCACGCCTGCACGCCTCCGCAAAAGACGCATCATCAAAGTTATCGGCACTGCGCCGAGCATTAAAGTTGCTGCCAAGCCCGCAATAGATGGCGTCCGCACCGGCCGCCAGGGCTGCGCTGAACGCTGAAGGGCCTCCTGCCGGGGCGAGAAGCTCCACAAAAGCGGCATCGGCAAGCGGCGTTGTGTGTTCAAGCTCGTGGGACGATGCATGGGTCCATGACGATTCATTCATGCGGTTCTTCTCGCCAGCGGCACACGCACGCTCGCGACGGTTTCGATCATTCATGTATATCCTTGCGTAGACGGTACTTGGCTTTTAGCAATATTAGTTTTTCAGTGCAAAAAGAGGCGGATGCACTTTGTCCTTGTCGGATAAAATGACACGCGCAGGATCAAAGTTCTTCTCGCCGAGAAACGCCGGCCACACGATACCTATCTCAGGATCATTCCACATAACGCCACCCTCATCGCCCGGATGGTAGGTGTCGTCGCATTTGTAGCAGAACTCAGCCTCATCCGAGAGCACCAAAAATCCATGGGCAAAACCTCGTGGTACAAAGAATTGACGGTGGTTCTCCTCGGAAAGAACGATGCCTTCCCACTTACCCCAGGTAGGGCTCCCCGCGCGCAAATCAACTGCCACGTCAAAAACGGTACCCCGAATAACTCGAACCAGTTTTGCCTGAGGATGTGCAATCTGAAAGTGAAGTCCCCGAAGCACCCCTTGCGATGAAGACGACTGGTTGTCCTGGACAAATTCCGCATCAATACCTGCCGCTACAAAGTTGTCACGTCGATAGGTCTCCATAAAGTATCCGCGGCGATCACCATACGTCTTTACATCGACTGCCATCACTCCCTCAATGGAGGTAGGAGTGAACACAAAATTACCCGATGTTATGGAACGTTCTGTCAACTCAGCCACGATACGGCTTCCCTTCACGCGCAACTCGTTTTATACTCACCACTTGTCTGGTGAGTCCACAGATAACTATACTCAAACAATCACCCAATGAGTACGCTATTATTTTAGTGGGAAACTCAAAGACACCGCAAAGACCGTACAGAAGGAAAAGCCGTGAGAATTCTTGCACTTGTACCTGCATATAATGAGGAAGCCTGCATTGCGGACACCATCACTGAATTAACACAGACATGTCCGTCCGTTGACTATGTCGTTATCAACGATGGATCGAGTGATTCCACGTTGGCCATCTGCCGCCGGAATAACTTCAATTATATAAATTTGCCCGTCAACGGTGGACTTTCAGCGGCTTTCCGCACCGGTATGCGATATGCCAAAGATCATGGCTACGATGCCGCCGTGCAGTTTGACTCCGATGGCCAGCATATGCCGCAATTCATTCCAACCATGGCAGAAGCGCTTGAGCGAGACCACGCCGACATTGTCATAGCTTCCCGTTTTGTAACCAAACAACGCGGATCAAGCGCCCGAGAGATTGGCTCCAAACTCATCAGCTGGCTTATCAAGCGCAGTACCGGACAGGTCATAACCGATCCGACCTCCGGTATGCGCATGTACAATGCCGCAATGATTGACAGGTATGCGCGCTCGTTTGACTTCTCGCCGGAACCCGACACCATTTCGCTCCTCATGCGCAAAGGTGCGCGAATCAGCGAGATTCAGACCGAAATGCGTGAGCGCCAAGGCGGTAAGAGCTATCTCAACTTCTATAACTCTATTGTCTATATGGCACGCACGTGTCTTTCACTTCTTCTGTTCCAATGGTTTAGATAAACCGAGATAAGGTGGCTTTATGTCTATCATGCTTCGAATTTCTTTACTCCTTGGTGCTCTCTTTGCACTCGGCATTGTTATCAATAGCGTCCGCAAATCACGAATCCGCATTTCAGATTCAGTGTTTTGGGTCATATCCGCAACACTTCTTCTCTTGTTTGCGATTATTCCGCAAATCCCCTTTTTCTTTTCTCGACTTTTTGGATTTGTCTCAACCAGCAACTTTGTTTTGGTTGTTGTGATAGCCCTGATGCTCATCAAACTGTTTCATCAGTCGTGCAGCATTTCTCGCCTTACCTATAAGGTTGAATCGCTTTCCGCTACGATTGCCCTTCACGATAAAGACTTACGTGACGAGAAGAACCTCGATTCCATCACCGATTTCAACCACGCTGCCCGCGTTTAGCACGCAAACCCAGCACACAGAAGATTCCGAATACCAAGGCAAGCATCAGGAGCGAGGCGTCATACAAAAGGCAGGCACCCATCATGCCGCCCGTTGTAATGAAATAACCTGACGTCACAAACGCAAAACCGGCACCGCAGGCATAGCTCACCAAAACGCCAATCTGCTTTCGCATGGTAACCACGGCATAGTAGAGAATCACCGTAAGCGCATTCAGCCAGCCTCCCACCAAAAGCACCATAAGTTCCGCTTGATACGGGGAAAAATCGAGTCCATACAGTATGCCTAAAACCGGTGTACCCAAAGGCCACGCAAGAGCCATGGTAAGCAGCGTGGCAAGCGTTACTGCGCCAAAACCCTTGAGGATGAGAGACAAAAACGAGGCGATATTGCCCGAAGTCCACCGATTGGCCATATCGGTCAAAAGCGGCTTAAAAATGAAATTACTGAGCAAGTTGATAACCATCGCCGGCATGAAAAGTGCCGCATAAAACGTCTGATACTCGTTGCTCATGAAACGTGCCATGGCGTATTTGGGCGCTCCTACCACATAGGTCAGTAAGAACGATCCCGCAAAAAGCGGCGCCGTAGTCAATAACAATTTTCCAATGGACCCCAGGTTAAAAGATGGTTTCAGAGACTCCATTGCCTTTGCAGGCGCGTAAATCAGCACAACCATCACCACAGCAGACGCCGCAAAAGCAACAAGACATGATACCAGCAGATTCTTTGTAAGTACCACACCCGCAACAAACGCGACAACCGTCGTCAGTACACGGAAGAAAAACGCACGTCCTGCAATATCAAGTCTTCCGTGCTGCTGAAACATGCCATGAAACACATCTTCAACAACGTCAAAGAGACGCAGTGACGCAATCAGAGTAAAAAGCAGGCCTTCATACGTCAGTCCCTGCGTAGTAGCGGAGTAGATAACCACGCCGATCATCATACAGATCGTCGTAATGCAACGCGATCCCAGATATACGCCAAACGGAAATTTTTCTTCCGTATCGGTTGCTTGGTACGTGCGAATTTCAAAATGGCCGATTACCATGAGCTGCTGTGCAATGGCATACGCAAGCGAGAAGATGCCTCCGGCGGCAGCACCCATCGTCCGCGTCACTGCCATCAGCATGAGGACCGTTGACGCGGCATTCATCAACGAGCCAAGCGTGTTCCAAAAATAGTTTTTGCGCATTTGCGCCGAAGATGTTTCTATATTCATACGCTCTTCTCGCCAAAAGCCGCAAAGGCATCACGGCTTCCCTTAGTGACATCGACATCTTTCCACTTGCCAAAATCAAGTTTGCCGGGATGATGGTTCTTGCGATCATCCTCGGGAGGAAGCTGCATGTAATCGCCATAACCCAGCCGCAAAAGTTTGTCATATTCTTTGGGGAGAACCGTCGTGATGTCTTCAAACGGAACGCGCACGGTTGGAAACACGTCACTTTTGCTCATGGTCCAATTTTCGGGATCAGGCTCGACAAAGCTGGCGTAAACGTCGGTTTCTTCATGCTCACCCAGGCGAGCCGCCCTGTCCCAATGGCTCAAAATGAACTTTGAAGGTACATGCAGGATACGCATGGTCCAATGGATAAGAAAACATCCCGCAAGCGCAAGCGTACGCTTCCAGCCTCCCAAGGGTATATGCGGCCTTGGTGTGGCACGCAGGAAATTCAAGCGTCCCCAAAACCACGTGCGACGCTTGGTGCGGGCATACGTCTTTGGATCCTGAGGAATCTTGTCAAACGGAAAGATTCCGATAGAGATGGCATACGTAAATGGGCAATCCATAAATTCATCCGGTACGCACACGGTACCTCTCAAAGAGAGGTTGGAATTTACCGCAGGAAAGAAGTCGTCGGTGCGTCCGTTTTGAATAATAAAATCGGGTCTGATATGTGACGGACCTTCTGCAAGGAATTTTTCATAGTCTTCACGAAACATCGAAATGTCCACATCATCATCCCAGGGAATGAAGCCTTTATGCCGAATGGCACCGATTTCGGTACCGCCATACGCTTGATAAGAAATACCGAGTTCACCACAGACACGATCAAGCTCATCCATCAGCATGGTAGATAAAATCTGAATCCGACGCAATTCCTTCGGATCATCGTAACCCTTATATGTTTCAAATCCCACAAAGACTCCAGCCAACGAGTTCTGGTTAATGTTTCTATAATACAGATAATAAAAAGCTCCACAACGAACGCTTCATGATGGGATGATACCATGTACACACCAGCCGATCACACCTTTGCCATTTGTGCCTACGGGGAAAGTCCGTATTTGGAAGAGCTCATCTGCTCGCTTACAAAGCAGACACTTCCCACAACGCTACTCCTTGCAACTTCTACGCCCAATGATTTAATTTGCAACCTTTGCGAGAAGCACAACATTAAAATGTATATCAATGAGGGACCCGGAGGCATCGCCGGCGACTGGAACTTTGCCGTCAGCTGCTGCACCACCCCCCTCGTAACCATTGCTCACCAAGACGATATCTACAAACCGACCTATGCGGAAGAAATGCTTGCGCGCATAAACGCCTCATCTTTGCCTCTTATATACTTCACCAATTACGGAGAGCTCAGAGACGGCCATGAAATAGACGACAATAGGCTCTTGAGCGTCAAGCGTCGTCTGCTCTATTCCCTTGGAAAACCTGAAAATGCGGGCAAACAGTGGGCAAAACGACGTGCGCTTAAATTGGGGTGTGCCATCTGCTGCCCTTCCGTTACGCTCTGTCTCCCAAACCTTGAGCTTCCCGTTTTTGAAGCCGGTTTTGGCTCAAACCTTGACTGGCAAGCATGGGAGAAAATCAGTCGTAGGGAGGGAGATTTCCTCTACAACACGAATATTTTGATGCTTCATCGTATCCATGAAGATTCCGAGACCAGCCATCTCATACATGATAATCTCCGTGAAACAGAAGACCTTGCAATGCTTGAAAAATTTTGGCCCACGCCCGTGGCAAAACTCATTAATCTTGCCTACAAAAAAGGTCAAAAAAGCAATGGATAGAGGCACCTCTATCCCCATGGCGATATATACTAAAAGCGCTAAAACATTTGAGTGAAGCAATCATTGGAGAACCATGCTTAACTTTGCAGTTGGACCCGTACCGTCCACCGATGAAATCCGCGCCCTTGGCGCCCAAAATGTCCCCTATTTCAGAACGCCGGAGTTTTCAGAAATCATGCTTGAAAACGAGCGGCTTCTCTGTCAAATGGCCAAAGCTCCCAAAGACTCTCGCGCGGTTTTTGTGACGGGCTCGGGTACCGCCGCCATGGAAACGGTTGTTGCGGGAACCCTTTCATCAAATGACAAGGCTCTTGTTGTTGATGGCGGTAGTTTCGGACATCGTTTTCGTCAGATGCTTGAACTTCACCAAATTCCTCATACCGCCATTGAACTTACCTACGGCACTCCCCTGACCGAAGCTGATCTGTCGCCTTTTGATGGCCAAGGCTACACCGCGTTTCTCGTTAATCTGGGCGAAACTTCTCAGGGCATCTTATACGATGCGGACCTCATTTCCCGCTTCTGCAAGAAGAATAATCTTTTTCTCATTGTTGATGGCATCAGCTCATTTTTAGCCGATCCCTTTGATATGGAAGCTCTGGGTGCCGGCGTACTGATTACGGGATCTCAAAAAGCTCTCGCCTGCCCCCCTGGTATAGCCCCCATCGTACTCTCACCTCGTGCTCTTGATCGTGTTGCAAACATCAAAGCACCCTTTATGTACTTTGATCTCTCTGCTCTGCTTGAAAACGGCAAACGCGGACAAACTCCTTTTACTCCCGCCGTAGGCACCCTCATCCAAATCAATAAGCGTCTGAACATGATTGAGGAAGCCGGAGGCGCCGACGCGGAAATCGCTCATACCGCTACCGTTGCGCAGGATTTTCGTGAGCGCGCAGCCAAGCTACCTTTTGATATGAGGCTCGTCTCGCCATCGAACGCCGTAACGTTTTTGCACACACGCACCTATTCAGCAAAACATATCTTCCAGGTTCTTAAAGACGAGTACGGCATATGGATTTGCCCGAATGGCGGAGCCAATGCAGATACTTCATTTCGCGTAGGGCATATCGGCAACCATTCGCTGAGTGACAATGCACTCTTAGTGGCGGCTCTTTTTGATCTTGAACGTCGAGGCCTTCTCATTACACGGGAGTAAGTCCATGACAAAGGTAATCACATACGGTACGTTTGACCTGCTCCACTACGGGCACATCAATCTTCTTAAACGTGCAAAAGAGCTCGGAGACTACCTCATCGTTGGCGTTACGGCTGAAGCCTACGATATGGCTCGCGGAAAAATCAACGTCACGCAATCACTTGCCGAACGCATTGAAAATGTACGTGAAACCGGCATTGCCGATGAGATTATCGTCGAAGAATATGAAGGTCAAAAGATTGACGATATCAAGCGCTACGGTATTGATATCTTTGCCATCGGTTCCGATTGGAAAGGTAAGTTTGACTATCTTTCCGATTACTGCAAAGTAGTATATCTCGATCGTACCAAGGGTATCTCAAGTACCAGCCTGCGCACGCAAGACAACCGTCTTAAGGTCGGTCTTATCGGCGACGCTCCTTGGCTGGACAAATACCGCCGACAAGCCCGATTTGTCAACGGCATGGAGATTGTGGGAGTTGCAACTTCCCGCAAAGAATCGCTTGCTCAAGGACTCGCCTCACTGCCTCTTGTAACGAACGACATTGATGAGCTTCTCGCCGCCGTAGATGCGGTAATCATCTCTTCCGATCCGCTTTTGCACCATGCGCAGGTAGAGCATGCGCTCAAAGCCGGCAAGCACGTACTGTGCGAGTCTCCGTTTGCTCTCACGCCCCATGAGGGCAACGCGCTCATGTCATATGCACATGAGCACAACCTCGTACTCCAAGACGCCATCAAAACCGCCTACTCCACGGCGTATCACCGCCTTTGCCTCTTAGTCAAAGGCGGAAAGATCGGCAAGGTTGTCTCCGTTGATGCAACCTGTACCACACTTCGCTACAGCAAAGAAGACAAAGCGGTTTCGGGCGCCAACTGGGGCGGCATGGGAGAATGGGGGCCCATCGCATTGCTCCCCATTTTTCAGCTTTTAGGGACCGACTATACATCTAAGCAGATAGTCGTTCGAGGCGAGAAGGGCTATGTCCACGAAGGAGAATTCACCAAAATTGATTTGGTATACCCAAATGCCGTTGCTTCCATGAAAGTAGCCACCGGTGTCAAATCTGAAGGCGAATTGATCATTTCCGGCACTGATGCCTATGTATACGTCCCCGCACCGTGGTGGAAAACCGACTACTTTGAAATTCGCTATGAGAATCCCGCCGACAACAAACGCTACTTCTACCAACTTGAAGGCGAGGGATTCCGCTACGAACTCATTACCTTTGTGCAGGCAGTATCCACCGGACGGGAAAATTCCTATATCGCGCGAGACATTTCATCCGCGCTCTGTCAAATCATGGGAGACTACTACAACAGCCCCAACACGCTGCGCATCGACTAAGCTTCTCTTCCGGAAGAACCCCGTTTGATCCCCAACTCACGCCAGTCGGGCGTTGCCGAGAGCACCGTACCTACGATGATGACAATACAGCACAGTGCGGCCAAAGGCGACGGAATTGCCTCAGGCATGATAGCCGGCAACAATACACCTGCAAGAGCCGCAAAAATAACAGCCCACGCAGAATAAGAGATATTGAGCGCCATACCGCGAGAAGCTCCGATGGCGTCAATGGCTTTGTAATAGAAGAGATACGATACGGTGCCCGCCAATGCGGCGAGAAGAACAATGCCGTTTGCAGGCGTCACTGCCGTCTGAACGGCAAAGCCAAACGAACCCGTCAAGGGAACCACCACAATACCGTAGGCAAGAGCAGAAGTAGTTTCTCGGATTTGAAGTGCCGTTTCATTGTCAACCGCACTGTCTTGCATACCCCAGGCCAAAATAACCGCTTCGGATCCCCAACCAAAAACGCAGGCACACACACCGAGAATACCAACGGCAACATTACCGTTACCGGTAACGGCATCGGCAGAGGTTAGTCCCATCAGCATGACCCCAACAAGCGCCACAAGAAGTGCCAGCACCTGTTTGAGTTTCATGCGTTCTTTTAACAAAAGCCACGCAAGCGCAGAACCAACGGCAGGATAGAATGCGGAAATGGCTGCCGTATAACCTGGTCCAATATTATTGATGGCCGCAAGATATCCACTCATACCGATAGGGCCACCGAGCAGTGCTCCAAGCACGACAACCTTTCCGCTTCTCGTCTTTAAAGCAGAAACGGTGTCCCTCAAGCGTCCACGAGCACCCATAAATATCAAAAGGATCAACGCCGCAAAAACGTCATGCACACATGCACTGACAATTGATGCCTGAGGTGCATCAAGATATGGCGTCATGCCAAGAGCTACGCCTAGGATGACGGTATCGATTGCCCACAGGATGCCGCTTATTAATCCGTATTGCATGTTGAAACCCGCCCTTCTCGCGCAATATACGTGCGCCTAATCTTCTTCATACCAACTAAGAAGCTTGTCGATATACTGCGCAGCGTAGCGGTAATAGATAAAGAACCACTCGCCTACGTTCTCCCCTTCAGCTTCTTTCACCAGCGACCAAAGGTACCAGCACCAACCGGCAAAGACCACGTAGCTCCAAAAATGGCGACGCTCTTTTGTGGTTGCAGCTCGTCCGAAATAATAATCAATGGCTTTGTTAGCCTCATCCTCTGAAAGCTCGCAGCATACCGCAAAAGTACCGAAGTCATTTGCTTCATCGGACATACCTGCATATTCCCAGTCGATAAGACTGTAGGTATCGTTTTCGTCAATAAGGAAGTTAAGGGAGAAGAAATCATTGTGAGAAATAACCGTCTTGGCATGGTCGGCATCGGCATATGCCTTGAGTTTAAGGACTTTCTCGCGCAGCTCAAAATAGCCAGGAACTTCAATAGGGCCGCGTTCCTTTAAGACCTTCTCATAGTTGAGACCCTCATCAACAAAGCTAAAGTGTCGATCAAGTACCGCACCGCTCTCATGAAGTGTCCGACCCATCTCCATGGCACGGCGAAGCTGCTCAGGATTATGCGGATTCAAATTCTTTGCGTCCTTTACAAAGTGAGAGATTTTCCAGCCCTCCTTTTGATCCTCATAAATGAACGTACTATCTAGACCGAGTTCTCGGGCAAGACGAAGACCCGCCTCCTCGCCTGCTCTGTCCACAAGCTTTTCCGTGCCAACGCCGGGATGGCGATAGACGTACTCCTGCGCGTCCTTACCAAAGCCAACCGTAAAATGAGCGGAAAGATTGGTCAGACCCTGCTTCAGCGGATAAAAGTCATGAATATCGGACTTCTCGCAATGGAGCACGGAAACGATATTGTCAAATATCTCTGAGTCAATGTTTTCAATAAACGCAGGATCAAATTCACGCAGCTCATCTAAGGAATCAAACTCATTGATAACGCCATCGGGGTATTTACGAATGGTCATCGAGAGCTGTTTGATATGGTCAGCGTATATGTCTTCCCACAGTTTGTCGGCAGTTTCCGGCCTCTCGTAGACCGATTCAAGAATCTCAACGAATTGTTTTGAAAATGCACGGTCAAAGTACACGTGTCCAAGCATGACCCACGCATCAAAGCCACCAATCTCAACACCGGTAATACGACCTCCGGGCCCCTCCTTCAAGCACCACTCTTTTGTGGGTCCTGCAACATAGGTTGCCGAATAATACGCGCCATACACGTAATGCTCAAACGGGTTGACGGTAAAGTAGTCATCTGACGAGCAGATATAGGTATTACCAAGCCGGTTTTTAACATACCAAAGCGTGGAGTTATTATTGCGCGTTGCATAATCAGGATTAACCACGATACTAACCCCAAACTTGCCTGCTAGGTAGAAGAAGTACTCCTTCTTGTATCCCACAACTACCGTAATATCGGTAATACCGGCTTCCATGAGTTGGCGAATCTGACGCTCGATCAGAACTTCTCCACGCACTTTCAAAACACCCTTTGGTTTTTCATACGAAATGGGAGCAAAGCGAGAAGAAAGTCCTGCAGCCATAATAATGGCATTGTCAACGGCATACGGCTTAAGCGCCTCAAGACCCTTTTGAGTGATCATGCGATCTTTGATAAGGCCTCGATTTTCAAGACTCTTAACGGCCGTATTAACGGTTCCCAGCGAAAGCTTTGTTGCCTCTGAAAGCTGACGCTGATTCAGCTTTTCATTGGTGCTTGCAAACATCTTCAAAACGGTAAAAACATTTTTCGTCAGTGCCATGAAACCTCCCGGCGTCTATACCTGCACGGCATCTTGCCTGCCGATATAGATGCATTTCATTACGATGTTCAATTTCTAATAATTATAGCAATAATTTGAACATATATGCAAGAATAAACGCTCCCTGCATTGCGGCAGACAGCGTTTTAAGGAATATCCGATATTGGGATTTTCTTAATATGGTCCAAAATCCAAACGGGCGGGATAATGATTTTTGCGCTTTTCAACGGGTGGAAGCTGCATGTAATCACCGTATAGAAGTTCAAGCTGATGTTCAAGATCACGTGGGAAAGCAACCATCATTCCCT
>ERZ772955.1118-NODE-1118-length-17926-cov-3.084103_pt1 | contig 17926 bp, 17 predicted proteins | sample MGYA00511133_ERZ772955 | MGnify/ENA primary metagenome ERZ772955 (study PRJEB29015, sample SAMEA2737914) | human oral metagenome | biome: human oral; feature: human-associated habitat; material: dental | place: China | collected 2149 ... | reverse complement strand
TCTTGCGAATCCGGCATTTCTTCATTGACTTCAACAACATTTCTTACTTCTAATCCATTAGTAACAATATCTTTTATTAAAGCCGATACAATTTCATCAGATAATTTAAATTTTTCTCTTCTTAAAACTTCATAGTATTCTTTTACTATCTCCGAAGAGTATACCGGTACTATTTTATTTTGAGAAAGATATAGATAAATCTATTGTGAAATATATTTCTTCAGATAGATTATGGGAAGAAAACAAAGAAAAAAATACAGTTAAAATTAGAAAAATACAACCAATGTATTATGTTCCAGAAGGAGTAAGTGATTTAATAAAAGAGATTTTATCAATCACAAAGTCAGAAAGACCTTCATTAGAAGAAATATCTGAAAGATTAGAAGACATAAAATATGATACAAAAAATTATGAAGGTTATATTCCGAATAATTTTAAAAAAGAAGATTTAGAAAAGGTAATAAATTCTTTAAAAGCATCTATAAAAAGAGCAATTATCAGAGATACTAATTTACAGAAAATTCTTTCAAATGCAAAATTTGATGAAAAGTCACCAGCTTTAATTGTACTTAAAATGAATGATGATAGAGTATTCGAAATAAGTGAAATTGGAGAGTTTTATACTCTTGTTGAAAGAAAGAGAAAAAATGAACTAAATATTTCAAAAGAAGAAATAAAAGAAAAAATTGAAAAATTATTACAAGAAAAAGATTATAAAGAATTTTCGGAAAAAAATAAAATATCAGAAACTAAATCAGAAGAATTTCTTTATGGCGTGAGAGAGATTTTGGATAAATATTTTGAGAATGGTGTAATAGAATTGGATAATGAAAGAGAATATTTTGAGGAAGTTTTAGGGAAAACTGAAGAAGTTAGTCAATTATTTGCAACATCAGATTCAATAATTTTATTTAATCTTGCATTTGCCGTTACAATGCAGCGTCAAAAGCCAAGCATTGGAACAGCGTTTTCGTATTTACTATATCTTATAAAGCTCGCTGGCCTTCATCTTTAAGAACTTTGTCACCGATAGATTGGCACAAATCCCTGTAATGACTATGCCAAAAAAGAACACCGATACAACCGTGATGCCTATCACATCGGGGGTAACAACCAACAATACGTCGGGCTCAGAACAATACAATGCATACAAACATGCACCCAAAACGCCCACGGCTATCAATGCCGCTACCACACCAACCGCTATTGCCCGACACACAAAGGGACGACGAATAAAACCCCATGATGCGCCGACCAACTTCATAATATGAATGGAAAAACGACGCGAATAAATGTCTAACCGCGTAGAACTGTTGATGAGTGAGAAAGAAACGAACGTCAGTAAGGCGGCCAACACCAAAAGTATGACGCTAAACTTTTGTAGCGTTTGGTTGACACTCTCCACCAAACCACGCTCATAACTCACCTTCCCCACCTTAGGATAGCGCTGCAAATCCTTCGTTATCCATGCTAAAGAATCGTTGTTAGCGTAATCACCTTTCAAGCGAATCTCTATGGAACTCAAGAACGGATTCATGCCAATAAACTCTGAAGGATCAGTGCCCATGGCACGCTTTTGCTCGGCTAAAGCCTGCTCTTTGCTAATAAAATTTACACTTGTGATATAAGGATGCTGGCGCAACTTTGCACAAACTTGCTGCGCTTCAGAATGGGTTACGTCATCTTGGAATGTCATTGTAACCAACAAATGCTCTTTTACATAAGTCGACATATTATGTGCTGCGAGCACTGAAAACACGACCATTCCTAACAGAATCAGCACCATTGCCGTACTGATACAGAGGGTCACGCCTTGCAATCCATAATGATTTCCCGACCTTTTATAACGTTGTCTCATCTAAGAAAAGTATATACCACACCTAATATCTTGCAAAGGTAATGCAAAAAACAGCGGAGAGCAATTGTTTAACGTCCCTTAACGTTAATATCCTTCTAAATCTTTTAAAACAGAAAGTGGCTGAAATAGATTCCGTAACTTTGCTGTCCTTATGAGTACAATAATATATCCCGCCCCTATTTTCGGTCCTGTTCACAGCCGAAGATTAGGCACTTCATTAGGCATAAACCTCATGCCTGCCGATGGAAAGGTCTGCACTTTCGATTGCATTTATTGTGAATGTGGATTTAATCAGAGCCATATTCCATCGCAACGCCGTCCCACACGAGAGGAAGTGAGGCTGAAACTTGAGGTTAAACTCCAAGAAATGGCTGCCCAAAAGCAACTGCCCGACGTACTCACTTTTGCCGGAAATGGCGAGCCTACCGCACATCCGGCCTTCAAAGAGATTATTGTTGACACCCGAATGTTGCGCGACAAATACTGTCCCAACGCAAAGATCAGCGTGCTCAGCAATAGCACATTCATCCATCATCCCAACGTGTTCGAGGCACTGATGCTCGTAGATAACAACATACTTAAATTAGACACTATCGACGCAAACTATATCCAACGCGTTGACCGACCTACAGGATTACACTACAAGGTAGAAGAAATTATCGAGAATATGAAGCGCTTTCAAGGGCATATCATCATTCAAACCATGTTTTTAAAAGGGCAAGACATGCATGGAAACGATGTAAGCAACCTTTCAGATTACTACGTCTTACCCTGGTTAGCTGCCGTTAAAGCCATACAACCTCAATCGGTGATGGTCTACACCATTGACAGAGAGACACCCGATCAAACCCTCTTTAAGGCTACTCCACAAGAACTTGATGCCATCAAAGCACAGGTTATTGCGGCCGGAATACCCTGTTCAGCCTCCTATTAAGGTGCCATTTGGCTTATGATAAAGAACTCAAAAGGCGAAAGTCTCAACAACTTCCGCCTTTTATTAATATTAAAAAATACGATTATTCGATCTTAAATTACCCTTATTCGGCTAATTTATTCTCTGAGCCCAATACGTCAGTAATCTTATGTTTGTACATATCGATCATGTAGTTGCGGGCAACCTTGCCATATTGACGTGGATCAAAGTAGTCGGGATGCTCTGCCAATGTCTCACGAACACCTGCCGTATAAGCCAAACGAGAGTCTGAATCGATATTAATTTTGCATACAGCACTCTTCGAAGCCTTGCGGAGTTGCTCTTCAGGGATACCCACTGCGTTAGGCAACTTGCCACCAAACTTATTGATGATATCCACATATTCCTGAGGAACAGAAGATGAACCATGCAATACAATGGGGAATCCAGGAAGCTGTTTCTCAATCTCTGCCAACACATCGAATGCCAATGGAGGAGGAACTAAGCGACCCGTTTTCGGATCACGTGTGCACTGTTCGGGCGTGAACTTGTAGGCACCATGAGACGTACCAATAGAAATTGCCAACGAATCGCAACCTGTACGTGTAGCGAAATCAACAACTTCTTCGGGCTTGGTGTAGTGAGAAACTTCAGAAGCCACTTCGTCTTCAACACCTGCTAACACACCTAATTCGGCCTCAACCGTAACATCAAACTGATGTGCATATTCCACAACCTTCTTCGTTAAAGCGATGTTTTCCTCGTAAGGAAGTGCAGAACCATCAATCATCACTGAAGAGAAGCCCATGTCTACACAGTTTTTGCACAACTCAAAGCTATCACCATGATCCAAATGGAGCACGATTTCGGGATGTGCACAACCCAATTCTTTTGCATACGCAACGGCACCTTCAGCCATATAACGAAGGAGAGTTGGGTTTGCATAGTTACGAGCTCCTTTAGAAACCTGAAGAATAACGGGCGACTTCAATTCTGAAGAAGCGGTGATAATTGCCTGGAGCTGTTCCAGGTTGTTGAAATTAAATGCAGGAATTGCATAACCACCTTTGATTGCTCTTTTGAACATTTCACGCGTGTTCACAAGACCTAAATCCTTATAACTAACTGCCATAATTATGATTTTTATTTAAATGAATGAATGTTCCAAATGAATTGCTATCACTTTTTATAAGTACTGCAAATTTAACATATTCTTTTGAGAACGCAAAATGTTATTCTTGTTTTTTATTGGATGAAAGTTTAAAAAGTCTAAAGCCTGCAAAATTATCACCTTTACGCTTTATAATTGCCACATAGATATAACAAAGTAGGCCCTTTCAGGATACCACTTCATGGGCCTTACGCAACAATTCTGACGCAAAAAGCAACACCACAAAATAACCAAAGAAGGGGATGATAAATGGTGCTATCAGGTTAGAAGCATCGGCAATAATCCCCATCAGCAAGAAACCACATCCGCCAATAGGGGTCATCATCAGCAGAGATGCTGCACTCTTTTTAAGGTTCCCCAGTCCGTTCAGCGCCAAAGAAAAGATGGTTGGGAACATGATAGCCTCAAATAAATAGTTGGCTATGAGTGCCACCATGCTGATTTTACCTAAGCCCAGCAACACCACTACCATAGAACCAACGCTGCCTGCAGCACAAAGGAGCAACAATTTCTCGGCACGGACATACTGCATCAGCCAACTACCCACAAAGCGTCCCACCATAAAGAAGCCTAAAGCAATGGTCAAAATGACGCTGGCTGTGCGGTCGGTCATATACCCTTCGCCTGTCATAAAGTTGATGAAATAACTATTAATCGATATTTCGGCCACCTCATAAGCCAGCAAAGCGAAAAGCCCAAACACAAACATAGGATGATAACGAAACAGCTTCATGATGCGTGTTCCTTTCACTTCATCATCGCTTGACGCGGCATGTTTGATTTCAGGAAGCTGCACCCGTGAGAAAACCAATGCTATAAGAAGCACCAAAATGCCTAAGATGGTATAAGGCACCGCTATCTCTTCTTCGCCAACAGAACCGCCAAAAAGGAATTGTCCCACGATAAATGTTGCAAACAAACTGCCTAAGCCATTGAATGATTGCGAAAAATTCAATCGGCTCGTGGCCGTCTCTCTTGCACCAAGTTCCGTAACATAAGGGTTAGCCGAGGTCTCTAAAAACACCAAACCACACCCTATTATAAATAAAGCGATCAAGAATGTGTAGAAGGAATGGAGCGCCGAAAGCGGGATAAACAAGAGTGCTCCGAAGCCAAACAGCAGCAGTCCCATCACCACACCCAACCGATAGCCATGACGATTGATAAACCATCCGGCAGGAATGGCGGTGATGAAATAACCCAAATAGGTTGTGACTTGAATCAACGACGATTGCGTTATGCTAATGTCTAATGCGTTTTGGAAATGCTTATTGAGCAAATCTAATATCGCACGTGCAAAGCCCCACAAGAAAAACAATGAGGTGATGAGCGCAAACGGCACGAAATACTGCCGATTGGTTAATGTGGCTTTCTTCATATCGAATGGCTGATGCTGCTTAAAAAACAGATTTATTTCGTTGCAAATTTAAGACAATCATAAGAAAAACGCAAACTTATGATGAAGTTTTATTCTATATATCGCCATTCCTCCACACGCATACTCTGACATAAACTCCTCTCCAAAGCGCCTTCTACCACAAAGAAGAGTGCGCTTTCAAAGCGCTTTCGTGCGAGCCTTTTACGGCAAAAAACAACGACAATTATTTAGAATGGTGCGCATTTTTCTCGCGTTGCCGACGCTCTTCTTTCTTATCTTGCAACCGAAAATAAAGTGCCCATCCCAAAAACATCAATAATATTGCTGTTAAAAAAAAGTTTATTCCTGCCATAAGATGCCTCCTTTATTGTTTCTTATTCTCGTTTTCTTTTCCATCTATAAGAAAGAGACTTACCCAAATCATCACTCCAACAACGATAACAGGATAGATAAAATCATACCATTTCCATTCATCTGACCCACTAAAGCATACATTTTTCTGCACCCTTCTATCGGAAAATAGTGCGCAGACTATTTAGAATGGTGCGCATTTTTCTCACGTTGCCGACGCTCTTCTTTCCGATCTGCATAATCAAAGTAGAGCTTCCAGCCGAACAACATTAAAACAATTCCCGTTAAAAAGAAATCTACCCCTGTCATAATCCTTCTCCTTTATGTTGTTTACCATCACCTTTCTTGCTGTCAATGAGAAGAAGACCAATCCAAATGGTCAATGCTACGGCAATTATCGGATAGATAAAGTTATACCATTTCCATTCATCCGACCGGTTAAACAAAGCCGAAATCAACACTGCGGTAATGATATATTTGGCTATATCTAAAGACAAATCGCCCAATTTCTCCCTTTTCTTAGTGTTCATGGCGCAAATATAAACAATTAAAATGAGACCTGCAAGTTTTTCATTCGCAAATGAAATGCAACAAAAAAGCTATGCTTTTGTTACACAAAGTGATGGCGATTACCGTGCAATCTGCACCACTTTACCATGCAAAAGCATAGCTTTTTCTTTGCAATTTATAGCATCCTTATAACCAACCGGTTACAAAGGCTATCAAATAACCTTATTGCAAAGGCTCCACATCAAACTGGATGGCACTGCCGGTAGCCGCATCATAGCGAATATGTGTGGTAAATTTCTTACCAAAAAGTTCGCTGCTGATGGCTTCTGTCCGCCCAAACTGCCCTGCAGGGGTTTCGAGTTGCGACAGCAAAATGTTGCCATCATAGAGCAAGAGCTTTATTTTTCCGGGCAGATTCACATACACCCCAATGTCTTCTTTGCTCTTCTTTGCATCCACAGGTTGCTGGAAAGTCGCCACTTGATGCAGGTCTTGCACATGCACTATGAGCGGTCGCCCTTCCACATTATTCGCATCTAAGATGCCCGCATGGTCGGAAAAACGGCACAAGGTGTGGCGCATGACATTGGGTTGCGGCACAAAAGAGAGCACCACTTCGGCTGTATCGCACACCGTTGTCCCCTTAAACTCCTGCAACAAGGCCTGCTCCTGACGATTCAGATTATCCATCATCAGACGCAACTGTTCGCCATCTTTAGGCATAAAATCGGCCTCACCGCGCGTGAGTTGATTGCGACTGTCGCGGATTTCATAGATATCAGACGCGATAAGTGCAGCCATTTTGCCTTTTGAACCTGCAGAGAGAATGTCGGCATTCATAAAATCGCGTGGATTTAAAGGGGTGGCTTTCGGTGCAGAAACGAAGGGCTTGGGTGGCGTAGGTTCCTTTCCTGAGGCATTAATAGCCAACAAAATGCCCGCAGGATTGCGGTCAACTTTGATGATGCTATGCTTTTTATCCAGCAAAACCGTGTGTTGTTTTGCCGTGTCTGCGATGCCTACGGGCAACATCTTTGCTTGCACGATGCGATAAGTGGTTGTGGGTTCGAAAGCCACCTGTTGCAATTTGAGATACTTTTCGCCATACGCTGCCAAATCACCCGGTGTATAAACCGTTTTTTCTACCAGCAAACGCACCTGTATAGCCGTCTTAGGCAGACAATAAGTAGCACCTTCTGCCACATTTTGTGCATGGCCAACAACCCATAGAAGGCACAGCCATAAACTCCATATTTTTTTCATATTTCCATAATTTCTATTCACGAATACGCAGGAATGCCTTGGGCAAATAGGCAATCATGTCGGAAGCTAAAAGACTTTCTTCGCCCAAATCGCGCACGGCTAAATCACCCGCTAAGCCATGAAGATACATCCCTACGAGACAAGCATCCTTTGAATGATAGCCCTGTGCCAACAATCCTGTGATAATACCCAGCAGCACATCCCCACTACCTGCTGTGGCCATGCCCGCATTTCCCGTAGGATTGAAGAACACTTTCCCATCAGGTGTGCACAAAGCGGAATAGTGACCTTTGAGCAAGATATAACCATGTATGCGCTCAGCTAACCGAATGGCTTTCAAAAGGCGGTCGTAACAGCCATTTGAAACAACCCCTTCTAAGCGATCAAACTCTGCCGGATGAGGCGTAAAGATAAGTCCTTCGGGCAACTGTTGCATCCAAGCGCGATGATTTCCCAAGATATTTAGGGCATCAGCATCTAACACCATGGGGCATTGTGTGCGCCGAATTTGGGCAATGAGAGCAATAGCGGTTGTCTCATTCTTACCCAATCCCGGTCCCATTCCAACGGCCTCATAATCGTCGGTTTCTACAGGTTCCGAGAAAATCGTTTCTTCTTTATCCATCTGCAATACCGCTTCAGGAACGCTGGTTTGCATAATTCCATAGTTACGTTTAGGCGTATGCACAATGACTTTGCCGGCTCCCGCCCGCAAACAAGCGCGCGTTGCCAATACAGCTGCACCCGCCATGCCATAACATCCCGCCACCAAAAAGGCTGTACCCATGTCGCCTTTATGCGCAAAAGGGGAACGTCGGTGCAACCGATTACGAATATCTTGCTCTTCAAGTAGCTGATATTGCGCAACGGTTTCTTGGATATAGGTGGGTGAAAGTCGGATATCCAACACGCGCACTTCACCTAAATAGGGCTGATTATCAGCCAAAAGCATACTGAGTTTTAATTGTTGCAGCGTAAAAGTGTAATCGGCGCGTATAATGTTCTGCCGCACATTATACGTATTATCTTCGGCCATCAGTCCCGAAGGCAAATCAATGCTGACTACTTTGGATGGACTTTGATTGATATATTTCACCAAAGAAGCGAAACCTCCCGCTAAAGGTTTGTTTAAACCGCTTCCAAACAAACCATCAACAACCACCATATCAGCTGTTAATTTAGGGGGGTGAAAGTCAACAACGACCTCATGAAAGTCCTTTAAATTTTTGCCATCAAGTGCCCGTTGCTTATTTTTTGCACAATCTTCTGAAAGATGGTCATGAATATTAAACAAATAAACGCTCACTTCATAATCATGCGAAGCCAGCATTCTTGCTACGGCAAGCGCATCACCACCATTGTTTCCAGAACCGGCAAACACCACAAATGGGGTTTTGTTAGTCCATGTTTGCATGATGTTATAGGTGATAGCCTTGGCGGCTCGCTCCATTAATTCAATCGATTCAATAGGCTCATGGGCGATGGTATAGCTGTCGAGCTCACGAATTTGAGCGCTGTTGAATATCTTCATACTAATCGTTATAGTTGCTGCAAAAATACAAAATTAATGCTAATTGGTGGGGAGCGTTTCCTATATTTTTAGTAAATTTGCAACAAATTAATCCTATTCGCACCGATGAATATTATCAAAATCAAGGACTTAACGTTCAAAACGTTTATTCCCGAAAAAGAGATTTTACAGCACGTAAAAGCAGTTGCCGAGGAAATCAATCGCGACTTAGCAGGCAAGAACCCACTGTTCTTAGCCGTGCTCAATGGCTCTTTTGTCTTTGCAGCCGATTTATTGCGTTATATTACCATCCCTTGTGAGATCTCTTTTGTGAAGTTAGCTTCCTATCAAGGCACCATTTCAACAGGAGAAGTGAAAGAAGTTATCGGTCTGAATGAAGATATATCGGGGCGCACTGTGGTGATTGTTGAGGACATTGTTGACACGGGACAGACCATGAAACGGATGTTAGAAACCTTAGGAACACGCAATCCCGGGTCGCTACATATCTGCACATTACTTTTAAAACCAGAAAAGTTGCAAGTGCCACTCAACATCGAATATGTCGCAATGGAAATTCCAAATGATTTCATTGTGGGCTATGGTTTGGACTATGACCAGCAAGGTCGTCAGCTTCGTGATATTTATACCGTGGTCGAACCCTAAAGAAGGAAGATTCAGTTAGTATTATTTTATAAAATCATAATGAAGAATATTGTTATTTTTGGCGCTCCAGGTGCCGGAAAAGGTACACAAAGCGACAAGATGATTGAGAAGTATGGATTCGGCCATATCTCTACAGGTGATGTACTACGCAATGAGATTAAGAATGGAACAGCGCTTGGAAAGACCGCAAAGGGCTATATTGACAACGGCCAATTAATTCCGGATGAGCTGATGGTTGACATCTTAGCACATGTTTATGACAGCTTCGGCAGCCACCATAAAGGTGTGATTTTCGACGGTTTCCCACGTACAACACCTCAGGCTGAGGCGCTGAAAAAGATGCTTCATGAGCGGGGTCACAAGATAGCTGCAATGATTGAACTCGCCGTTCCAGAAGAAGAACTGATGGCACGCTTAATTAATCGCGGCAAAGAGAGTGGCAGAAGTGATGACAATGAGGAGACGATTAAAAAACGTTTGAATGTGTACCACACCCAAACGGCTCCTTTGATTGACTGGTATAAGAAGGAAGGTGTGCACCATCATGTTGAGGGTTTAGGCACAGTCGAAGAGATTTTCGCGCGCATTACCAGCGAGATAGACCAACTTTCCGAATAAAATCAATCTGCAAAGCATAGCATGGCTGACTCCAATTTCGTCGACTACGTCAAGATTTATTGCCGCTCTGGCAAGGGCGGACGAGGCTCTATGCACCTCCGTCACGTGAAATATCAGCCCAATGGTGGGCCAGATGGCGGGGATGGAGGTAATGGAGGCAGCATCTATCTGCGGGGCAATCACAATTATTGGACACTGCTCCATCTGAAATACCAGCGCCATATCTATGCGGAACATGGCGGAAACGGAGGACGAGACAAGTGCCATGGCACCAATGGGAAAGATGTTTACATAGATGTTCCATGCGGTACGGTGGTCTACAATGCTGAAACTGGCAAATATATTTGTGATGTAACCTACGACAAGCAAGAAGTGCTTTTGCTCAAAGGTGGACGTGGAGGCTTGGGAAACTTTCAGTTTCGCACATCAACTAACCAAGCTCCTCGCTACGCACAACCGGGAGAACCCATGGAAGAGATGACGATTATCATGGAGCTTAAGCTGCTGGCTGACGTCGGATTGGTGGGCTTTCCCAACGCAGGGAAATCAACATTGCTCTCAACTTTATCGAGCGCTCGTCCCAAAATCGCCAACTATCCTTTCACCACCTTAGAGCCTTCATTAGGCATTGTGGCCTATCATGACCACAAATCATTCGTGATGGCCGACATTCCTGGCATCATAGAAGGTGCAAGTTCGGGTAAAGGTTTGGGGCTTCGCTTCTTGCGTCACATCGAACGTAATTCGCTTTTGCTGTTCATGGTGCCGGGCGATACCGACGACATCAAGCACGAATATGAGGTGCTGCTCAACGAATTGCAGCAGTTTAACCCCGAGATGCTCGACAAACATCGTGTGCTGGCCGTCACAAAGAGCGACCTTTTGGACGATGAACTCATCGAAATGCTTCGCGAAACGCTGCCCCAAGACCTCCCCGTAATATTCATTTCATCGGTGACGGGCTTAGGATTAAACGAACTAAAAGACGTGTTGTGGCGCGAACTCAATAGCGAAAGCAACAAGTTACAAGAGATTACTGCTGAAGATACTTTGGTGCATCGCGATAAAGACATGCGCATTTTTGCAGAAGAAATGCAAGCCGAAGATGCCGACTTCGACGACATAGAATTTGTTGAAGAGGATGAAATCGAGGACTTAGACGACTATGAATACGAAGTAGAGGAAGGAGAATGAGGCCACAGTTACACATATACGACCTAACAAAAGGTGTCTTTGCTTTTAGCTCTTTGCGTAAGGGCGGTGTAAGCAAAGGCACCTTTTGTGCGTTTAATATTAACGAATATTGTGGCGATTCGTTAGAACATGTAACACGAAACAAACAGCTTTTGGCGGACATCTTGGGCATTCCCTCGCAAAATATTCTCGTTCCACACCAGGTACATGGTACAAAAGTGGCCTGCGTTGATCAAGAGATGCTGAACCAACCCGCCGAGAAACGGCAAGAATATTTAGACGATGTCGATGCGATAATCACACAAGAACGTGGCCTCTGCATAGGTGTTTCGACAGCCGATTGCATCCCTATCCTGCTTTATGATGCGCAACAGCAAGCCATTGCAGCCGTTCATGCAGGATGGAGGGGCACCGTTGCACGCATTGTTGAGAAGACAATCCGCACCATGGCACAGACCTTTGGCACCCAGCCTCAACACCTCTATGCCGCCATTGGCCCTGGAATATCGCTCGAAGCGTTTGAAGTGGGCGACGAAGTGTATGAGGCTTTTCAGCAAGCTGCATTCGATATGTCGGCCATTGCATGCCAAAAAACGAAATGGCATATTGACCTTCCGCGATGCAATCAACTGCAACTCATTGAGAAAGGTGTGCCTCCCCAGCACATCATCATGAGCCATATCTGCACCTATCAGCAGTCAGAAGACTATTTTTCTGCACGGAAATTGGGCATACATTCAGGGCGTATCTACTCGGGAATCATGTTACAACCCGCTCATTTTTAAGCAACCCACCATTCTAAACACTTTAGACTTATGAAGAAAAAAATCCAAGTACTATTATTTTTGAGTTTCTTTTGCATGCTGTGCTCAGCTTTTATGCCTGCAAAAGACAAATTTACAGCCGCCGAACAGCAACAGATAAGTATCGCGACACCTGGGCTCTTTGCCCGTTCAAACGCCTTTCAAATCAACCTAAGCGACATTGGGAAAGACAATTTTTCATTTCCATTGCCCGTCGGAAAAGTAACCCTCGCGGACGATCATCAAACCCTTGAGATTGCAACGAAAGAAGGAGACGTGGTGAAAGCCATGCTGAACGGTACGGTGCGCCTTGCAAAAACGATGGGAACGAATGGGAACACGATTGTCATTCGCCACGATAATGGCCTTGAAACCGTTTATGCAAACAATGCACAAAACCTCGTAAAAGTGGGAGATAAAGTGCAGGCTGGGCAAAGCATTGCGATTGTTGGAACAGACAACACATCGACAAAGTCGAAAAAGAAAGGACTTTGCCGCTTCTTCATCATGATTAATGGTGGAAAAATTAATCCCGATGTGGTCTTGGAAATCCGTGGACACCGGCTAAGAAAAAAGACTCTTGTCTGCACCAAGAATGGGAAATATGTAGATGTAGCCCTCGCCGAAACAAAGAATAAACCTGAAAAAGAAGACAAGATTGACGAAGAAAATCCATTCAGCAACCGAGAATCTTTCAAATGGAACCTCTCCTATTTAGAAAAAGAAGAGTGGGCTTATCCGCTCCCGGGAAGTCATGTCATCAGCCCTTATGGCGGGGCTCGCCACCATTCGGGTGTTGATATCAAGACCATTCCCAATGATAAAATCTTGGCAGCCTTTGATGGTGTCGTCGTTAGGAGCAGTCCTTTTTCAGGCTATGGTAATTGCATTCGCATCAAACACAAATATGGTTTTGAAACCCTTTACAGCCATCAGTCTAAGAATTTAGTGAAAGTGGGCGACAAAGTAAAGGCAGGACAAGTGATTGGTTTAACGGGAAGAACTGGCAGAGCCACGACAGAACATCTGCATTTTGAACTCTTCTTCCAAGGACATAGGCTCAACCCTGCCGTTATTTTCGACCATACTAACAAATCGTTACAGCAAGTAACGCTCACATTGAGTAAGAATGGCAATGTGAAATCAACCAAGAACTATTACGCAAACAAATAGCGTTTGCAAGCGATGGTGCTTTGCATGTGCGCGCCATCGCATGAGATTGCTCACAAAGAGTGGGCATCGAGGATAACGATGCGCGCCAACCCATAGCATCATAATTATTGGTTGGCGCGCTAAGTGTATATGTCATCATTGGCTATGAGATACCCTATATATAATAAGGTGTCATTACCGGTGCGCTCTTGAAGTAACAAAAGCCCACACTACCCCACTTTTCATCTTCATGATACACACGGCCCCACCGTCAGAAACAATGGAAAGTGCAGAACTTACTCTTTAAAACAAGAAAGAAAAACCGTCGGAAAGTTGCACAAAACAACACTCTTGTGCATGAAACAGGCGCTTGAATGTTAAGGCTATTTAAATAATATCGCGAAATAGTAGCATTTTAGAGCAATAGAAATACCTTTGCGGAGATTTTTATTAGTAATTTTAAAGATGAATAAATTAAAATTCGTTTTCATAAGCACTGCAATGGTGTTGTCGCAACAGACCTTTGCAGGCGGGTTATTAACCAACACCAATCAAAATGCAGCCTTTGACCGCATGCTGAGCAGAGACGCAGCCATTGGCATCGATGGTGTTTATGCTAACCCCGCAGGTGTGGCTTTCTTGTCACCGGGTTGGCACTTGTCGTTCAACTGGCAGCTGGCCTTTCAAAGCCGAACGATTAAGAATTCGTATCCCCTTTTCGCACGCAACCAGCAAAATCCTTCTACGGAAAGAACGTTCGAAGGCAAGGCTTTTGCCCCCGTTATTCCTTCGATTCAAGCGGCATACAACTGGAACAAGTTTTCTTTCCAGGCGATGTTTGGCGTAACAGGAGGCGGTGGAAAATGCACTTTCGATAATGGTTTAGGTTCATTCGAGAAGGTTGTTGGCGAAACTGCACAAGGAGTTAATCTGTTGGCACAAGCTTTAGACCATGCGACAGGCAATGCATTGGGACTTTCTTCGGCCAACAAGTTTGGTAACCAAGGGACCTATGCTTTTGAAAGCTACATGCGTGGCCGCCAATATTACTACAGTTTGTCGCTCGGTGCAGCCTATCGCATCACCCCGGAGCTTAGTGCTTTTGCAGGCGTTCGCGGCATTTATGCCATGAGCAACTACTATGGTTACGTGCGAAACATCAAGGTTGGAAAGGTGCCACTTTACACCATGCTCGACAAAACCAAACCTTCTTCGGCCGACATTCAATTGAACTGCGACCAAACGGGGATTGGTTTCACTCCCATCATCGGCGTTGATTACAAAGTAGGCAAATGGAATTTTGCTGCGAAATATGAGTTTAAGACGCGCATACGTCTAAAGAACGAGTCGGTAAATCAATTACCCAGCATTGGAAACCTGCCCACCACCTTGGGCGCTATGCTCATTACGGAGGCACATTATACGCCCGCTCAAGCACAAGCGATTCTCACTAATCCTGCAATTTCAGGTGGTATGCAATTACTCAAACAGCAGTTCGACCACAAAATGGATGAAGCTATCGGCGAGTTTTCCGATGGGAAGACCATTGCAAATGACATTCCTGCCTACTTAGCTTTGGGCGTTGGCTACACGCCTACCGACCGTTTAAAGCTCAATGTGGGTTTCCATTTCTTCGACGATAAGCACGCTACGAGCTACGGACACCGCGAAAAGAAATTGAAACGCGGCACACTTGAATACAATGCGGGTGCGGAATACCAGGTTAATCAGTGCTTAACCGTGAGTGCAGGTTGGCAAAACACGATCTATGGCCTGACGAAAGAATACATGGACGACAAGTCGTTTGTGGCCAATTCTAACTCGGTTGGTGCGGGCGTTTGCCTGCATTTGAGCGAGAAGATGAACCTCAACTTGGCTTATTTCCACACCTTCTACGGCCATGTGAATGGTGATGCCGGCAACTATAAGGCCGACTTCACGCGCAATAACAACGTGTTTGCGGCGGGGTTAGATATTAATTTCTAAGTAATTCGATAGGAATTATCGCGTAATATGATAGCAATTACCGCGTAATTCGATATTGATTGCTCACTAAAATGGCCGCTTTTTACAGCGGGTCAACGTCATAATAAATGTGCAGGGCAGCGTAATGTTTGTCCTGCATCATTTGTTTTTGCACCCACCGCAGTGCTTCACGCACCTTTTTGGGGTCGAGATTTCGCTCCAATTTAATCACAATTTTACGGATGTGCATTGTCTTCACGCGCGCCACAGCGGGCTTATCGGGGCCTAAAATGCGGGTGCCGAAGAGCTGTTTCAGTCGGCTTCCCATCTCCACCGCAGCCGTTTCAACTACTTCGTTCTTGTTGTGTTTCAAAAAGACATACACCAACTGATAGAACGGTGGATAATGAAACAACGCACGTTCTTCCAATAGGTCGTGGCTAAAATGGTTGAAATCATGGGCCACCACTTGCTGAATCAGCGGCAAATCGGGCATCTTCGTTTGCAAAATCACACGCCCCTGCCGACCCTTTCGCCCCGCACGTCCGCTCACTTGTGCCATCATCGTGAAGGCATGCTCATAGGCACGGAAGTCGGGATAGTTCAACATCGTGTCGGCATCCAAGATGCCCACCACCTGCACATGGTCGAAATCAAGCCCTTTACTAATCATCTGCGTGCCGATGAGGATATTCGTTTTGCCCTGCGAAAAATCGCTGATCAACCGCTCATAGGCGTTCTTCGTGCGCGTGGTGTCTAAATCCATCCGCGCAATTTTAGCCTGTGGGAACAGCTTTTGAATGGCATCTTCAATCTTTTCGGTGCCATAACCTTGCGTGGTGAGCTGCTCACTGCCACATTCAGGGCAGTGGGTTGGCACCGTATAGGTGAAGCCACAATAATGACAAGTGAGCTGATTGAGCTGTTTATGATAGGTGAGCGAAACATCGCAGTTGGCACATTTGGGCACCCATCCGCAATCCTTACACGTGAGCATCGGCGCAAATCCGCGGCGATTTTGAAACAAAATCACCTGATTTCCCTCAGCCAACGTCTCATCAATGGCTTGCAACAGTTGCGGCGAGAAAAGCCCTTTCATGATTTTGCGGCGCCGCAAATCCTTCACATCCACCACCTCAATCTGCGGCAGTTGAATGTCTTGGTAACGCGTTGCCAACCTGACGAGCCCATATTTCCCACTGACAGCGTTGTTATAGCTCTCCATCGACGGCGTAGCTGTGCCCAAAAGCGTCTTCGCCCCATACTGATTGGCCAAGATAATGGCCGCACTCCGCGCATGATAGCGTGGCGAAGGCTCTTGCTGTTTAAAGCTCGTCTCGTGTTCTTCGTCGACAATCACCAAGCCCAACCGCTGAAATGGCAGAAACACCGCGCTGCGTGCACCAATCACAATGTCATAGGGTGCGTTGGAAAGCTGTTTGTTCCATATCTCAACCCGCTCGGCATCGCTATATTTTGAATGATAAATGCCGAGACGCTCACCAAAAACAGCCTTCAAACGATTGGTGATTTGCACGGTCAAGGCGATTTCGGGCAAGAGATAAAGCACCTGCTTTCCCTCCTTAATCGCTTGCTCGATGAGGTGGATATACAGCTCCGTTTTGCCGCTCGAGGTCACACCATGCAGCAGCGTTACGTTCCGCGTTTGAAACGTTTCCTTGATTTCGTCGTACGCTTTTTGCTGCGCCGCGTTGAGCGAATGCAGCGGAGCCGTCGCCGTTATCGCGCTGTTCAGTCGCCCCACCTCCTGCTTATAAAGGGTGAGAAAGCCGCGATCAACCAGCGCTTTGAGCGTGGCCATGCTGCAATGCGTCACGTTCAGCAGCTCATCGCGCGTGATGGGCGTGACGGAAGGCCGCGGCATGGCGGCTGAAAGCCGATCCCAATGCGACAGCGAAAGATAGGCCATCATCACCCTTTGTTGCTGCGTGGCGCGTGCCAACGCATTCAGCGCAAAGTGCAATGCCTGCTCGTTTTGAAACGCAGGAGCCAGCGCAACATAGGTCTCCATTTTGGGTTTGTAGCCCTCTTCCATCTTCATGCCCGAGGGAAGCGCAGCCTTATAGATGTCGCCCAAAGGCGAGAGATAGTAGTCGGCCATCCAATTCCACAACCGAATTTGCTGGCTCAAGAGCACCGGCTGCGCGTCGAGCACCTCGAGAATGGGCTTCAATTCATAGTCGGGCTTCACATCCGTGAGGTGCCACACGATGCCAATGTGGTGCTTCGTCTTACCAAAAGGCACCAACACGCGCATGCCGCAAGCCACCTGCTGCGCCCATTCTTCGGGCAACGAATAGGTGAAAAGGCCATCCAAAGGCAGGGGAAGAACAACTTCTACATATTTCATTGCCGAGCAAAGGTAGTAAAAAATATAAGAAGGTGGCACCATGTCGCAAACGAAAATTTGGCGATGCCACAACCCTAAAATCGTTGTTTGATGCCGCCGGAACCAAGTTTAGCACACCGTTTAGCACATCGAAAACGCCGCAAAAGGAAATTCTTTTCGAAAATATTTCGCCATTTCGCTAAAAACATTTAACTTTGCGGCCA
>ERZ772955.1116-NODE-1116-length-17928-cov-4.534158_pt1 | contig 17928 bp, 14 predicted proteins | sample MGYA00511133_ERZ772955 | MGnify/ENA primary metagenome ERZ772955 (study PRJEB29015, sample SAMEA2737914) | human oral metagenome | biome: human oral; feature: human-associated habitat; material: dental | place: China | collected 2149 ... | reverse complement strand
CAGACAATGGTAATCATAATTATGAATTTTGAATTATGAATTAAGTCAGTCCTATTGTGTCTGCATAATTCCGTCTTTGTTCACACTCGTCACGCCCTTTACTTTCTTGAAATCAGCGATAGCTTGATCAACGTCGTGCTTCTCATCAACTTTAACAGCTACTCCGCTGAACTCCTTGTATTTGTAGAGTAGGGTACAGCCCTGCTTCTTGATGGCTTTCAGCAGTGTCTTGTTGCCAGTCTTCTTGTCGAAGAAGATAATCAGCGTATGGCTAACAGGGGTCTTTTCGCGTTCACGTTTTGCCTTTTCCAGACCTTCTCCGCCATCGTCTCCATTCATTATCTGTTCCTTGATTGGGCATTGTGCAGATGTTGTTGTTGACTGGATGAACAATAAGCCCATCAGCAACATACTTGCTTTAAAATATTTCTTCATCTTATTCTCTCCTTTAAATATGGATGACAAAGATAATTATAAATAAGCAGATAACTACTAAGATTTATAATTATTTCAGTTTTCTTTCTCCTCGTTCGGTATATTACCTTTGCAAATGAAAGTATTTGGTGAGGGGATAGTTTTTTTTGCACATAGAGTTATGGAGTAGAAGGAAGTTGGGTTAAAGTATGTAGACCACAGAGACACTAAGTGTATCAGAGCTGATTCTACAATGAAAAAAGCAACCAAGCATTGCGCTCGGTTGCTTTTATATGAGATTAATCCTAACAAAGGATTATGCTTCTTCAGACTCTTCTTCCACAGCCTTGAACTGCTCAAGGTCTTCTGGGTTGAAGGCTTTGATATAAGCAGTGTGACCGATAACTTCTTCCTCTGCCATGCGAACAAAGACATGGGCAGACTTCTTGAAGAGGTCTGGTGCCTTAGAAGCATCTTCAATGAGGAGGAGAGAACCGATGATGTCGGCTGTCATGTTGTAAAGACGGCGTGCAAGGAAGTCGTGAACATCCTGGTTTTCGCTTGCGTTAACCTTCTCAACAGCCTCTTCGTAGAGCTGAACAAGCTTTGCAACACGGTCACGCAGACCCTTCATGCAGTCGCAAGAGAGTTCGCCCTCAAGCATCTCCTTCATGATAGAAAGGTAAGTGCCGTTAGTGATGTAACGCACGGCAGCAACAACCTGCAACTGTGTTGTACCCTCATAGATAGAGAAGATACGTGCATCACGATACAGACGCTGACACTTGTACTCCATGATGAAACCAGAACCACCATGGATAGAGATAGAGTCGTAGGCAGTCTGGTTAGCATACTCAGAGTTGATACCCTTTGCCAATGGTGTAAAGGCATCAGCAAGGCGGGTATATTTCTTCATTTCCTGACGCTCCTCAGGGGTGAGCTTCTGGTCACGTGCAATATCTTCCAAAGCCTTGTAGATATCGACGTAGCGGGCAGTCTGATATAAGAGAGAACGACCAGCATCGAGTTTTGCCTTCATACGAGAGAGCATATCGTAGACAGCAGGGAAGTTGACAATCTTCTTGCCGAACTGTGCACGATCCTTAGCGTAAGCCAAGCCCTCGTTATAAGCCTCCTGCTCAAGACCAACAGACTGTGCTGCGATACCAAGGCGAGCACCATTCATCAATGCCATTACGTACTTGATAAGACCCATTCGGCTGCTACCACAGAGCTCTGCCTTTGCATTCTTGTAAACAAGTTCGCAGGTAGGAGAGCCGTGGATACCGAGTTTATGCTCAATGTGGCGTACGTCAACACCGCCATCACGCTTGTCATAGATGAACATTGAAAGTCCACGACCATCACGTGTGCCCTCTTCTGAACGTGCAAGGACGAGGTGGATGTCTGAGTCGCCATTGGTGATAAAACGCTTCACACCATTCAATCGCCAGCAGTTCTCCTTCTCGTCGAAGGTAGCTTTGAGCATTACACGCTGGAGGTCAGAGCCTGCATCAGGCTCGGTGAGGTCCATTGACATCATCTCTCCCTCACAGATACGTGGGATAAACTTCTGACGCTGCTCCTCGTCACCAAACTCATAGAGTGTGTCGATACAAGACTGCAACGACCAAATGTTCTGGAAACCTGCATCGGCAGCAGCAATCAACTCAGACATCATAGAGAAGACAACGTTTGGAAGGTTCAGTCCACCATAGCGGCGAGGCATAGAAACGCCCCACAAGCCAGCCTGACGAGTCGCCTCAATGTTCTCTAAGGTCTTGCTGGCATAGTGCATACGGTTGTCGATAAGGTGTGGACCTTCAAGGTCAACAGACTCCGAGTTAGGTGCAATGATGTTTGCTGTTATGTCACCAGTGATATCCAAGATGCGCTTGTAGTTTTCGATAGCATCCTCATAGTTTACTGGTGCATCAGCGTGTGTAGCGGCATCAGCGTAGTTACGCTCTTTCAGCTCTACGATGCGTTTCATCAATGGGTGCTCCAAGTGAAACGCTATTTCTGGGTGGTCAGTATAATAATTTGCCATGATAAAAAATGTAAGAGTGGCCCCTCCCCCTTTCCCCTCCCCCGAAGGGAGGGGAGTAGAATGTACTGATTCTTACGGTTAGGGGACTCTTTTTATTCGTTGTTTATAAATTCGGTTATTTGTTCTATCACATTGTCAATGTCCGTGTATATCTCTTCGTTGGTGAATCTAAGAACATTGAAACCCATTTCGTTTAGGTATTCTGTTCTTATTTCATCGTCTACCACTTGTAGCGGTTGCTTGTGGTACTCCCCATCAACTTCTATGACTAAGTTTTGTGAAAGACATACAAAGTCTACAATGAAGTCACCTATAGGATGCTGTCTTCTGAAATGGCATTCGCCCCTTGTACCTTTTAATTCTTTCCATAGAATCTCTTCTGCCAAAGTCATCTCGTTTCGATTCTCCTTTGCAAAGTCTTTTAGAATATGGTATCTATCAGGTGAAGCTGTCTTGTAGGTGCATTTCTTTCTTTTTTCTTTAGTCATAGGTCAGTAGTAGTTCATCAAAAATATGCACGTTATGACTTCTGTGATAATAAGTATTCTGTAGCATTAGCCTCCTTTGACTCCCTTCTTGCATTTTACTCCCCTCCCTTCGGGGGAGGGGTAAGGGGAAGGGGCCACTTCTTTGTTACTTACTATTCTGCTTATAATACTTTATCAACTTCGGAACAACCTCTTCGACGGTGCCATTGATGACATAGTCAGCAATGGTATTGATAGGAGCGTCTGGGTCGTTGTTGATAGAGATGACGATACCACTGTCCTGCATACCAGCGATGTGCTGAATCTGACCAGAGATACCACAAGCGATGTAAACCTTTGGATGAACGGTAACACCTGTTTGACCAATCTGACGATCGTGGTCTACCCAACCTGCATCAACGGCAGCACGACTGGCACCAACCTCTCCATGAAGCTCTTTAGCTAACTTGAAGAGTAAGTCGAAACCCTCTTTAGAGCCAACACCATAGCCACCTGCGATAACGATTGAAGCCTCCTTGAGGTTGTTCTGTGCAGGCTCAACATGACGGTCGATAACCTTTACGACATAGTCAACCTCTGGTACATACTTAGCAACATCAGGATAGACAACCTCGCCCTTTGCCTCACCCTCATAGAGAGCCTTCTGCATAACGCCAGAGCGTACGGTAGCCATCTGTGGACGGTGGTCAGGGTTGACGATGGTTGCTACGATGTTACCACCGAAGGCAGGACGAATCTGATAGAGCAGGTTCTCATAACGCTTACCAGCTTTCTTATCTTCGTAGTCACCAATCTCAAGTTGAGTACAATCGGCAGTAAGACCACTTGTCAGGGATGATGACACACGTGGACCGAGGTCACGACCGATAACAGTAGCACCCATCAAACAGATCTGTGGTTTCTCCTCAGTGAAGAGGTTAACGAGAATATCTGTGTGTGGTGCTGATGTGTAAGGGAAGAGTCCCTCACCATCAAAGACAAAGAGTTTGTCTACGCCGTATGGCAGGATCTGGTCTTCTACCTTTCCCTTGATGCCACTACCAGCAGCGATGGCATGGAGTTCCACACCTAACTCATTTGCGAGCTTGCGACCCTTGGTCAACAGCTCCTGTGAAACCTCCTGTACGGTGGTTTCCTCTATTTCGCAATATACAAATACGTTGTTCATAAATCAAATCTTCGACCAAGCACTAATCCAACTAACTGGCCCCTCCCCCTAACCCCTCCCCCAGAGGGAGGGGAGTGAAATGTGTCACTTGCTGTTGTGCAACTGCCTTATTAGAAGTTTGTTCATAAAACTTCTTTCCCTTATGATGTCTGTAGCTAATATAAAGCATCAGGACATTCTACGCCCCTCCCTCTGGGGGAGGGGATGGGGGAGGGGCTTCTTGTTATTTGGTTGGCTTGTTAGTTAGTTGGTCGGTCGGTTATTTGTTTTTTATTTAACCAATAATCTTCTCTCCTAACAGTTCTTTGATGAGTCCTTCTACATCCCCATCTGAGCCAGTGAGGGTCTTACTCTCCTTAGCTTGGAAGACGATGTTCTGAACAGACTTCACCTTTGTTGGTGAACCACTCAAACCGCACTGCTCCTCATCACCGTTGACATCGGCAACTGACCACTGGTTCAGTGTGAGGTAAGGACGCTCCTCATAGAGTTGTGTCCAAGGCTCATCACCTTTGCGTTCCATAGGACAAGTAGCATACTTGTACTTCATCACGAGTTTGGCATTGCAAGGACGTGCAGGAGCAGCAGTACCATTCACAGTGATGAGAACTGGTAATGGTGCAATAACGGTCTCTACACCACCATCTATATGACGGCGGATAGTAGCCTTACCATCCTCAATCTTTAGGATTTCCTCTGCGTATGTAACTTGGTTGAGTCCTAATTTCTGTGCAACCTGTGGTCCTACCTGTGCGGTATCACCATCGATAGCCTGACGTCCACCGATGATAATGTCTACATCACCGATTTTCTGTACAGCCATCGCTAAAGCATAAGAAGTAGCGAGTGTGTCAGCACCAGCAAACTTACGATCGGTAAGCAACCAGCCAGTATCAGCACCACGATAGAGTCCCTGTCGGATGATTTCTCCGGCACGTGGAGGACCCATGGTTAAGATTCCTACAGTAGAGCCTGGGTTCTGTTCCTTCAGTCTCAGAGCCTGCTCCAAAGCGTTTAGGTCTTCTGGGTTGAAGATGGCAGGCAGTGCGGCACGGTTTACCGTTCCTTCAGCTGTCATGGCATCTTTTCCCACATTTCTTGTGTCAGGTACCTGCTTAGCAAGTACTACAATTTTCAAACTCATAAATATAATAATGTATTATTGAATATTCAATTGTTTTGGTTGAGGGCAAAAGTACAGATTTTTTGCAACATAAACAAAAAAAGTTGCACAAAAACCGCTTAACTGTGTTTATGATTGTTAGGAGCTATTCTATGAGAGTAAAAAGAGAGGTTGTCGTTTAACGAAATAGTACTTTTATTTTTTGCGGAAGTAAATCTCTAATAACCGATTTAAAGTTAAGCGTATAGTGTAAAACTGATGTAGGGGTTGATGGATAGCAACTTCTTTTTTACTATTTATAAAACCCTTAATTCCAATGGAACAGTTCTATCAGAAAGCTCTTTTATAGCTTATTCTATCTTGTTACATTTGCTTATCTCGGCATTATTTTCACGTAAATAAATATTTTTTGTCGTGAAAATAAATATTTCTTTTCATGAAGATAAATATTTTTTTCCTGAAAATAATTTCATGAGCGTGTATATGTCATGGTGAAAAAGGGCGTATATAGTTATGATACAATATGTTTATAAGTACATAATTTATCTAATATAAGAAGATAATATTGTGTGTACTTTTTTTTTCATACCTTTGCGTGGTGAGTTCTAACCCTTTTGAAGTTTTGATACTTGCAGTTCCTTGAAGATAAAAGAATTTTGCAGATAAATAAAGTTAATATAGCAAATGAATAAACGTACTATCGTTAGCATTGTCTTTTTATGTCTTTCTGTGACTTTATTTGCACAGAAGGCGTTCGTTATTTGGGATAAAGCAAATAATATCCCAGTGAGCAGAGCAAGTGTATATACCACCTACATGGGGAAAGTGAGGAGTACGTTTAGCGACCAACAGGGGAGAGTCGTTGTGGATTTTGCTTTTGATAATCTGATGATTTCGCATATAAATTATCAGAAACAAAAGGTGAAAGTGTTAACCGATACTCTGTTTATGGAGCAAAGTACACAGTTGCTTTCGGAAGTTGTCGTGAGTCCTGCGGGCGAGCCTGCATGGATTAAACCCATGTTGATGGATTTTATTAAGACGAAAGCAAAGAGGTATGAAGGTAATGGAATACTACGATATGAGTATCAGACACAGAATGTGGGCGATACGGTGTTATATCGCTTTGTAAGTAATGGACTGATAAGAAAGAAGAAATACTTTGAAATCTCTCCTTTGGAGAATGTTATCACCTTTAAGGATAAGTCAGCTGGTTGTGACTATGGTAACCTTAAAAACACGCTCTATCATGACTTTGTTTCTGATATGGACGAGAAGTTCGTGAAGGAACATAAGTTTTATGTGGATAACGAATCTGAAGATTTGGGAGCTAATGTGGTAAGGATTCTGTTCAAGTCGAAAAAGGATTGGAAAGATTCGGGCTATTTATGTATAGATACCCTACAAAATGTCATCCTCAGGGCAAAACGTTCTACGGGGTTGGATTATAATGTACAGCACCGAACCAATGCCCTTGTGCGCTCAACAATCAATGCCGTGTACGGGCATAAGTATAAGGACTGGCAGATTGATGTTGAGGTAGAGTATCGTTCATTGGATAACTCCTTTTACCTAAGTAGTTGTCGCTATTCTAATTATATTCAAGAAGAGTTTAAAGGAAAGAAGAAAAAAGGAGTTGAAGTTTATAATGTTACCTCTATTTATGAGGCACAACCTTATCTGAAAAACGAGGTAGGTGAAGGAACAGAATTTCTTCTATTGCCCCAACCTTTTGCAATGAAGATTATTATGAGCAAAAAAGAAAGAAGACAAGAGGAATTGCTGCAGGATGTGAAGAAAGAATATAACGTTTATTGAATCCAGTGTGAGAATTTATCAAGGGCTCCATAGGGCAATAAAAGAAAGATGTAACGATTCAGGGATATGGCGTATAAATTATTGTTGATTATCAGTATATTAGATAAATTGATACATACGAATTCTGGTAAAGCATGTCATTTCGAACTTTTTGGGGGTTCTTCCGTTAAACGCATAGACATTTTTTCGTATAGCTTTAATGGTAAACCAAAGATATAGATTAAACAAATAGACAACCAAGACAGTCTTAGCTGTCTATTTTATTCACTCTCCGACACTGATAACCATTTCTTTTTAAAACGTCAAAAATTTGTAGATAGGATGTTGAAAAATCATTACATAAATTCATGTAAAACACCTAAAAGAAAGCAGAAAAACACGTGTAAAAAGCGAGATTGCAACCAGCAGTAAATCAATCAGTTATGAAGTCGTGCAAGGAAAGGTGTTTAATTGCACTTCAAAAGGGCGTTAATAAGGCGCTTAAAGGGCATCTTTTGCAAGCTTAAAGGGCGTCTTCAAGAAGCCAAAAGAGCATGTATTGGTTTTGAGTCGTGGGAAAATAGTTTACAAATCTCAGCCAATAAGGGGAAAGTTGTTTGTATAAGACAGGTAGACGTCGCACTTAATTAGATTAATCATGTAGATTATCCCTCCTTCTAAAACCATCTAATTGGGTGTAATCATACCTTCATTATAGATTTACCCCAAATTTCCGAAGAACTATAAGAAAACCTTGAAGTTACATTTCCTGTCATATCTGTCATTCTGTGTTGGTGCTTAACTCGTTGGTTTATAGTATAATTATGTGAAATGTTAAATGTGACAGCAACTAAAAACAAAACTATTTTCGTAATAATAGGTGTTTTTATTCATGAAGATAATTTGGTGAAGTAGAAGTGTCTTTTTTCTTGTTCTAACTTTGCTATCTCATTGGTTTGTGTTATCTTTGTAGCATAATGATAGATAGACCGACTGTAGATAGGATTATGAATGCGTCGAATATCGTTGAGGTAGTCAGCGATTTCGTTTCTTTACGCAAGACGGGAACAAGCTATAAAGGTTTGTGCCCATTTCATGATGACCGTACACCATCGTTTTCCGTTAGTCCTGTGAAAGGTGTTTACAAATGCTTTTCGTGTGGTGCGGCGGGTAATGCTGTGAAGTTTATCATGGAGCATGAGCAGATGACTTATCCTGAAGCCTTGAAGTGGCTTGCGAATAAGTATCATATTGAGGTGCATGAACGAGAACTGACGAATGAGGAGAAGCAGCAGGAGAATGAACGAGAATCAATGTTCTTGGTCAATGAGTGGGCTGCAAAGTACTTTAGTGACATCTTGCACAACGATGTTGATGGTATGGCTATTGGTATGCAGTATTTCCGCAGCCGTGGTTTTAGAGATGATATCATTCGTAAGTTTCAGTTAGGTTTCTGTCTTTCAAGTCGTCATGCTTTTGCTGATGCAGCCTTAAAGGCAGGTTTCCAAAGAGATTTTCTTATAAAGACAGGTCTTTGCTTTGAGCGTGAGAATGGAGAACTTATCGACCGTTTCAATGGGCGTGTGATGTTCCCATGGGTGAGTGTGAGCGGTAAGGTGACTGCCTTTGGTGGTCGTCTGCTGGATTCTCGTACAAAGGGCGTTAGTCAGAAGTATGTTAACTCTCCAGATAGCGTTATCTATCATAAAGAGAGAGAACTCTATGGTATCTTCCAAGCAAAGAAAGCTATAGCTAAGCACGACCTTGTTTATATGGTGGAGGGATATACGGACGTGATCTCTATGCACCAGTGTGGTATTGAGAATGTCGTAGCCAATAGTGGTACAGCACTTTCTGTACATCAGATACGTCTTTTGCGCCGCTTTACTCCTAATATCGTTCTACTTTATGATGGCGATGAGGCTGGTCAGCATGCTGCTCTACGAGGTACGGATATGCTGTTGGCAGAAGGTATGAATGTGAAAGTGCTGTTACTTCCAGATGGTAAAGACCCTGATGAGTTTGCACGTAGTTACAGTGCGGAGGATTTCAGAAAGTATATTGAAGATAACCAGACAGACTTCATCGTCTTTAAGATTAACGTACTACTAAAGGGTGTCACTGACCCGATTAAGCGCTCAGAGGCAGTTGGCTCAATAGTGCAAAGTATCTCTGTTATCAAAGACCCGATACTCCGTGATACCTATATCCGTGAGTGTGCGAATCGTACAGGTGTGTCAGAGCGTACATTGATGGAACAGATGAATCGTAATATCTATTCCAATCGTGAACAGCAGACACGTGAACAACAGCAACATCGGGCTGCGGTAATAGAGGAGCAACGAGAGGATGCAATGGCTATAGCCTCTAAACCTACAACATCGAAGGTAGAGCAAATGCTTATCCAAGCTGTTGTCAAGGATGGCGAGAAGGTTATCTTCCGTGATGTGAAAGATGAGAATAGCGGACAGACATATAACCTGACCGTAGCACAATATATTGCTTATGACCTTGGAAGCGATAATCTTGGTTTCTCAAATGAACTTTATACTAAGATTCTTCAGGAGGCTGTAGAGCATTGTGGTGAAGAAGGTTTCAAGGCTGAAGAGTATTTTACACAGCATGCAGATATCAATATTGCATCTGTAGCTGTGAGATTGAGCGTAGACCGTTTTCAGCTTGCAGAGAGTCTGCAAGTGAAAGAAACAGAACAAACACTGCGTGACCGTGTTATACATCTTGTAGCTGATTTCCGTTTAGAATATGTTTCTTCTCACTTGAAAGAATTGAATGAACGACTTCTGCAGGTGAAAGATCCGCAAGAGATGCAAGAGATTATGAGCGAGATAATGAGGACACAGAATCTTCGTAATGAATTAGCAAAGAAAACAGGTAGTAATATTCTGGTATGATGAATATGATAAGAAACTTATTCAAACCATCGCTTCGTCTCTCAGACCTTGATTTAAGTGAGAATAGAAGGATAGTCTCAAAGGCACTGAAGGCACTCAACTGTACTGGGGAATGGAGAAAAGAAGGCGATGCTGCACTTGTTCGTTATACATTTCAGAGTGGACATTTTGGTATTCGTATTATCGGTAATTGTCCACAGGTGGAATTGTCATACCTTTTCTTTGCTGAGGCTGAGATGAAAGATATAAATATTGTGCGCCATGTGTGCAATCACTTTAATATTAATTCTACCGGTCCACGGTTTAGCTATAGTATTAATGAGGAAAAAAATATCATTGATATGCATATCCTAACACCGCTTCTGTTAGATGACGATCGCGCAAAAGATATTCTTTCTTCGGCTATGGTCGATATGTTTTTATGGCAGAATTCTTTTATTAGAAGTCTGACTGATGTGAAGAAGGAAGCAAAAAGTTCGGCTACGAGTGATTTGGAATGGTCTGAGAAGGAAGTTGCGCGTGATTTCTTTCTCCTTCGAGAACAGGAATTAAGACATCAGAAGAAAGGTGCAGAGTGGCGTCAGAATGATAAGGAAGCTGCAACTTTGAAGCAGTGGATGGATAAGGTTTTTGGTTTGGTGGATGTTGTCTTCTCTGAGTTGACGGTGGTAACAGATGCCGTAACAGTTATCAACGACCGTGAATCTATAGCATCCTATAATCTGTCCGACACTCTGATAGTAGATGGAGCGTTTGTTCGACAGAAGGCTATGCTCGACCTTGTATTTTTCCTCCCTGCTCATCCGACAACTCGTCGTCGTATGACTTTTAGTATTCAGCAGGCTGATGGTTGTGAAGATGTGCTTTACTATCACGTTGTTGCTACATTGTTACCATTGCCATCAGGGATTGGTAGACCCCTTCATTCGAAGGAAGTACAGGTGCAGTCGCACTCTGTCTTGTTGGCATACGACCTTCGCTCAACAAAGCAGTTGCAGGATGAGTTCGTTTATATGTGGAAGGAGGCTAAGAGTAAGGTAGCTAATGGTGAGGAGAACCAACTAACCGAAGAGCAACGATTGATTGCCAATGTAGAGAGTGTGGATGCTGCTCGCTTTGTTTATCGTAGTCGGACGCTTTATCGTCAGAAGCGTTACTATGAAGCGATTTCTTGTTTGGAGAACGCTTACCGCCTTTTGAATTCTAATATAGATAAAAAGAGTCTGGAAGAACGGAACCTTTTCTTAGAGGTCTGCTATATGTTAGGCTTCTGCTATAATGAGTTGCAACAGTATGATAGGGCTTATTACTACCTTACGTTTGTAACAGGAATTAATCGCACTCTTTATGCTGAGGAGTATGTTAACTGTATGATTTATTTGGGTGATTATCGTTCGCTGATGACCATAGACGGAATCTTGGAAGACTTACATAATTCTATTGTTGAAGATGAAGAAGGCGAAGTCGAACAATCGGTGCACTCTTTTCTACAGTTCCTTTACCGACGAAAGGCTTATGTCTTGGTAGAGTTGCATAGGTTTGATGAAGCGGAAGAAATGCTTCGTCAGATGATAGATGACCCTGAGTCAGGTGATTTTGCATTAGACGAGTTGGCATATATTCAGCAGTTACGAGAGAAGGATAAGACTGGCGGAACAGTCGAATCGAATAGTTAGTGGAAAGGAGAATATAGATGATTTATGTTCATTGGGCATTCTTAGCAGTCTACGTTGTTGTCATCATTATGGTGATGGTACGCGTATTGATGGATAACCGACAGCCAGCCAAGACAATGGCTTGGATGTTGGTGCTAACGTTTATCCCAATGTTAGGCATTATTCTTTACTTCTTCTTTGGTCAGACTACACGTAAAGAGCGTAAGATATGGCAGTATAGTATGGATCAGCTGACAAAGCATTCCATGTTGGAGTTTGTTGAACAAAAGCGTCTTCATCTGCCTAATGAGTATCGAGAACTCATCAAGCTCTTTATGAATCAGAACTGGGTCTTACCATTTAAGAATAACGAAACAGAGATTTATACTTCTGGATACGAGTTCTTTCCTTCTTTGTTAATGGAGATTGGTAAGGCTGAACACCATATTCATTTAGATACTTTTATTATTGCCAGTGACCCCTTGGGTCAGATTGTTGCTGATGCCTTGATTGATAAAGCACGACAAGGAGTTGAGGTACGTGTCATCTATGATGATGTAGGTTCTTGGAAAACAAAGAATCGTTTCTTTGAACGTATGCGTGCTGAAGGAATAAAAGTATATGCCTTCATGCCTGTACGTTTCCCAATCTTTACCAGTAAGGTGAACTATCGTAATCATCGTAAGATATGTGTCATTGATGGTGAGGTGGGCTTTATCGGTGGTATGAATATTGCCAATCGCTATGTGAAAGGGATAAAGAAATTAGCTTGGCGTGACACACATGTTAAGATAACTGGTGCTGCGGTATATGGTTTGCAACGTGCCTTTCTGGTAGATTGGTTCTTTGTGAGTCGTGAGTTGATTACTGACCATGTTTATTATCCTGTCAGCAAGGTTGCTGAGAATAATAGTCTTATTCAGATTGTCACCAGTAGTCCAACAAGTTTATGGCCTGAGATAGAGCAAGGTTATGTAAGGGTACTTACGAGTGCGAAGCAATATGTCTATATGGAAACACCTTACTTCCTGCCTACCGACCCAATCCTCTTTGCTATGCGTACTGCAGCCTTGTCGGGAGTAGATGTAAGACTGATGATTCCTTACGAGACTGACACAAAGATTGTGGAATGGGCTTCACGCACTTATGTCTTAGCAACGGTGAAAGCGGGAGTAAAAGTTTATTTATATAAGGCTGGTTTTAATCATTCAAAACTTCTTGTTGCCGATGATAGTATAGCAACGATTGGTTCTACTAATGTTGACTTCCGTAGCTTTGAGAATGACTTTGAAGCAAATGCTTTCTTCTATGATAAGAAAATAGCATTAGAAGTAAAGGATATCTTCTTAAAGGACCAAGAAGAGTGTGTTGCCTTAGAAGATGTGCGAAACCTTACACATCGTTCTTTCCTACAGCGATTGTGGGAATCAATGGTAAGGCTCTTGAGTCCACTGTTGTAAAGGTAGGAAGCTAAGAAAGCTTTAACCTAAATCAGACAATATTGTTAACTTTCCGATATAACTCTTTTATAGACAGTTTTACGGATAAAGCTGTGTTTATCTAAACAAAGTGAAGTTCACACTACCATAGCTTCTGTGTTCAATGAAGTGCGGGTGAGCGGAGAAATCATTGTTCTTACCATGTTCAAAGACAAGTAGTCCATCTTCCTTCAATAAGTCATATTGGAAGATGAGGTCTGGAATAGTCTCCAACTCTGGCAATGCGTATGGAGGGTCAGCAAAGATCAAATCAAATTTCTGATGACAACTTTTTAAGAAACGGAACACATCTCCTTTTATCAATATATGCTCGTCTGTGTCAAGTTTCTCCATACATTGGCTGATGAAGCGGGCATGGTCACGGTCTTTCTCTACGCTTATCACTTGTTGGCACCCACGTGATAAGAGTTCTAAGGATATACTACCCGTACCAGCAAAGAGGTCGAGTGCCGTTGTTTCTTCCCAATCCACGTAAGCATTGATAACATTAAAGATATTCTCTTTAGCAAAGTCTGTTGTAGGACGTGCCTTGAAGGTACGTGGAACATCAAAATGTCTGCCTTTATATTTTCCTGTTATAATTCGCATAGTATGTTTTTTAGGGGGTGATATGGAGTTAAGGAGTTATATGGAGTGAAATGGAGTTAAGACATTTGTACCTATTCTTCCAATCTTCTCCTTTTATTCCAGATAAATTGCTTTCATGTCGTAAGGTATCTCTGTACGTTTAGCTAACTGGCTATTGTTGAAGTAAACTTCCTGGTTGATAACCCTACAGAACTTCAAATGCTGTTTTACTTTTTCAATGAGCCAGTCTTGATAAGGAATGTCACCAACAATATATAACTCATCTTTCTCTACATCCATTCCTGTTAGCTTCCATATATAAAGGAGATAATACAAAGCATCATGCTCATTAGTTGCTTCGTATGAATTGCTGAAACGGAATCTGTTTTGTTGGAAGCTGAAAACCTCCATACGCTTCTCATGGAAATAAGCATAGAGTTTTCTGCGTGGACCAGCGTAAGAACGGCGATAGAGATGAGTCCATACAGACTGCATAAGCGGTTGTATACGAATATCCTTGAAATGGTCGTCGATAACGAGCTTGAGGTCTTTGTTAATTGCAAAGACAGCAATCGCATTCAAATCGGGTAGGATACTCGACAGAATTTCCTCGTTACCTTGTCTATGGTAGGTATGATGATAAAGCGTTTCGATATCCTGTGTACCAAAGTCGTCAATAGGCATAAGCATCACAGGGGTATCAATCTCTGCTAACAAACGTTTGTATCCGCTCTGCAACAATTCGGAAACCTTGAAGGCTTCGCGTAGATTGGCAGCAACAGAGATACCCATATTCATCTCGTAGGGTTCATAAACGAGCATACCATTCTCTTGTGGGTCACCCACAGCAAATGCCATGTTGTTTCTGCTAAATCTGATAGTAAGTCGCAGTTTTTTATCGGATATATTATTGTCTGTTTCTGTCATTACGAACGTTCTATAGCTTTTTATCATCTGCAAACTTACACATTTTTTCCGATTTTATTGGTTATCTGCTTGATAAATATCATCGAAAGCCTTTCTTTCAAGTATTAAAAAAGGGAAATTTAGCGTTTGATACTTAAAAAATCTATAACTTTGCATCTGCTTATTAAATGCTATAACTATTCAAACAATCATGTTTGATGGTTGTATTGAATAATAATTTTTTCGCATGGCAAGACAGTTCTTTGTTATCTTCGGATGCTTAGCATTGGGAGAATTTATTGTTTGGGCTACAGGAATAAAACTGCCGTCCAGTATTATTGGTATGCTCCTATTAACTCTTTTCCTAAAGTTAGGATGGGTGAAGTTAGGATGGGTGGAGCGATTGTCACAGCTTCTGATAGCTAACCTTGGTTTCTTCTTTGTTCCACCAGGGGTGGCTCTTATTCTCTATCTTGATCTTATTAAGGCTCAATGGTTCCCTATTGTCACTGCAACAGTAGTCAGTACTCTTCTTGTTCTTGTTGTTACAGGACAGATGCATCAACTTGTCATAAAGTTTGAACGTCGGTTGATGGCTATGGACTTACTTCATCATCGTGCCCATGCTCAGAAGATGAAGAAGGTGCTGGAGGAAACCGAAGAGGTTGAGGCCATGGAAGAGGCTGAAAGAATAGAACTTGACAAAGAGTTACTCGGACAGGATAAGATAACTAAAAAGGAGGAAAAATAATGAATTCGTGGGATGAAACAATCGGTCAGACTATTGACCTTATACAGGATGGTAAAGATATCTTTTCCAATCAGTATGTTATTTTGGCATTAACTTTTGCTGCCTTCTTTTACATCAAACGTCTACAGCAGCGTACTGGTTGGATGTTACTCAACCCTATCTTGATAGCTATCGTACTTATTATTGTCTATCTCAAGATAACTGGTGTTTCTTTTGCTGTCTATAAGCAAGGTGCCCAATTGATAGACTTTTGGCTTAAACCAGCAGTTGTAGCCTTAGGCGTACCACTTTATTTACAGCTTGATGCCATAAAGCGTCTGTGGTTACCAATCGTTCTGTCACAGTTTGTTGGCTGTTTGGTGGGTATTGTGAGTGTTGTTTTCGTAGCACAGCTTTGTGGCGCACCAGATATTATCGTTCTCTCAATGGCAAGCAAATCAGTAACAACACCTATTGCTATGGAGGTGACACAGAGCCTCGGTGGTATTCCTTCTCTTACTGCTGCCGTGGTGGTTGTCACTGGTATTATTGGTGCTTTGGTAGGCTTTAAGATGTTGTCCTATGGTCATGTAAATAGTCCTATCGCACAAGGTCTCTCTATGGGTGCTGCCTCTCATGCCGTTGGTGCATCAACGGCAATGGCATATAGCAGTAAGTATGGAGCTTTTGCGAGTTTAGGTATTACGCTAAATGGAATCTTCACTGCTCTGCTTACTCCAACGGTTCTCCGCTTGATGGGAATTATTTAGGCGGTTTTGTATTTTAGCGTGATAAAGTCTACTATGGTAAGAAGGAATTTATACCCATTATTACACGTGTAGTTTTAATTTCATTTTGCTGTCACATTTAACATTTCATGTAATCCTACTGTTACATAATAAGTTAACTAATGAATTAGGGTGACAGTAGTGACAGCAAAATTGTTTTCACTGGGAAATGCTTTGGTTCTTCCGTTAAATGCATAGATAGGAAACTGGATAAAGGCTTATTGCTTACATGGTATGACTTTCCTGGATCAATGGTCTAACAAAGGGGGACATAGTATGTAGGAAAGACAAACACATATTATACCTATCATTACCATATCTCTCCGTATTCTACAAACAACTTATCCCTATACTAACCAATATTACAATACCCTATACTTGGTTATCAATCATTTATAAAGTTGATACTACACAAAGCATCCCGAAAGTTTATGAAAAATATTTTTGCTGGTTAACTTGGGATAATAAGAGGCAAAAGTTACATCTGCGAAAAGCTAACTGCGACATTCACAGAAAACGGAATGTCGCAGTTAATCAAAGGAGTGTTCTATCCAGTAGCAGACTAAATGTTTGAGAAAAGGTTGTAGTGATGCAACCTTTTTGCGTGTTTACTGGGTAAGAAAGACTCTCCAGCTTCCATCTTTCTCACCACGCTCCACATACTTTTTAGAAAGCAGTTTATCCAACAGTTTTTGGATAGCTGACACACTAATACCTGTTTCCTCTTTCATGTCGTTCAGAGTCAACGTAGGCTGTGTGCGCATGGCATTCAATATTTTGGTGTAGTTAGGCGAGCGGAAAGAAATTCTTTCGCCGTCATACCACCAAACATTTTCATTCTTTTCGCTGATGAAGAGCACATCGTTATAAACCTCTGTTGCCACAAGTTCATTGAAATATTTGAGGAATGGACGAATATCGCTAATGTTGGCGTGTGCTCCGTCGCTCGGCACAGGGCCAACTTCAAGGTCAGACTGATGCAACGCTTCCAGATACTCGTTCTTCTTGCGACTGCGCACAACAATCATCGGATAATTGTGGCGTGTGAGAATGAAGTTGATCATCAAACGGGCGATACGTCCATTGCCATCCTCAAAGGGGTGAATGCGTATATAACGATAGTGGAACAATGCCGCCAGTTCGATAGCTGAAAGTTTCCCTTTCTTCTCGGCTTCATTGTACCAATTCACCAAGTCAAACATCTGCCCCGGCGTTTCTTCGGGCGAAGCGTACTCAAAGCGGTCGCCATACCTTGTTATCACACTATTGGGGCGCGTCTTATACTGACCTGCGTGTATCACATAATTTGTCTGCACACCACCAGGTAGATTGCGGTAAACGGTGTAGTTTTCACGAAGCAGCGTTCTGTGCAGTGTGCGGATGAAGTTTTGTGTCAAAGGCTTTTCTTTGACAGCAGCCTCTTCTGTCATCAGTTGCAGCCCCACGTTGCTTGCCGTCATCTCGTGCACGTCCCTTATGTCAGCCTCGCCAATCACCTTGCCGAATAGCAGAAGAATCTCGGTCTGACCATAAGTCAGTGTGTTGCCCTCAATGTGGTTGCTATTATAGTTGAAGTCCACGGTGAAGCGGCGGCTGAGCCTATCCCTGTCCTTCTCTGACAATGGCTGAATATCGCGCCAAGCAGCCAATGCCTTCTTTATATTTAGATACTTCATACAGACATATTTATTTTAAATACATCGCAAAATTATGAAAAATGTTTGAGAAAAGGTTGTAGTGTTACAACCTTTTTGTTGATTTTTGCTGTTTTTGTCTTTTCGTATATAATATAAGCCGTTAGTTTATCGTCTAAATGTTAGGTCGTGTGGAA
>ERZ772955.1110-NODE-1110-length-17975-cov-4.824554_pt1 | contig 17975 bp, 17 predicted proteins | sample MGYA00511133_ERZ772955 | MGnify/ENA primary metagenome ERZ772955 (study PRJEB29015, sample SAMEA2737914) | human oral metagenome | biome: human oral; feature: human-associated habitat; material: dental | place: China | collected 2149 ... | reverse complement strand
GCACTTTAACTGCGTAACAAATAAAAATGAAAGGAGCAGAGATCATGGCAGTTTTAAGAAAAAACAATGGATATATTGTATTTTACTGACTGCAGATTTAATTTGAACAACAGTAACAAAGCTATATAGTGAGTATTCCTTTATAGATTTACATTACTTTTTATGGTGGTTATAGCACCTAAAATATATCCATATGTATATGCTGTCAAAGATTTGACCTGTGTGGTACAATAAAAGTAGATGTTTGTGTCTTATCTGAAGGGAGGGCAAGATTTGAAAGGAAATAATATCATCTTAAATCGGCTCTTTACCCAGAATGTCTTTTTTGATATGGTCAGTGCTAACAATACTATTTATGAAACTGTGATCCAACGATTTGTAAATGACCCAGAGAATAAAGATAACGGAGCCCTGATAAGCGAAGTGTATAAATTTATGTCAAAATCATATCGCAACGAATATTTTTATCAAAATACTTTGCTAAATAAACTTTTGCTTGGAAAGCATAGCATAAATACTACAACGGCGTTGACACAGGTTCCAATTTGTAAATCGAAAGCCGATTTTATTTTAATTAATGGTAAAGCCGTCGTATATGAGATAAAGACAGAACTTGATACCTTTGATCGTTTAAATAATCAGTTGCGAGATTATTTCAAGGCTTTTAACTATGTATGTGTTGTCACATCAGAAAACCAATATAATCGCGCTGTGAATATTCTCAAAGATACACCAGTAGGAATTTATGTACTTACTCCAAGGAATACAGTTAGCATGAAATTTCGCAAAGAACCTGTAGAAGATAATTCTCAGCTTGATTATACAGCTATTTTCAAGCTGCTACACAAACATGAGTACGAGAACATATTACTACAATATTTTGGCAAATTGCCAGACACTACGCAGGTATTCTATTATGATGAATGTTTAAAGCAATTCTCACAGATTCCTATTATTCATGCCCATAATATGACCCTTAAACAGCTTAAAATGCGGAATCGGATTAAGGTTAGCGAATTTAAAAAAATACCCTACGAATTAAAATCACTAATATATTTTGCCAAACCATCTACATCTGATTGGCAAACGATCACAGAGTTTCTAAATCAAAAATATGGAGGATAAATTTATGTATTTCCCGTATGTTCGAGGTCGACAATACGAATTGCTTGCACTACGTGAGTTGGCAACAAACAACCTCTTGAGTAATTTCGTTACACCCATCGTTGAACCTGTAAAACTCTCGCCCACACTTGTGAATATGATGGAGGAATATATTAAGGCCAAACAACCTATTTCGATTATCCGAAATCCCGTAGTAGGAACATTTATGTCTGACTGGCATGATGTCCAAGATCAGTCAAGAGAGGCAGGGTATAAGCAACGGTTTTCAGAGCAATATGAGGATTCCGTCATAATTAAATCGCTCATAATGCAGAGAAATGCAAAATCTTTGCTTGATTTATGGTATAAGAACGGTGTCAATAAAGCAGATTTGCTTGTTATCAATACCGATCGAGATTATTTGAACCTATATGAAAAAGAATTTGAAACAGTGATTCCTCGTTATGTTTTGATGCCGGATGAAAGCGTATTTAGACGTAAAGTACGTCACCACAAAGTTTTACTTGATGACAAGTTTGAGAAGCGAGACAGAAACGCAGACTACCAAGATATTGAAGATGAGTTCTTTTCTGATGACCATTTATACTACAACGAAGATGGATTCGTTGGCTTTTCAGACTATTCAGTAGTAGGTAATGAGTATCTTGAGGCTGGATTTGCGCCTTATGCGGTAGCTATCCATATAGTGTATTTTGCGCTAGACAGGACTTTGCGTGTTCGACATTTCGTATCGGATTCCAACGAAGATATAACAAATCCTGCGTTGAAATTCTACGAAGCAGTATCAAAATTGGCTGCGTGGTATAATGCCGACCCGCACCCTGTTGAGATTACAGTAGGTCTTCAAACTTTTTTACAGCATTACGAACAGCAGTCATATCCTGGTCTTGGAACAGTAAAGAAGCTTTCGCTAATGCATCACCTTGAATTGATGGGTAAATACCTTAGCAAGGAGTAATGCGTATGTTTTGCTGTAGTAATTGTTTTGCAGACGCTGAAATCAAGGCAATCATAGACGGGAATAAAACGATTGGGGATTGCGAATTTTGCGGGAGTAATAATGTCCATTTATACGAAATTGGAACAGACCAGACAATCGCCGAACTCCTTGACGGTCTATTAGATGTTTATACCCCAATATCAGATTTACCCGCTGACTTCCCTCGTGAAAAAACAGACCTATTGAAAAATGTTCTTTGCAGCAATTTGCGAATATTCAATTTGAGACCCGATGTGGCTTATAAGCTTATCACAGCAATATGCACCGACAGATATAAAGAACAGCCAAACTTGTTTGATAGTCCTGTAGGAATTAAGCAAAGTCAAGATCGCGATTATTTAGAGGAAAATTCCATTCTAAAGAATAACTGTTGGGACGACTTTGTAAAAGGGATAAAGCGTAAGAATCGATTTCACAGCGACTATATCAATACAGACAAGCTGTTCATATTTTTACGGTGTGCTGTAGAACCTCATCGTAAGGGCGAAGTAATGTTTCGTTCACGAATATGCCCTAATGAAAAAGGTTTTACGAAAGCGGAAATGGGACCACCTCCTGATAACAAAGCGAAGGGTGGGCGTGTTAATCCAGCAGGTATCAGTATTCTTTATCTTGCGGATTCAATAGAAACGACATTGTACGAAATTCGTGCAGGTGTATATGACTTCGTTTCGGTTGGACGATTCGAGCTTTTAAGGGATATCGAAGTTATCAACCTTGCAAATATTGACCGCATTAGCCCATTTATTGGGATTAATTATGGATTTGACTTTACACAGTATGCTATGAATATTGAGCATCTTAGAATGGTTGCTCAAGAAATAGCAAAGCCACTGCGGAATGATAATGTGCTTGATTATCTTCCAACGCAGTATATTAGCGACTTCATACGCAGTAAAGGATATGATGGCATAGAGTACAGAAGCACAATGTCTAAAAAGGGTACAAATTTAGCAGCGTTTGACCCAAGTATTTTTGAGTGTACTGGCACAAGCATATACGATGTACAGTCGATTTCATATTCTTATATTTCATTATAGCTTATTTTAAGAATTGCAGAGTGGCTATTAATATGGTAGCCATTGTTTTTATATCCTAAATTACTACGAAAGTGGCTAGTTTTCTCTGCGTTTTGGTCGATATTGACCCCGTTTTTTTGAAGCTCTGCCGTCATTTTCCTTATATCGCTGTAATCTACCTGAATGATATATCCGTCTATCGCCATTTTCCGAAGGTATGCTTCCATGTTACTTGTAGGCACCTGTTTCATTTTTTCTTCAATCAGGCTGCGTTCTTCTTTTGTAACACGAAATTTAATCTGCACATTTCTTTTCCTGTTATTCATAGGTGAATTTCCTTTCTGCTTTCATAGAGGGTTTGGGATACTTCCCAAGTGTCTGCCCCAGCAGGCTTTAGTCTGCGAGGGTACAAGCAAAATCTCTATCGTCGGAACTGCGGAAAATAAAGATTTTTTTACGGAAAGGGTACCCCTTTCCTATGCTTGCTGTTCTACTTATCTCTTAATCTCTACAACAACGGAAATTCACTTTTTGCCAAAGAGTGCAAAGAAAAACGCTGCAATTTATATAACAGCAACGTTTATTTTGTAAGATCTGTTCAATTAGTATTTGACACATTAGATGTCTGTTTCTTCGTCTTTTTATCTCTTTTGTTTAGGCAATATCTACCCATTATCATTGGTTACTCATATCATAAAATAACCTAATCACTTATTTATTATCATCTGCATTTTTTCCCTGTATTCGGTAGGCTTCATTCCTGTATGCTGTCTGAACATATCAGACAAACTGCTTATATGTTTATAACCGACCATTTCGGCAATTTGAGATACCGGAAGTACTGTATCTCTAAGGAGATGTTCAGCATGTGTAATACGACGTGTAACAATATATTGCTGAATGCTCATCCGATATACATCCTTGAATATATATTTCAGCTTAGCTTGGCTCATGCATGCAATTTGTGCAAGAAAATCGATCTTGATATCCGCGGCATAATGGTCGTTAATATAATTAGCCACAGATATGGCGGCATCCAAATCATCATCGGGTATTGAAAATCTATGTCTAATATGTTCTTTATTCCGTTTTTTTGCTTTTTCAAGAATTATGGAAAGCGCTTCATTCACTTTGCTTTCATAAAACAACTTTGCAGATATACCGTCACCCATATAGCTTTTGATTTGGTTGAAAACCGTGACCAGTTCAGGAAAATCGGGATAGCCGTCTATCTGTGCGAATGCTTCTGAAGGATTTTCATAAAGGTCCGGGTATTGTTCACTTAAATATTTCTTATAGTATTCCGGCATAAAGGTAATGCTTACACTGTCTATAGGAATTTTTTTGTGAAGTATCATACGATATTCACTCTTTCTCCCTACATATGCCTGGATTGCTCCGGATGTCAAACGGCGGTATGGTGTCAGTATTTCGCCGGAAACAGAGTAAAAATAACCGACGCAAATATATTCCGGCTGTTCAAAAGTGCAACAGATATCTTCATAGTGAATCTGATTCATAATGGTGACAGTCACGTATGGGTTACATTGATATACCCAGCAGTGTCCCTTTCCAAGCTCAGGATTCATTTTATAAAATTTGCCGTTCGGATTAAACCCGGGCACGGGTTCACACGGAATAACGCCCCTGTCCGCAAAAATATCCTTGTACATTTTTTCTAATTGCCTGCTCATAAAGTTATATTTTCTCCATTCGATAAATAATTTATGCTAATAGCTAATTATTGTCATCTTTTATTGACGCTAAAGATATGAATAAGTAATATAAAAAATAGGTTAGATTTAACTAACTTAATTATATATTAGGCAAAATAAGTTTGCAAGATTTTTGCGTGAGGAGGTAAAAATGAAAATCGAAGAATATCTTTCCGCTATGAAAAAAAGATGCTCCCGCAGAAAGTATACAAATAGACCTATTGATTCCAAGTATGTGAAACAGCTTGAAGATATCATTGCTTTGTGCAACAAAGAATCCGGACTTAATATAAAATTAGTCATTGGAAGCGGAGCGGAACTTTTTAATGGATTCCGAAAAAGCTATGGTTTATTTGTAGGTGTTCAGAACTACATTGCTATGATTGGAAACAAAGATCTTCCTAACCGTATGGAGAAAGTGGGTCGTTATGGTGAAAAAATAATTCTTAAAGCGACCGCAATGGGATTATCCAGTTGTTGGGTAGGAACCAGTTATGACAAAAAAGCGGCGACGACATTTTGTAGAGCGAACGACACATTAGACTGTGTGATAGCAATCGGATATTCAGATGAAAAACATTCACTTAAAGAACGAATGATGGAATATGGTATGAACAGACAGAGTAAAGCTAAGGAAGCTTTAATAGAAACAGAAGCACCTTTGCCGGAGTGGTTTAACCACGGTATGGATGCCGTTTATTTTGCCCCTACTGCAAGAAATTTACGCCCCTTTGTATTTAAATATAAAGATGGACAGGTAACTGCTTCCATTACAGTACCGGCAGAAACTGCGATGATTGATCTTGGAATTGCTAAATTACATTTTGAATTAGGAGCAGGGGGTGGAAGCTGGGAGTATGGAAACGGCAGTCATTATTGTTTTGATGATAAACGAAAGGAAAGTGATAAGCAATGAAAGTCGTTTTTATTGTATTTAGTCCATCAGGACATACACTCATTGCGGCACAAAAATTCATGCATCTGCTTGAAGATAATGGAATTTCCTGTCATATGATCAACATCACAAAAAACGATAAGTATATTCAGGACTTCACAATTACAAAAACACTGGTTAATGATCTTGGAGAACATCATTTGTTAATTCCCTGTGCACCGGTATATGCTGGACATTGTGAGCAAAATATGCTCAGGACAATACGGGCACTTCCTCGGGAAAAGGAAAAACAGATTCCTGCGATTCCGCTTGTGACCTATGGGGGAGTGCACAGTAGTGTTGCACTGGAAGAAATGGGTAAAGCGCTTAATGACAGAGGATACATTCCGATTATGGGCATTAAGATTGCTGCGGAGCATACTTTGACAGCAACTTTCAAAAAACGGATCAATCCAAATCTGCCGGGAAAAGTTGAGGATCAAATCCTTGCAGAAGCGGCAAAAATAACAGAAAAGGTTGTAAATGACAAGATAGCTATGGTCAATGTAAGAAAGAAATTTGCATATGCACCGTTTATGAAACGCATTATGTTCCGCATTTTCAGCCAAGAAAAAATTCATGGAAAATATAAGAAAGTTACAATCAATACAGAAAAATGCATTGGTTGTAAACGATGTGTTGCAGCTTGTCCTGTCAATATGTTTGCATATATTGATAACACCATACAAATGGTTCGTGAACCTAAGCATTGTATTTTATGTGCCGAGTGTTATCATCAATGTCCTGTAAAAGCCGTTATACATCCATATATTGAAGTTGCAAGAAAGAGACTTTCAGATGGTTTTGCAGAGCTTGAAAACCCACAATCTGAAATTTATCGATAAAACTGATATTCACTAAACATAAAATGGAAAAATTATGTCATAAACAATTATAAATTAAAGAAAGGATAAATTACTATGATTAATAAAGCAAATGTTTATGAACAACTTACAGCACTACCGTATCTCACCGCTTATCAGCAACTGATACAGGGTGCCATCGAATTAGATGTCTTTTCTAATTTAGAAAATCCTATCACCACAGAAGAACTGTCTAAAAGAATGAACTGGGATGAAGGCAATACCTTTAATCTTTTGAAAGGTTTGTACAGTCTTGGTTATCTTGACCGAAAGGAAGATATATTTTGTAATATGCCGGAAACTTCAAAATATCTTGTTAAGGGGAAGCCTGCATATATGGGAAGTATGTTAGCATTTTTCTGCAATAATCAAGGAATGAGCCTTGGAAACGTAGCACAGCAAGTGAAAGAAGGTCCTAAACCGCAGGAACAGACACAGCAGTCTATGGATTTTGCATCTTATGGCGATGCGATGCGTGATGCTCAATCAGGGATACGTCAATATGAACTGTTAGAAATTCTTCGATTCCTTCCTGAGTATAAATCTATTCACAAAATATTGGATTTGGGCTGCGGTGCAGGTTGTCTTGGAATTGCGGTTATACAGGACGTAAGCAATCGTACGGGCGTTCTTTTTGACAGACCGGATATGCAGCCGCTTATCGAAGAAAGTGTGGTGCTTTCCGATATGCAAGACAGCGTTTCAGTCAAAACCGGAGACTTTATAAACGATGATATTGGCAGCGGGTATGATCTAATCATCTGCTCATCCATTATGTTATTCGCCATTACAGGCGGTGCAAATTTCTTTGCAAAGTTAAAAAAAGCATTAAATCCCGGTGGTGTAGTTGTATGCTTAAATGAAGGAATTGAACCGGATTATTCCGGACCATGGGACATGATTTTAGGCTATATGGCATTTAATTTACAGGGGATGCCTATGGGTGTAATAAAAGGTCAGATTGCTGATGCAGCAAAAGCTGGAGGGTTTCATTCTGTAGAAAATCACAGCGTGCTTCTCAGTACCGGAATGCACGATATCAATATTTTGAGAAGTGAATAAAAGATTGAATTTGTGATTTTCAACTTCCGCTTCTTTATTCAAGCAGGATAAAAACGGCGGTCATATATAACTTGTGTATTGCAACTTTTGCATAAATAAATTTTCCTTTCATGATATAAAATGATAATTACGGTTTTATTGACTATGAATCCTTTAACAAAACCCATATATCATTATTGTTATCAACAATGCAGTTATTACATTTAAAACAATTATTTTTACATTGATTAATTGTTTTTTTCTTGATGTATCCATTATTCTCAAGGTATTCTATTTCCACCTTTATATTTTCTATATTGTTATTTGTCAGTTCAGCAAGTTCTTGTAAAGTGCATATCCTTTTGTTTTTCAATACTTCTAATAATTGTATAAGCATACCTATTACCCCTTAGAAAATCAGTATCCCTATGTGATATGCAACACAAGATATAATTAGAGCAGATAATATATAATACAATGCTATTTTTATCGTCCATTTTTTTGAATGGGTTTCTTGAGCAGTAGCTGCAAGAGCCATTAAACAAGGCATATTGAAAAAGAATGCAAAAGTAAATGCTAAGGCTTCAGGCTTTGAAATTGTTGTCAACATATTATTGCTTAAAATAGCTGTATCTATTGTTCCTTTTGCTTCAACCGCATGCCATATTCCGGAAGAAGTAAACAGAGATGCCATTACTCCTAATGCAGATTCCTTTCCCATTGCAGAAGCAACAAAAGCCATAAATAATTGCCATGGTAATCCAAATAATTTTGTTACAGGCTCTATAAATGTCCCCACCTTATAAATAAGACTGTTTGCTATATTCCCGTCAGGTGTATAGGCAAGAATCCAAAATACTACAGAAATGAGGATAATAATACTTAATGCTCTTTTCAGAACATTTCCCATCTTGTTTATCACAGAAGAAAATAAATTCTTCCAATGAGGTCTATGATATGGCGGAAGTTCCATAATCATTCCAAAATGCTGACTTCCCCCATAAAGTGATTTCCTGAAAATTCTATATGTGATTAACAAATGTAGGAATGCTACTGCAAATAAACTAAGTATCACGAATATAGCCTGCTTTCCGAAAAATGTTCCTGTAACAAGACCGATTACGCCCCATGTTGACCCACAAGGTATTACCCAAGATAACGCAATAGTCATAACTCTTTGTCCCCATGAATCAATAATTCTTGTTCCGGTAATACCACCTATATTACAGCCGAAACTTAACAAGAACGGCATAATTGCTTTCCCTTGCAATCCCAATTTCGACATTGTGCTGTCAAAGACATAAGAAACTCTTGCCATATATCCTACATCTTCCAAAAAACCAAATACCAAGCTAATCCCCAATACATAACTTGACATCATCAACGCAAAGGTAACCGCAGTCATTACAGCTCCACACAAAAGTGAAATCAGCCAATTTGACACTCCAATTGCTAATAAACCTTTTGCTAATAATGCCGATATTTTAGGTATAACAATCCCAAATAATCCCATTAGCGGAAATCCGATAAGCATAGAAGCAACTAATCCTAAAATGATAATTCCAACAGCCATAGGTTTTCCCCAGACTTTGCTTGTTGCTATGAGATCAAATTTGCTTCTCTTAAATATTCTCTTTTTCTGAATAACATTTACATTCATCAGGTTGTCTATCCAATCAAATTTACAATTACCTGTTATTAAATTGCCATTTTTTATGCTTTTTAATACATTCTCTATTTCTTCAAATTCGACTTTTTCAACATTATCTTTTACCAACGCAATCATTTTGGAGTCTTGATCTAATAGTTTTCCAATAATCCATGATTTTGAAAATACACCTATCCCTTTATCGGGAATATATTTCTTTAATAGCTTATAGTTATCACCAACAACATTTTCATATGCTGCTTCTAAATTTTTGTCAGTTAAAATTCCTCCTATATTCGGATGTTCCAAAAATGCATATAACTCTTCGTATTCCTTTTTATCTGCTGCAACAATAGGAATTACAGGGATATTTAAGGATTTTTCAAAGCCTTTTATATTTATCTCTTTTTCTTGGCTTTTAGCGATATCCATCATGTTCATAATCAAGACTACCGGGATATTTATTCCAATATAATCCGATAGCATAAATAAGCTTCGATTTAGTTGTGAAGCATCTGCCATAATAGCAATTAAGTCTGCGTTCCCGGTTTCTATATATTCTCTTGTTATAACTTCTTCCTCTGAATTTGCTGATAATCCGTAAGTTCCCGGTAAATCCACAATCGTATAATTGGTATCTTTATACGAAAATTCGCCTTCTTTTTTCTCAACGGTTTTACCGGGCCAATTTCCAACATGCTGATTTGAGCCTGTCAACCCGTTAAACAAAGTTGATTTTCCGGAATTAGGTTGCCCAAGTAAAGCAATCGTTATTTTCTTCATATCTTAAAGCACCTCCATCATTATTTTTTCTGCCTCTATTTTATTGACAGCAATCATCGTATCTCTGCAATAAATGAGGATAGGTTGCTTTTTATAATTCTGGATTACTTCAATATCACTCCCGACAGTTATTCCGATAGATATTATTCTGCTTTGAAGATGTGTATCGCCAATAATTTCAGCAACTTTCCCCTTTGTATTTTCTTTCAAAATGCTAAGCCTCTCCATAACTATTCTCCTCGTATAATTTAATAATCTTCCTTTGTGTTGATAATGTCTTTATTTTTATATAATCGTCTATATTCCGTGGGCGTAACAGAAGTTTTTTCACGAAACATAGCTGCAAATTTACTTTGATTATTGTATCCGACAGATCCAGCAATTTCTCCAATACTCAGCTTGCTTTGGATCAATAATTTTTTTGCTTTTTCAACTCGCTTTTCTTTCAAGTAAGCGGATATAGGCTTCCCGTAAACCAATGCGAAATGTTTTTTAATGGAAGCGGCACTAATTCCTTCTGTTTTAGCCAGATTGTTAATAATATATCGTTTGCTTAGGTCTTGTGTGAGCAAATCACATATGCGAGTAACAACGGCACGCTGTCCTGTTGTTAAAAATACAGGATTATAAGGGATATTGTCGCAATTTTCATTTTGCAGTTTCCATAGTAGGCAAAGTACATAAAAGCGGTATTTTTCAATCTCCCAGTCCGCTAAATTGATATGTTTTCCTAAAATTCTAATCATATGATCATAGTCCGTAGTGACCTTAGCAAAGTGACTTCCCCCTGTTTGTTTCAGTGAATTCTCTAAGAAATTTAAGTCAATACCACATTCCATCCATGCTGTCGAAGGGTGTTGACCCATCAAATCTAAATTAACAGAAATTTCTATTCCTGTATATTTCCCAATAGAAACAATAGTTCTTCCAAAGGGTGGTGTTTGATCAATACATAAGGTACCACTGCTTGCATAAATATATCGGTTATCCGGCAGTTGCATTTCATACCGTCCGGAAAAACAGTAATTCAACATAAGAGAACGCTTATTTTCCAATGCTGAAAAATTCATTCCCGTTACATCTAAATCAAAAGTCCAAATTTCTACTCCGGGGTAGAGTTTTAGGGAAAAAACCTCACCTTTTCCTATCGGAGCCTTATATACCGTTTTTCGAATTAATGAGGATATTTGTTCATCTTGTGTAATATATTGCTTTATGTCAATTTTGTTAGCATTATTTTTCATGTAACCTCCCATATCACAGTTAAATTTTCCATTTTTCTGCTTGTTCTCTGTGTTCAATAAAACGACGATAAACACCATCTTGTTTTATCAGTTCATCATGTTTTCCTTTTTGTATTATCTTCCCATTTTCTAAAACTAGAATTTGCCCCGCACTACGAATAGTGTTCAGTCTATGTGCTACTATAATACAGGTCTTGTTTTTGTAGAGTTCATAAATAGCCTGCATGATTTCCAATTCATTTTCCGGATCTACCGATGCTGTCGCTTCATCAAGAATAATAATAGGTGCATCTTTCAAAATTGCTCTTGCAATCGAAATGCGTTGTTTTTCTCCCCCGGATAAAGAAGACCCCCCTTCTCCAATCAATGTGTCATAGCCATTCGGTAACATCATAATAAAGTCATGACACTTTGCTTTTTTTGCAGCTTCAATAATCTCCTCATGAGTAGCTCCAAATCGTCCAAATCCAATATTGTTTTCAATTGTATCATTGAATAAATACACATCCTGAAAAACACAGCTTATTTGTTCTAAAAGAATGTCATAGTTATAATTTTTTATATCAATGCCATTCAATTTTATTGTTCCTTTGCTCGGATCCCAAAAGCGGGCAAGTAAATGAGTAAGTGTTGTTTTTCCTGAGCCGGATTGTCCTATGATTGCGGTGATTTCTTTTTCCTTTAGAGTTGCGTTCAAATTTTTAAGAACCTCTTTTTTACCGTAGGAAAATGAAACATTGTCATAAATTATGTCGTACCTGCAAGGTTTATTTGTGATTTTGCCATTTTTTATAACAGGCAGCGCATCAATCTTATTTACATGTGTAATTGCAACATCAATAAGATTTAAAAAGTTAATGCTGGATCCTGCAAAATCCAAGGATGAAAAAATCACAAAAGACATAATCAATGTAAAAAGACAAAGAGATAAGCCTAAACTTCCATCTAAATATTGGACTAAAGCAGCCTTACAAATCGCAACTGAAAATAATGTTAATATTAAACGTTGTCCATACAACCACGGTATCGATTTAATATTCAAAGCAGTATTTTTTTTACAACTATTTGATATAGTTTCCCTAATAGCTTTATGTTTTTCTCCGAACAATCCGAATCCCTTAATTACCTGTATGCCTTGTAAATACTCTAAAACTTGAAAAATCATTTCCTCTTGTGCCCGCTGCCTTAACACCGTTATATTTTTAAGAGATTTTTGCTGGCAATTTGTAACAAAGAAATAAAGTATAATTGTAACAATAGCAATAATACCGATTTTCCAATTAAGAGCAGTAACATAAATTGCCATTAAGAGCGTTCCTATTATCCCTGAAATGATTTGTACCAATACCATAGGTGCGAGGGTTTCAATTTCTCCAATAGTAGTTGTAAGTGTAGCCGATATTTCACCTAAATTGAATGTTTCCAAATATCCCATAGGAACGTAACGCAATTTATTCGCCACATGCAAACGCTTTTCTTTTGCAACACCGTATCCGACTTTCATTAACTTATCCGAAGAAATCCCATCCATGACAATTCGTCCGGCTACACCGACAATAATTAATAACACACATTTTATCATGAGTACCAGAGATATATTATTATTAATAAGGGCTGTGATAGCTAAATAGATTGCAAAATAATCCAATAAAGAAAAGATGGCCCTAAAAAAGTTTACACCTACACTGATTTTTATTTTTGAATGTTGCGTATTCGCAAAATTCCATATTCTTTTAATTATTGTAAGCATATAATTTTCTCCTTAATATTCTTTTGCTCCCATGTGAGCTGTCCACATTCTTTGATAAAGTTTCGATTTTTCTAAAAGTTCCTTATGAGTTCCTTGATTCGATATTGTTCCGTTTTCGATAAGAATAATATTATCGGAGTCAATGATTGTCGACAGTCTGTGGGCTATTACTACCAATGTTTTATTTTTTGTCAGTTTCAATATAGCATCATCAATGAACGCTTCAGAATCTGGATCAAAATATGCTGTTGCTTCATCAAGAATAATAATTGGTGCGTCTTTTATAATCGCTCTTGCTAAAGCAATTCTTTGTCGCTCCCCGCCAGATAAATGATTCCCCCTGTCTCCAACGAAAGTGTCGTATCCGTCCGGCAGTTCCATAATGAAATCATGACAATACGCGGCTTTTGCAGCTGAAAACATTTCTTCTTCTGTTACATTTTCATTTCCGATACACAGATTTTCACGAATTGTCGCGTTAAACAGGAAAATATCCTGATCTACACAAGATATGTATTTTCCGATTTCATCAGTAGACATCTCCTTTAAATCTTTATTTCCGATTTTTATTGAGCCGGCGGTCGCGTCCCAAAATCCGGCAATAAGTTTTCCTATTGTGCTTTTCCCGCTGCCAGAAGGACCGACCAAAGCGATTTTCTTTTTTTCCGGTACTATGAAAGAAATTCCATGCAACACTTCCTTACCACTTATATCTTGCACGTCGGAAAATTTGCCGTAAGAAAAATAAACATCATTTACCTCAATTGAATTATTGTTCGGCTCAGTATTATTTTCAGAACGAATTAAATCTTGATTACCCAGGATATCAAAAATTTCCTTTGCCGTTATTTTAATTGTAGAAATTTGGTCGATAAATTTAGAAGCGGCAAGTATCGGTCCAACCCACGAAAGTGTTAATATTATAAGCTGTATGAATTTAGAAATTTCAAGACTTCCGTTTTTTGTAAACAGCAGTCCAAACGGCAATACAAATATGAGTGAAGCATACCATATAACCTGTGCCCCCGCAGTCCAATAAGTAATTTGATTCCACCAATCTATAGAAAATTCGGCATTTTCTTCTACCGTATCACTGAACTTTTTAAATGAACGGGAGCCGTGGTTAAAAATCTTAATGACTTCCAACCCGTTGATATATTCAATAAGCGACGCGTTTACTTTTCTTGCTAAAGAAATTTGCGTATGAAAATTTTTCTCATAGTCTTTAAATGTAAATATCATAAAAACAAATCCAAGCGGCAATACCGCTAAGGATAAAAACGCAATCCTCCAATCTAAAATAAACATATAAATTAAAATAAAAACTGGAACAATAATATTGGCAGTCATTTCAGGAACAAGATGTGCGAGGGTTGCTTCAAGTGACTCTACCCGGTCTATAACCGTTGCCTTCAATTCTCCGACAGGTTTACTTTTTACATAGCCTAAAGGTAAAGTAAACATTTTATCTAAGAGAGATATGCGAATAGAGGCAAGAGTTTTAAAACAAGTTCGGTGTGAAATATTAGTAGATATTCCCGCAAAAACAGCTTCTAAAATATAGCTTAATGCCATAATCGCTAAATATCTCAGGTACACTGAAAGAGAGCGTCCGCCTGAAAAAAGTACAACTATAATCTGTGAAATTATGACGAATGGAACAACTTTGCAAATTACACCAAGTATTGCTGTAATAATAGATAGGATATATCCTTTTTTAAAGGGCATTGCCGCATCTATCAAACGACGAAAGCTATCTTTGTTCTTATCAGTTTTATTTTTCATATTCTCATTACTCCTTGCGCCTTTTCAAATATAGTTAGTAGTATCTAACTATATTCATGTGTATAATACCACTTTTGAGAATATAAATCTGCTCCATTGATATAATATTGCTCCAACGGATAACAGTTTATTATGATTTATTTTTGTTTCAGAAAGATGAAATATGCAGCGTATTGGTGCAAAATAGCTATAAAGCACAAAGAAAAGCTTGACTTCAATCTTTTTAAACAAGCTATCAAAGACACAAGGAAAAAAAGATTTACTCCACAAACGAGATTTGTATTCAAATCATTTCTGCAAATATGAAATAATTTATATAGGAATAAACGTTACAGTTATAAAATTGTAGCGTTTTTTCTTTGTGTTCTTTGGCAAAAGGCAAATTACCGTTGTTATAGAGATTAAGGGATAAGAAGAATAGCAAGCATAGGAAAGGGGTACCCTTTCCGTAAAAAAAATCTCTATTTTCCGCAGTTCCAGCGTTAGAGATTTTGCTTGTACCCTTGCAGGCTAAAGCCTGTTGGGGCAGACCCTTGGGAAGTGTCCCAAACCCTCTATGAAAATGGAAAGGAAATTCACCTATGAATAACAGAAAAAGAAATGTGCAGATTAAATTTCGTGTGACGGAAGAAGAACGCAGCTTGATTGAAGAAAAAATGAAACAGGTGCCTACAAGAAATATGGAAGCGTACCTTCGGAAAATGGCGATATACGGATATATCATTCAGGTCGATCACAGCGATATAAAGAAAATGACGGCAGAGCTTCAAAAAATCGGAGTCAACATCAATCAGATAGCGAAACACAATTTAAACTATATACCTATTTCATACATATACTTAGTTTTTGGAATTTAGCATATAGCATGTTATAATTATCACGAAAGGATGTTTATATGGATAATCAAAATGCATTAACAAGTACCGCAATGTTGGCGGCAATATGGGAGCAAGAAAAAAAGGATAATTTAGAATTAATACTACCTTTTGTTATATATTCGATAGGGAAAAATTTTTCTGTAGGTAATCGTGTTGATATTACCTCTATTGCTACATACCTTTCTACTAATTTGGGATTTTATGATATGCCCCATTCTGTGCTACAGAAAGCATTTAGGAGACTATCAAAAAGAAATATTCTTGAACGCAAAAATCTAGGATTTTTTTTAAAAATAGATTTAAGCGAAAAATGTAGTACTATCGACTTACAGTTACAGCAGGCTCAAAAAAATACTGATGAAGTTATCAAAGCATTGACAGAATATTTAAATCAGCAAAAAGAACGCTTTTTAAAAAAAGATTTTAGCGAGAAAGAAATTAAAAATCACTTTATAGAATTTCTTGAAACTAAAGGATATTTTGTATATGAAAAGATTGAAAAACTTCAGGAAATTTCAGCTCGTGAAAATACAATATATTATCATATAGCACAATTTATTATTGCCGAATACCATAAAAAAACAGTTGTATTTTCTTATATTGAAAATATTGTCAAAGGATTATTGCTTTCTCGTGTAATATATGGATATGTAGATGTAACATATAATGAAAAATTTAAAGATGTATGTGTTTATGTTGATACAACACTTTTATTGTGCATATTTGCGTTCAAAAGCGATGAACAAAATACCGTTGCCTCCCAATTAGTTAAGATATTATTTAATAATAATATATCTATCAAATGTTTTAGGCATAATTATGACGAAGTTTATAAAATTATTGAAGCATATAAATATAACATCTTAAACCCATCAAACAGACACGGACAAACAATAGAATATTTTGATAAACTTAGATATTCAGCAAGTGATGTAGAACGGGTATTGCGTAATTTAGAAGACTATTTCAAAGAAAGATCTATAGAAATAGTTGATACTCCCACTCTAAGTAGTGATGGCTCTGGCACTATTGTTGAAAGTGATTTCCAAAAGGCTATAGGGGAAACTGAGCTAAAAGAACATCTATCTAAAAAAGTATTTTATAAAAATGATATGGCAATAAGTAATGATGTTGAATCTATATCTGCAATACATATACTACGTCAAGGCAAAACATTTAAAAAAATAGAAAAATGCAAGGCATTGTTTGTAACTACAAATCATAGCTTGGTTTATGCTACCCAAGAATTTATTAACAATACTTCTAGTTCAGTACCACTATTAATAAGTGATTTGGAGTTAACATCGCTTTTGTGGTTAAAAAATCCAAAAAGATTTTCTGATTTTCCAATATTAAAATTAATTGAAAGCGCACGCATATCATTAGAACCTACAGAACAAATTCGTACTGAATTCATTAAGAAAATTGAGCAATTTAAAAATGAGCCTACTGTAACCGAAGAACGTGCAGCAGCTTATAGGCAGTTAATATATACTGAAAAAGAGAAATTAATGGAACTTATAGACGCAAACCCTGAAAATATTTCAAATATACAACTTGCAGATTTAGAAGATATATCTCGACAGCATTATAGTTCGCAGTTGAACGATGAAAACAAAAAATTAAAACAGCAGCTAGAAGAAAGAGCGAGAAAAATACGAATAGAATCAAATGAAAAAGTAGAGCGTGTCAGGGAGATTACAGCAAAAATATTAAAAATTATCATTTGGATATTTTTTGCAATTGTGTTTATTGTGGGCATAATATCAATATATACTCAATGGAAAGAGAGTAATAATAACTACCGTTCATTTATTTTATTAGGATTTAGTTTTTTAGGAATTATAGATGCAATAGTTCCACGTTGTCGACGTGTTAACAAACTGATAATGATATTGGCTAATAAACGTAAAATGCAGGTTGCTAGAAAAGAACAAGAACGTATAAAAAAAATACTTGAAAACTGAGCATTAATTTTTCTGTGATAGAAAAGACTGAAAGGACATAGTCCCAGTTTTCCGGAAGTGAAAGCATTTGAGAAAGCAAGCCCTTTGCCTTTAAGGTCAGTTCCTTGTTTCGCAGGTGGTGATTGCTCATGACGGTATAGCCCTTGTTTTTCTCTACTCTGAACTCTGAAAACTGCCATGATCTCTGCTCCTTTCATTTTTATTTGTTACGCAGTTAAAGTGC
>ERZ772955.1107-NODE-1107-length-18042-cov-6.861678_pt1 | contig 18042 bp, 15 predicted proteins | sample MGYA00511133_ERZ772955 | MGnify/ENA primary metagenome ERZ772955 (study PRJEB29015, sample SAMEA2737914) | human oral metagenome | biome: human oral; feature: human-associated habitat; material: dental | place: China | collected 2149 ... | reverse complement strand
TGCAAATGATGATAGGGTAGGGTTGCGATTGTTTTGTTTTTATACTGCCTAAATATTTACAACAGCAGTGCGCGGGCAAACTCCCAGACCACGATACCTGCTGTAACGCTTACGTTTAGAGAGTGTTTCGTGCCGAACTGGGGTATTTCAAGGCAACCGTCGCTTAGGTCTACAACCGATTGATGCACACCTTTTACTTCGTTTCCGAGTACTATGGCGTAGTGCTTTGGGGCAGTTGTATCGTTGTTGATGGGCGAAATACGCTTCGAAAGGTCTTGCAATGCGGTTGAACCCTCTACCTGTTCGACGCTGTAAACGAAGTAACCATTGTCTTTCAGCTGTGTTACGGCATCTTCGGCATTGCTGAAATACTGCCAATCGACAGAGTTTTCAGCCCCCAAAGCCGTCTTGTGTATCTCTGCATTGGGAGGTGTAGCCGTTATTCCGCAGAGGTAAATCGCCTCGATACGGAAGGCATCGCACGAGCGAAACACGCTGCCAACGTTGTAAAGCGACCGCACATCGTCGAGCACGACAACGAGCGGGAGCTTCCGACTCTGCTTAAATTCCTCAAGCGAGAGGCGGTTCATTTCTATGGTACGTAGCTTTCTCACTCGCCTTTCATATTGAATGCCAACGCGTAAGCCTTTATTTTCTTCACCATCGACAGCAGTCCGTTGCTGCGTGTAGGCGACAAATGCTGATGCAAACCTATGCGCTCGATGAAATAAAGGTCGGTATCGAGTATTTCTTTTGGCGTATGTCCGCTTACAACCCTTATGAGCAGGGCAATGATACCTTTTGTAATAAGCGCGTCAGAATCGGCTGTAAACACCAGCTTACCGTCTTTAATATCGCATTGCAGCCACACGCGGCTCTGGCAACCGTCTATTAAATTCTGTTCGTTCTTATATTCTGCATCAAGCCCATCAAGTTCGTTGCCGAGGTCGATAAGCATTTGGTACTTATCCATCCATTCGGTAAACTCGGCAAATTCTTCTATTATTTCGTCTTGTATTTCGTTGATTGTCATCTTCCTATTCTGTTTCTTGTTTATCTAATCATCTGAATACGACGGCCTTTATGGCGTCGGTTGCCAATCAGGTTGTCTACTTCCCATATACCATTTCCGCAGGCGAGTATGCCGAAAGCCGCTGCCGAAGCGGTGAAAGCTGAATAGTTCAGCGGTGCTTTAATGCCCACAGACGTTGCCATTGCGATGGCAAAGACAAGTATCATCAGTCCTGTAAGCGATGCAGTCCACTTTAATTTCAGTCCGACAAGCAGACAAATGGAGAACAAAACTTCAAGCACGGTAGCTGTCCACGCCAATATGAGCACAACATCGGCAGGAATATAGGGTATCAGCGATTGTGTATAGGCGACGAATTTGTCCATATCGCCCCATGTACAGACTTCCTTTGCCCATATTCCGAAGCGGTCGGCAACCGACGAAAGCATCGATGCGACTATGGTAAGGCGCAGAAACAGTTTGGCAATTTGTCGTAGTTCTATCATGATTTATCGTTTTTTTGTTTGCGTTTTTTACTCTATATTTGTCTTCAGAAGTTTATAAACCTTATCGTTCGGACGCACCTTGTCGGGCACGGGGACAGACACTCGCCACCCCTTTTCTGCCTTTTCAACAGGCTTTAGGTCGTAGCGTATTTCGCTTGCATCGAACTTCATAATGCCCGTTGTAGGGCCTGTGATGAGCATATTCTGGTCTTTCTCTATCTCAGAAGCCTCCACTGCAATTTCAGCCACGCCGAGTTTAGAGAAGTATTTCATAACTTTGCCCACCAAAACCTTTTTTTCCGTAGCCTTGTTGCCGTAGTTCTTTGTCCATTCGCCCAAGCGTTGGCCTTGATAGTAGCCGTCCCAGAAGCCACGGTTGAACACGGTTGAAAGGCGTTCGTCCCACTTGTCTTTCTTCTCTTCGGTGTAAGTGCCGTCGAGTACGCTCTGTATGGCTTCCTTGTAGCACGTTACAACCTCGTAGACATATTCGGGACCGCGTGCCCGTCCTTCTATCTTGAAGACCCTTACACCCGCCTTCATCATCTTGTCGATGAAGCGAATGGTTTTCAGGTCTTTCGGACTCATTATGTATTTATTGTCGATTTCGAGCTGATTACCTGTTTCGTTGTCGGTAACGGTGTACGAACGGCGGCAAATCTGTGTGCATTGTCCACGGTTGGCAGAGCGGTTCGAGTCGTGCAGACTCATGTAGCATTTGCCCGAAATAGCCATACAGAAAGCACCGTGGCAGAACATTTCTATGCGAACCAATTCGCCACGAGGGCCACGAATGTCTTGTTCTTCAATCTGTCGGTATATTTCTGCCACCTGTTCCATATTCAGTTCGCGTGCCAAAACGGCAACATCGGCAAACTGTGCATAGAATTTAAGCGCCTCTATATTCGATATGTTGAGCTGTGTAGATAGGTGTACTTCCATTCCAACTTGGCGACAATACACCATAACAGCTACATCGCTGACAATGACAGCGGTGATATTGGCAGCCTTTGCAGCGTCTACTATCTCGTGCATAGTACTAATATCTTCGCCATAAATAACAGTATTAACAGTGAGATAGGTCTTAATGCCACGTTCGTTGCATGTTTCTGCAATCTCTTTCAAGTCTTCTATGGTGAAGTGATTGGCAGAATGCGACCTCATATTCAGCTGCCCAATACCGAAGTATATAGAGCCTGCTCCTGCCCGAATGGCTGCTGCGAGACTTTCGCGTGAGCCAACAGGTGCCATTATTTCATATTCTTGTATATCCATACTTATCTTTTACGTAGGCAAAGTTACTACAAAATAATGAGAATGATTACGATTTGTGAGTCAAACCCATAAAATTCGTTCGTCGGAGAAGGATTTTCAACTAGTATTTCTAGTATTCTTAGGAAATATAGAAACTTTAAATGAATCCGTGGAAATCGCTTTGGTTTTGTAAAAATAATTCCAACGAAAAACGGTAATTTCGATTTGGCATTGCGAAAGCGTAGGTTTTGCGTTGTAAAAGAGCCGCTTTTACCGTGCAAAACCTACGCTTTTACATTGCAAAACAATAGGTTTTGCAATGCGTTGATAACAAGATAGTTACGTGATAGATGCGCTTGCGAAAAATATTTACACTGTTTTAGTGCGCTTCGAGCCAATTTTCGCCCCAACCAGCATCGGCTATCAAGGGTACGTTGAGCGGATAGGCATTCTGCATTTCCTCTATCACGATGTGCTCCACTTGTTCTTTTTCGTCGGGAAATACCGAGAAGTTGAGTTCGTCGTGTACTTGTAAAATCATTTTCGAGCGTATGTTTTCGCGCTTGAAACGTTGCCAGATGCGCACCATAGCCACCTTTATGATGTCGGCTTCCGACCCTTGTATAGGGGCGTTGATGGCATTGCGTTCGGCAAAACCCCTTACAGTTGCGTTCCGACTGTTGATGTCGGCAAGGTAACGGCGACGGTGGAAGATGGTTTCGGCGTAACCCTTCTGCCTCGCTTCCTCTTTCGCACGCTCCATGTAAGCCTTTACTTTTGGGAAAGTCTTGAAGTAATCGTCTATCAACTCCCTTGCCTCACTGTTCGGAATGTCCATTCGCTGTGCCAAACCGTATGTGGTAATGCCGTAAATGATGCCGAAATTGGCTTGTTTGGCTTTCTTTCGCTGTGTGTCGGTTACGTTTTCCATATCTTCGTGCCATATTTTGGCAGCCGTAGCACGGTGAATGTCGAACCCTTCGCGGAAAGCTTCCATCATGTTTTCGTCTTCCGAGAGGTGCGCCATGATGCGTAACTCAATCTGACTGTAGTCGGCAGAGAAGAACTCACAGCCGGGTTCGGGAATGAAACACTTGCGAATTTCCTTGCCGTCGTCTGTTCTGACGGGGATATTCTGCAAGTTTGGGTCGCTCGAAGAGAGTCTGCCCGTTGCCGTAAGTGCCTGATTGAACGACGTATGTATATGTCCTGTTTCGGGTTTGATAAGTTTTGGCAGGGCATCTATATAGGTACTGAGCAGCTTCTTAATGCCCCTGTACTCCAATATCTTATGTACGATGGGGTGTTTGTTCTCCAAACTCATCAGAACTTCCTCGCTTGTAACATACTGTCCTGTCTTTGTCTTCTTCGGTTTCTCCATTATCTGCAGCTTTCCGAACAGCATTTCGCCCACTTGCTTGGGACTCGAGATGTTGAAACTTTCGCCTGCGAGTTCGTATATCTCCTGTTCGTATTGGTTCATGCGTTGCGTAAAGATGCGCGAAGTTTCTTCTAAGGCAGCCGTATCTAAGCGTACGCCGTGCAGTTCCATGTCGGCGAGCACGGGCACGAGCGGCATTTCTATGTTCCAAAATAGGTTTTCGGCTTCCACTTCCTTCAGCTTTGGTTCGAGCACGTGCTTCAACTGCAGCGTAATATCGGCATCTTCGCAAGCGTACTCGTAGATTTCGCTCGGCTGCAGGTCGCGCATGTTCTTCTGTTGTTGCTTCCCTTTGGCACCGATAAGGCTTTCTATTGGAATGGTTTTATAGTTCAAAAGCGTTTCCGCCATGTAGTCCATGTTGTGCCGAAGCTCGGGTTGGATAAGATAGTGTGCAATCATCGTGTCGAACAACTTGCCCTTTAACGTTACGCCATATTTGTGTAGAACTTCGTAATCGTACTTAATGTTCTGTCCAATCTTCAGAATTGACTCGTCTTCGTATAGCGGTTTGAATATATTTATTATCTTTAAGGCTTCTTCACGGTTAGCAGGAACGGCTACATAGAATGCCTCTTTTTCGGCAACCGAGAAGCTTAAACCCACCAATTCTGCATCGATGGCGTCCGCCGACGTGGTTTCTGTGTCTAAACATAGGAACTCTCTTGTAAAGAAATAATCACAAAGATTACGCGCTTCTTGCTCATTCTCAATTAGTTTGTAATTGTGTGGCACTGCTGGAAGGCTGCAGGAAGGGGCTTTTTTTGCGTCGCCTGCATCTTCGGGCGCATTTTCTGCAAATAAATTGAGCTGCAAATTATCGCTTTTTTGCGCTTTTTGATTACCTTTAACAAACTTGTTAAGGAGTGTTTTGAACTCCAATTCGGTGAAGATTTCGCGTAGCTTGTCTTCGTCGGGCTGTTCTATCTTCAGTTCGTCCCATTCCATATTGATTGGAACATCGGTGCGAATGGTTGCCAGGAACTTCGACATCTTTATGTCATCGACGGCAGCTTCCACTTTCTCTCTTAGCTTTCCTTTTATCTGGTCGGTATGTTCGAGCATATTGTCGATAGACCCAAACTGGTTGATAAGCTTTGCAGCGGTCTTTTCGCCCACACCCGGACAACCCGGAAAGTTGTCGGCGGAGTCGCCCATAAGTGCCAAGAGGTCGATTACTTGGGCTGGGGTAGGGATACCGTATCTGTCTTCTACCTCGTTCATACCTACCACATCGTAGCCTCCGCCGTGCCTTGGACGATACATATAGACACTCTCTCGGATAAGCTGACCATAGTCTTTGTCGGGCGTAAGCATAAAGGTGGTAATGCCCTTGCTGCCTGCCAGCGTTGCTACCGTACCGATAATGTCGTCCGCCTCGAAGCCATCGACTTGCAGGATAGGTATGCGCATAGCTTCGAGAATTTGCTTTATGTAGGGAACAGACAGCTTTATGTCTTCGGGTGTTTCCTCTCTTTGTGCCTTATACTCGGGGAATGCCTCGTGTCGGAAGGTGAGTCCGTGGTCGAAAGCCACGGCAATGTGTGTGGGATTTTCCTTTGTCAGCACTTCGTTCAGCGTGTTGCAGAAACCCATAATAGCCGATGTATTCACTCCTTTTGAGTTGATACGCGGATTTCTGATGAGGGCATAATACGACCGATAGATAAGTGCGTAAGCGTCGATGAGAAACAGTTTGTCCATTGTAAAAATATTATTTAAGGGTAAAATTACTAAAAAAATGCCATAATTACCGATATTATTCATTATTTTTGTATCAAAATAATTTTTGAATGGATTATCTGTCGATTATAAAAGAACCGATTAGTCAGGAATTAGACGACTTTATCTCACTGTTTAACAAAGCGTTAATGCACGAAGAAGGGCTGCTTTCGAGTGCGTTGGAGCATATACGGAACAGGGGAGGAAAGCGTATGCGCCCGATGCTGATGTTGCTGATGGCAAAGAATTTCGGCGAAGTTACGTTCGTGGCGCAGCACGCTGCCGTTGGATTGGAGTTGCTGCACACTGCCAGTCTGGTGCACGATGACGTGGTGGACGAAAGCGGAGAGCGCAGAGGACAAGCATCGGTGAATGCCACTTATAACAACAAGGTGGCAGTGTTGGTGGGCGACTACATTCTTTCTACGGCACTGCTGAATGTGGCTTATACGCAGTCGGACGACATTGTGCGCGACCTTGCAGAGTTGGGGCGCACGCTTTCCAACGGCGAAATATTGCAGCTGACCAACATTTCTAATCAGGAAATATCGGAAGAAGTATATTATCAGGTAATAAATCAGAAGACGGCAGCTTTGTTTGAGGCGTGTGCGGTGATTGGTGCCAAGGCGGGCAACGCATCGGAAAGCGATGTTGAGGCTGCAAGACTGTTCGGACAACGCATCGGAATTATCTTCCAGATACGCGACGACATATTCGATTACTACGATTCGACCGAGATAGGAAAGCCTACGGGCAACGATATGCTGGAAGGAAAGCTGACGCTTCCTGTTATTTATGCGTTGAAATCGACAGGCAACAAGCAAATGATGGCGTTGGCAATGAAGGTGAAAGAGGGTACGGTAAATGCCGATGAAATTGCCCAGTTGGTAGCTTTTGCAAAGGAAAGCGGCGGTATAGAATATGCTGAAAAGAAGATGTTGGAGTTTCACAGCGAGGCTTTTCAGTTCGTTTCAAACTGCGTACACGATGGAGCAATAGCCCATGCGCTGAAGGCGTACTTGGATTTCGTGATTCAACGGAAGAACTAAAACTACACTATAGGGCTTGCTATTTTGAAAAGAAATATGCTTTAATTTTGTAAATATTATTTATACAGAAACGGTAGATACCATTTGGCGTTGCAAAAGTGGGTGTTTTGGAGCACAAAACACCCACTTTTGCTGTGTAAAAACCATACTTTTGGAATGCAAAATAGTGCTTTTTACAATGCGTTGATAGTCAAACTGTTATACGAACATTATATTTGTGAAATATTTTTACAACATTTATGATGTTTTCTATAAGTAATCCTCTTACAGCAATCGTAGCAACATACTATACAGATGAACTTATTATGTATTGCAATAACACCAAAAGATAGCCTTCAAAGAATAAGAGAAAGATACGCAAAAACGGTGTTAAAAATATAAAAATATTTAAATTTTATTCTTCAAATCGTAATTTTCTACTTATCTTTGTCCTTAAGATTTTAATATAATACTAATCAGTTATAATTAAAAAACTAAAATGAAATTAGCAAAACTCTTATTTGGCAGTATGTTCATGCTTTCCGTCTTATTCTTTGCTTCATGTAATAAGAAAGGAGAATTTGATAGCCACCCTCCAGCAGTAAATAAAAGGGATTTTAAATTATCTACTTCACAGTCGGGCAAAGATACTCTTTATGTTACGAATAAAGAAGATTTTAAGTTGCATGCTGTAGAATTGGTAAATAAGGCAGACAGGAAACTGCTTTGCAGAGTAAATCTTAATGACGTAAAAAACACTAAGTTAGAGGCTGAAGGTGTAACTTATGGTGAAGTAAAATATACAGGAGGTGAAGCTTCTATAATTAAGATTAATAATTGGGGAACTATCGAAAAAACTACTATTGCGCGCCACAAAAAGGCTTATGCTATGGCTTATATTGGCAAAAGACCCTCGGATATACAATTATCTCTCTTTGTTATAGGAGTGAATGGTGGCACAGTTGTAACGGTAAAATAAACTTTTATGGTATATATCAGCAATTGTAGAAAGACGTAAATCGTACATTTTGCAAGTGAAAATAATATTGGTAGGAGGTAGACGTCTATGATAGATGTTTACTTCCTATCTTTTTAATATTTAATAGTGTTCAGTTGATTGTATTGAAACTATTATGGTAAGAAAGATTGCTGTATTTTTGGTTTTATGAAATCCCAATAAGATCAATTGCGATGTTATCGTTTCTTCTGATGAATGTATATATAAAGCAATGCCGTTCTATTGAATTTAAGAAATAAAAAATCCTGATTTCAACGCAGAAATCAGGATTTTCGTATTGCTTGAACGGCGGTTTAGAAGAACTTAACCTCTTTGCCTTCAATGTCGCTGAGCAGCAAGTTGGTCAGACGACTGGTGCCAAGACGGAACCAATAGTTTGTGAGCCACTTCTCGCCGAGAATTTCTTTGTAGATGGTATAGAAGATGATAGCGTCCATAACGGTGTTTATGCCGCCCGCAGGCTTTAGTCCTATCTGTACGCCGGTTTTGTCGTAGAACTCCTTAATCGCCGTGCACATCACGTAAACAGCTTCCGGAGTTGCGCTAATCTTCTCTTTACCAGTGCTTGTCTTGATATAATCGGCACCTGCAAACATAGAGAGTAGGGCAGCAATCTTTATGTTTCGGACGTTGTTGAGGTCGCCTGTCTCGAGGATAACCTTCATGGGTATGTCGCCGCAAGTCTGCTTCAGTTCGCTGATTTGGTCGTAGACATCTTCGTAATCGCCCGAAAGGAATTTGCCCACAGGCAATACAATATCTATTTGTGTGGCACCGTCCTTGATGGCAAGTGCGGTTTCGATAGTCTTGACTTCGAGGAATGTTTGTGAAGAGGGAAAGTTTCCTGTTACGTTTGTTATGTCTACGCCGTCTATTTCCAAGCTGTCGGCAATGAGTTTTGTGAAGCACGGATAGGCACAAACGGCTCCAACGTGTGGGAGGGTAGGGTATTCCTGTGCAAATTTGTTCACTTTTTCGACCATTGCGAGCACTTCTTCCTCTGTGTCGGTAGTCTTGAGAGTGGTTAATTCGACACTTCCGAGGAGGAATTTCTTAACGTCTAAGGTGTCGTTCTCAGGTACTTTCTCTTCAATAATCTTTTTTACTGCTGCCTTTACTTCCTCGTCTGTAATGTCGAGGTTGTATTGTTTCAGCATTTCATCGTACTTACTGGTAGTTTGAATGTTACCTTTATTGTTTTGCATAATGTCTTATTGTTTGTTTATTATAAAACTTCGTTTTTGGTTTTTTTGTTATGATTCTTCTGTCTTTTCGGGCATTTCCGCCTTCGTTAGCTTCTTGTTTTGCTTGTGTCTGTCTTTGTCTCGCTTTGTCTTTTTGTCGAAACTCTTTTGCAGTTCCGCTGTAAGGTCTACGCCTGTTTGGTTTGCCAAGCACATCAGAACCCACAGAATATCTGCCATTTCTTCGCCGATATTGTGCTTTTCGCCTTCCTTGAAACTCTGGTCGCCGTAGGTACGAGCCATTACACGTGCCAATTCGCCCACTTCTTCGGTAAGGCAAGCCATGTTGGTAAGCTCGCTGAAGTAACGCACACCATACTCGTGAATCCATTTATCGACGAGCTTTTGCGCTTCTTTGATGCTTAATTCGTCGTGCATTTTGTTATTCTTTGTTTTTAGTGTCCATACATATTGTAACGGGACCGTCGTTCAGCAATTCCACTTTCATGTCGGCACCGAACTCTCCTTCGCCCACAGACTTGCCCATAGCACGGCTCAATTCTTCGCAGAAACGCTTGTAGAGAGGGATAGATTTTTCGTGTTTGGCAGCGTGAATATAGCTTGGACGATTTCCTTTTTTATAGCTTGCCATAAGCGTAAACTGCGAAACAACAAGGGCTTCGCCGCCTATATCCATCACGCTTTTGTTCATTACGCCTTGTTCATCGTCGAAGATTCTCAGACTTGCGACCTTGTTTACAAGCCATTTAATGTCGCTTTCGTCGTCGTTTTCGCCAATTCCGAGTAAAATGAGCAAGCCATTTTGGATAGCCGATTTTATGTTTCCATCGATGGTTACCGATGCGTGCTTTACACGTTGAACTACAATTCTCATATCGCAAATGTACTTATTTTATTTTGATTATTAGGGCTTTGAGTGGAAATAATTGTATAACAGCATTGCTTTCGTGCTGCCAATAATTTCTGTAAGTTCTTGAATATCAGCCTCTTTAATTTTTTTTACAGTCTTAAACCGCTGCAATAGCTGTTCTTTACTTTTGCTTCCGATTCCTTTTATATCGTCTAATTCGCTGTGTAGCTGATGTTTCGAGCGTTTATCCCTGTGGAATGATATGGCGAAACGATGCACCTCGTCTTGTATTTGTGTGAGAACTTTGAAGAGTTCGGACTTGGTTGGAATGCCGATTGTTTGTGGTGGAAATCCGTAAAGCAGTTCGTTGGTTCTGTGGCGGTTGTCTTTTGCCAATCCTGCAATAGGAATAGCGAGTTGCAATTCGTCTTCGACGACTTCTCTGACAACCTCCATCTGCCCTTTCCCGCCGTCGGTTATGATGAGGTCGGGTAGGGGCGTGCCTTCTTCCACCATACGTTTGTAGCGTCGTCGCACCACTTCTTGCATAGACGCATAATCGTCTGGACCTACAACAGTCTTGATATTGTATTTCCGATAGTCCTTTTTAGAAGGCTTCATACCTTTATATACCACGCAGGCGGCTACTGCATCGGTGCCTGAAATGTTCGAGTTGTCGAAACATTCTATTTGGTAGGGCAGCTTTGGCAGCTTCAAACGGTCTTGCAGTTCCTTCATTAAGCGTGTTTGTCGTTGCTCTGGATTGAGTTTCTCTGCCTGCTTCAAGCGGTCGAACTTATGCTGTTTTGCGTTCATTTCCGACAGTTCGAGCAAGTGTTTCTTGTCACCTCGCTGTGGAATGAAGAAGGTTGCGTCTTTTATATGAAAGTCTAATTCAAAGGGAACGATAATCTCTTTCGCAGTGCTTTTAAAGCGTTCACGAATTTCAGGTATAGCTTCGTTGAGCAGTTCGGCATCTGTTTCCTCTAATTTACGCTTGTATTCGAAAGTGAAACTCTGGTTGATGGCACCGTTTGTAACGTGCAGATAGTTTATGAAAGCGTTCTTCTTGCTGTCGTCGTTCACGATGGAGAAGACATCTACATCGGCTATTGTGTAGCTTACTATCTCGCTTTTGGCAGCGAAATTCTCAAGTGCAAGGTAGCGTTGTTTGTACACTTCTGCTTCCTCAAAGCGCAATTTTGCAGCACATTCCTCCATTTTGGCTTTCATTAAGCGTTGCACCTCGCGTGTATTACCTTTCAGTATTTGACGTGCCTGAGCCATATTTTGCTGGTAATCTTCGTACGATTGCTTGCCAATGCAAGGCGCGTCGCAGTTCCCAAGGTGATATTCCAGGCAGGGTTTATATTTCTTTTGCTCTATTCCTTCTTTTGTTATGGGAAACCGACACGTGCGCGGCTTATAGAGTTTCTTTACTATTTCGAGTATGGCATACATACTGCTGATGTGGCTGTAAGGACCATAGAAGCTGCCATACCGCTTGTTTATGGTGCGAGTGTTGAATATTCGCGGGAAATATTCGTTGGTTATGCAGATGCTGGGGTAGGTTTTGCCGTCTTTTAGCAGCACATTGTAGCGCGGTTGATATTGTTTTATAAGCTGATTTTCTATCAATAATGCATCTTCCTCGCTATTTACAACCGTGTAAGTTATATCATAGATTTTAGAAACCAACACTTTTGTCTTGAAGCGGTCGGTTTCTTTATGGAAGTAAGACGACACTCGGTTCTTCAAATTCTTAGCTTTGCCCACGTAAATAATGGTGTGCTCTTTGTCATAGTATTGATATGTGCCCGGCTTGTTGGGCAAATTCGATACTATGTTCTTAAGATAAGCCAATCGTTTATCGTTCTCTTCTTTTGTCATTCGTCTAACTTCTTTATATTAAAGTGTTTTATGCTTTTCTTGTTTCACGTGAAACAAGACTGCCATTTCGCACTTGCCATATACCTTTCTCGTTGTACTAAGGAGGAAATCTTATTCTCTTAAGCAAATTCCCAATTGCTTTTAGACTGCGAAAACCGAAAGACGGTTATGTTGTGTCTTTCGGTCCATTTGTATGTTCTGGCTCTTGCAAAGGTCAGATATCTCTATTCTGAAACGTAAAAGCATTTGTTTTGTTCACCAAAGTAAGGATTCTGAAAGAGGCAACGAAGTTCCCGCCCATCATCAATTTTACTTAGAATTGCAGTAAAGAGGAAATTTCTATATCTTTGTCGAATGTGCTACGGCTATTGGGAAATTCGCTTTTGAGTTCTATAATAAAGTTACAATAGATCTTTTTAGGCTTGAATTTCTTTACAAGATTGCATGCAGCACGCATCGTTCCGCCTGTAGCAAGCAAGTCGTCGTGCAGCAGGACAACGTCGTTTTCGTTGATTGCATCTTTATGAATCTCTATTGTGTCGATGCCATATTCCTTTGCGTAGCTCTCTTGCACAGTCTCGCAAGGCAGCTTTCCGGGCTTACGACAGAGCACGATGCCTGCTCCAAGGCGCAGAGCAAGTGCAGACGACATTACGAAACCACGACTTTCGATTCCTACAATCTTAGTTATTCCTTTGTCTTTGTATAGTTCATACATTTCGTCCGTTATCTCTTTAAGAGCTTCGGGCGATTTAAATAAGGTGGTAACATCGCGAAAGTTCACACCTTTAATGGGCCAATCGGGTATGCACCGTAGGTTGTCGAGTAGTATTTTCTTATTCATTTTCAATTAATTATATATTGATATTCTTGTTAATTGTTACACGTGGAACTTTTAGCAGCTATCTTCCCATAAGTACTAAGAGGACATTTATATCGCTTGGGCTTACTCCTGGAATCCTGCTTGCCTGTGCTAAGGTCTCTGGTTGTATGTGTTCTAACTTCTGACGACACTCTGTTGAAAGGTCGTGTATAGTGCTATAATCAAAGTGTCCTTTTATTTTAATATCTTCGAGGCGGCGCAACTTTTCTGCGAAAGTACGTTCACGCTCAATGTAACCTTTATATTTCATCTTTATTTCGGCTGCTTCTGTAATCTCATCTTTACGATTTGGCAATGATTCTAAGACCTCTTTAAGTCGTGGTAGATGTTTTGTTAAGTCGTACAAATTTATGTCTGGGCGTGCTATAAGTCCAGAAATTTTAATCGAACCTTGTACTGCTGAACTATTGATACTATCTAAATATCCATTAATTTCATTTGGTTTAATCGACGTTTCATCGCAATAATTAATGATTTTCTCTATATAGCTTTTCTTTTCTACCCACCACTTATAACGTTTCCGTGTTGCTATGCCAAGTTTATAGGCTTTCTCTGTTAATCGCGCATCGGCATCATCTTGGCGAAGTAATATTCTGTATTCTGCCCTTGAAGTAAACATTCGGTAGGGCTCATCTACTCCTTTTGTTGTTAAATCATCGATTAATACGCCGATATAGCTTTCGTCACGTTTCATCGTAAAGGTGTTATTGCCTACGCATAATAATGCTGCATTAATACCAGCAACCAATCCTTGTCCTCCTGCTTCCTCGTAACCAGTGGTTCCATTCACTTGTCCGGCAAAGAATAGTGCTTTAATAATCTTCGATTCCAACGTATGTTTCAATTGTATTGGATCAAAATAATCATATTCAATAGCATATCCAGGTCGATAGATTTTGGCATCTCGCAATGCAGGGATTTTTCTTAATGCTTCTAATTGGATTTCCCACGGCATCGAAGAAGAAAATCCGTTTAAATACATTTCGTTTGTATCAACGCCTTCTGGCTCAAGAAACAGTGGGTGTGATTTCTTCTCTGCGAAAGTAACAAGTTTAGTTTCTATTGATGGACAATATCGTGGTCCGATACTTTGGATTTGTCCGTTGAATAGGGGAGAGTCGGGTATTCCTTTTCGTAATATATTGTGTACTTCCTCATTTGTGTTACATAACCAACATGGTAATTGTGGAAGTGGTCTGCATGGACCTATGAATGAGAATTGGTGATAATCGTTTTCGCCAGGCTGTTCTTCCATTTCATCAAAATAAATTGACCGTTTATCTATACGTACAGGAGTGCCAGTCTTCATACGGTTCTTACGAATTCCCCAGCGCGTAATACTTTCTGTTAAGTTGTGTACAGATGGTTCTGCGCATCGTCCACCTTCAACCTGCCGTTTACCAATATGCATAAGACCATTCAGAAATGTCCCAGCTGTTATTACAACCGAACGTGCGAAAAGTTCAATTCCCCATATTGTGCGAACACCTATAGCGTGTCCGTCCTTTACAATAAGTTCTTCAGCTTGGTCTTGGAAGATGTCAAGATTATCGGTTTTATCGAGTATTCTTTTCCATTCTGTTATGAATTTCTCTCTATCACATTGTGCTCTTGGACTCCAAACAGCAGGTCCTTTTGATCGATTGAGCATGCGAAACTGTATAGCAGTGGCGTCAGTAACAAGTCCCATTTGTCCGCCTAAAGCGTCAATTTCTCTCACAATTTGCCCTTTTGCAATGCCTCCTACAGCAGGATTGCAGCTCATTTGGGCAATTTTGTTCATGTCCATTGTAACCAAACATACCTTTGCACCAATGTTTGCTGCTGCCGTTGCAGCTTCACAACCAGCATGACCGCCACCAATAACTAATACATCGTATTTGAATGTAATACTCATTCTTCGTTTATTTTTCGGCAAAAGTAAGAAATTTAATTGAATTATGTAGTACAAATTCATCATATTACTACATTGATTATAGACATCATTTATAATGTCGATGGCTAAGCCTTTAGATGTAGACAATGTGCGCTATTATAAACTCATTATTGTAGACGAAAGCCATAATCTCAGTAACAATCAAGGTACACGTTATCGCAATATCAGAGAACTTATTCAGAAACAAGACTGTAAAGTATTATTGCTTACGGTTACACCTTATAATAAACACTATAAAGATTTAAGTGCACAGCTACGACTTTTTATTGGCGACGATACAGATTTAGGCATTTGCCCCGAAGCTTATATTCGTCAGATTGGAGGCGAAAGGGCATTTTCAGAAAAACACGACGGCTTTAACAGAAATATAAAGGCTTTCGAACACAGCGACTGTCAAGAAGATTGGCAAGAACTAATGAAACTTTTCCTTATCCGCAGAACACGTACATTTATTAAAGATAACTATGCGAAGACCGACCTTAAGAACAACCGTAAGTATTTAGAGTTTAAAGATGGGCACAGGTCTTAATTTTATGCTTCGAATACGAAAACAACAGCTTTAGAACGCAACAAATATATCTGCGATATGGCAGACAGAATTCTGTTTGTGGGTGTAACCGAAGAAAGTAGCCTTTACGCTCTCCAACAAAGTAGCAGTAACAAACAGAAACTTCTTTTCTTGTAACTTGTAGAACAAGTAGGTGAGCAATAATTAATAATATCCTTCTGAGTTTTTAATTATAAAATTATTTTTTTTAATTACAATTTTAAATTTTATAATTATATTTTCTAAGTCCTTATAATAAACTGATTTTTAATAGCTTAATAAAGTGTTTTTTTGCTGTTTTTCTATATTTTTCTATATATGCCATTCGTCTTAATTTTAAATCCTAACAGGTTGTTATGGATAGAGAAAACCATGTTATTTATGCAAAACGATACAGAAAGCAGCATTACAAACGTAAAACGATAGCTGAACAGTCTTTTTTATTAATTTAGTTTTAAATGTTCTGTGTTCCAATTAAATAACATTTTGTTTTAAATGCTTGTTTAGACTTTGTCAATATTACACATTTATAGGCTTTCCATAGCCGTTTTTCCCCTAAAAAGCTTCGCCTTGTCATTATTTTATAGTATTTTTGCACCGAATATATGTGCATTTAATACCAACTTTTGGGTATCTGCTATAATAAGTATGCTTTTTATGGTATGCCTTTTTAGCTTATGCGCTCGTTCCGTGTTGCAAATTAATTCTAACAGTTTAAATATTAAAAAACAAAACAATTTATGTGGTTAATCAATTCTTCTATTGGTAGAAAAGTTGTGATGTCCGTAACTGGTATTGCACTTATTCTATTCCTGACATTCCACATGTCGATGAATATTGTTGCGCTTTTTTCTGAAAAGGCTTACAATATGATTTGTGCATTTCTTGGTGCGAATTGGTATGCGGTAGTAGCTACAATTGCTTTAGGAGCACTTACAGTTGCTCATATCGTTTACGCATTTATTCTTACTGCTCAGAACCGTAGTGCACGTGGTAACGAGCGTTATGCTGTAAACGGTTCAAGTCCTAAGGTAGAATGGGCATCAAAGAACATGTTGGTATTGGGAATTATTATTCTTTTGGGCTTGTTGCTCCACTTGTTCAACTTCTGGTACAACATGATGTTTGCTGAAATTGTGGGCTTTGAAGCCAAGTATGGGCCAACAGATGGCTATGCTTACATTGTGGAAACCTTTAAGAACCCGGTTTTCGTGGTGCTTTACATTGTTTGGCTTTGCGCTATATGGTTCCATCTTTCACATGGTTTCTGGTCATCTATGCAAACTCTTGGTGTAAATGGCAAGATTTGGTTCAAGCGTTGGAAGATGATAGGCTTGGTTTACACCACACTTCTCATGTTAGGTTTCCTGATTGTAGTGCTTGCTTTCACATTTGGTTGTGCACCAAGCCTTCATAGTGCTTGTTGTTTAATTCACTAATTCTAATAGAACGATACAAGATTATGGCTAAAATATTAGATTCAAAGATTCCAGAAGGACCAGTAGCAGAAAAGTGGACCAATTTTAAGGCTCACCAGCGTTTGGTTAATCCTAAGAATAAACTAAAACTCGATGTAATTGTAGTAGGAACAGGCTTAGCAGGCGCTAGTGCAGCAGCATCTCTTGGCGAAATGGGCTTTACTGTTTACAATTTCTGTATTCAAGATTCTCCACGTCGTGCCCATTCTATAGCCGCACAAGGTGGTATAAATGCTGCAAAGAACTATCAAAACGATGGCGACTCCGTTTATCGTTTGTTTTACGATACAGTAAAAGGAGGCGATTATCGTGCTCGCGAAGCAAATGTTTATCGTTTGGCAGAAGTTTCAAATAGCATTATCGACCAATGTGTGGCACAAGGCGTTCCTTTTGCACGCGAATATGGCGGAATGTTAGCAAATCGTTCTTTTGGTGGAGCACAAGTTTCTCGTACTTTTTATGCAAAAGGTCAGACAGGACAACAACTTCTTCTCGGAGCTTACTCTGCATTGAGCAAGCAAGTACACGATGGTCGTGTGAAACTTTACACACGTTATGAGATGGAAGACGTTGTAATTGTAGACGATCATGCACGTGGAATTATAGTAAAGAACTTAGTAACCGGTAAACTTGAGCGTTTCTCTGCCAATGCAGTCGTAATCGCTACAGGTGGCTATGGCAATGCTTACTTCCTTTCTACCAACGCAATGGGCTGCAATTGTACTGCTGCTATACAATGTTATCGTAAAGGTGCATATTTTGCAAATCCTGCTTATGTTCAAATTCACCCAACTTGTATCCCCGTTCACGGCGACAAGCAGTCAAAGCTCACATTGATGTCAGAGTCTTTGCGTAATGATGGACGTATTTGGGTACCAAAGAAAATAGAAGATGCAAAGGCATTGCAGGCAGGCACAAAGAAAGGTTCTGATATTCCGGAAGAAGATCGCGACTATTATTTGGAACGTCGCTACCCGGCTTTCGGAAACTTAGTGCCACGCGATGTTGCTTCTCGTGCAGCTAAAGAGCGTTGCGACCACGGTTTTGGTGTAAACAACACTGGTTTGGCTGTGTTCCTCGACTTCTCTGAAAGTATAAACCGTCTTGGTTTAGACGTTATCCGCCAGCGTTATGGTAATCTTTTCGATATGTACGAAGAGATAACCGATGTAAATCCGGGCGAATTGGCAAAAGAAATTAACGGTGTTAAGTATTATAATCCAATGATGATTTACCCAGCTATCCACTATACAATGGGTGGAATATGGGTAG
>ERZ772955.1104-NODE-1104-length-18086-cov-20.744385_pt1 | contig 18086 bp, 10 predicted proteins | sample MGYA00511133_ERZ772955 | MGnify/ENA primary metagenome ERZ772955 (study PRJEB29015, sample SAMEA2737914) | human oral metagenome | biome: human oral; feature: human-associated habitat; material: dental | place: China | collected 2149 ... | reverse complement strand
TCATCGCTAGCCGGCTCAAACCCGGTGGGGTATTGCACGTTGCCACCGATCATGCTGATTATGCAGCGTGGATTGCCGAACTCGCCGAGGTAGAGCCACAGCTGGAATACATGGGGTGGCCCTGGCCGGACTGCCCGCAATTAGCCGACCGGCAGGTCATCACTAAGTTTGAGGGCAAAGGTTTAGATCAAGACCACACCATCACCGAATTCCTATGGAGGCGTACATGAGTTCGAATGAATTTTATCCCGGGAACCCCGCCCACGCGGCACGATCCACAGCCGAAACCCCCGAGCCAATGGGCGACGACACGCTCCTGTTGGTGTGGGACGCCCCCAATATCGACATGGGGTTGGGCGCCATTTTGGGTGCCCGGCCCACCGCAGCCCACCGGCCCCGGTTTGACGCCATCGGCAGGTGGGTGCTGGGCCGCGCGGGCGAATTAGCCCACCACACTGGGGTTCGGATCGCCGCCGAAGCCACCGTGTTCACCAATGTGGCCCCAAACGGCACCGACGCCATCCGGCCGTGGGTGGAGGCGCTGCGCAATGTCGGGTTCGCGGTGTTCGCCAAGCCCAAGCTCACCGAGGACACCGACGTCGACCCGGACATGGTGGCGCACATTCGTCACCGTCACGCCGAAGGGGTGCTGCGCGGCGTCATTGTGGCCAGCGCGGATGGGCAAAACTTCCGGGAACTCCTCACCGAGCTTGCCGACGAAGGCATCCCGGTCACCATCTTGGGATTCCACGAACACACCAGTTGGGCGGTGAACTCCGAAATCTTCACATTCGTGGACCTGGAGGAAATCCCCGGCGTGTTCCGGGAGCCGCTGCCGCGCATCAGCCTGGATAATCTGCCAGCAACCGGGGCCTGGCTGCAACCATTCCGACCGCTGTCCATGCTGCTGTCTGACAAGTAGCCAGGCACGATCGGTAGAAGGGATGTTGTCACCATGTTTTCTCGCTGGGGTGAATTCGCCTACCAGCACCGACGTGTTATTCCGCTCGTAGTTGTTGCCGTCATCATCTTGCTCTACCTCACCTTTGGGATGCGGCTTTCGGACCGCATGAGCCAAGAGGGGTGGGATGATCCCAACTCCGACTCCACGACCGCCGCCGCCATCGAAGCGCGAACATTCGGCCGTGACAATAATGGTGACGTCATCCTGCTGTTTACCGCCGAAACCGGCACCATTGACGAGTCGCCAGAGTTTGGGCACATCCAGGAATACCTGACCAACCTCCTGGCTAACCACCCCGACCAGATCGACCACATCACCAGCTATTTCGACAAGCGGGTCGACCGGCTCATCAGCCAAGACAAACGCACCGCCTTTGCCGCAATCGCGCTGAAAGGGGACGGGGACCAAACCCTGAAGGATTTCCGTGCCATCGAAGCCCAACTCGCGGGGGCGAGCAGGATGTTTCCGGGGGTATCCACGCAGATAGCGGGGGCCACCGCCGTGGCGGATGCCCTGGATGAGGGCATGAGCCAGGATATTAGCCGGGCCGAATTCTACGCGCTACCAGCAGTCGCACTGCTGCTTCTTGCTGTGTTTGGGTCCCTGGTGGCGGCCTGCATGCCACTGATTGTGGGTGGCCTGTCCATCGTTGGGTCCCTGGGGGTGCTGTCAATACTGGCCGGGTTCACGCAGGTCAATGTGTTTGCGCACTCGGTGGTGACCCTCTTGGGGCTGGGGCTAGCCATCGACTATGGGCTGTTTATAGTGTCCCGGTTTCGGGAGGAACTCAACCGGGGTGGCGGGCAGGATGTGCGCACCGCAGTCAGGCGCGCCACCGGCACTGCGGGCAAGACCGTGGTGTTTTCCGCCGCCATGGTGGCGGTGGCCCTGTCCGGGTTGTTGGTGTTTCCGCAGGCGTTTTTGAAATCGGTGGCATACGGGGCGATCAGCGCCGTGGGGTTAGCGGCGGTCCTGTCGGTGACCATGCTGCCGGCATTATTTAGCCTGCTTGGGCACAATATTGATAAGTTCATGGTGCGCCGACCCAGGTGGGCGGGGGTAACGGGGTTGGTTGCCCGTGCTTTGGGTCGGGGCAGGCAAGGGGGCCAGGCTGGGCAGCGTTCCGCCTCCGCCAGGGGGCGTGGGCATTCCCGCTCTTACTCCCGCTCCCGCGCTGCCGCAGCCACGCCAGCCACGGCGTCGAAGGGGTCGAAGAAGCTCAGCGAAACCTGGTGGTATCGGCTGCCGAACTGGTCGATGGGGCATGCGGTATGGGTGACCTGCGCCATTGTTGGTGGGCTCCTGTTGTTGGCCCTCCCGATCGGCGGCGTGGAATTCGGCGGTATCAACGAAACCTACCTGCCGCCCACCAATCAGGTGCGCACGGCGCAAAGCACGTTCAATCGAGAATTTCCCGAATTCCGCACGGAACCCATCAAACTGGTGGTCACCAATGCCGACAATGATCAACTCGTACAGGTGTACCAACAGGCCGCCCAGGTAGAGGGCCTAACCGGACGGTTCACCCCCACCTCAGCCACGAAAGATGGCATCACGGTGCTCTCGGCGGGGATCGTGGATCGAGCCCATAACCAGTCGGTTGTCGACCAGCTCCGGGCGATAGAACCACCACCTGGAGTAAAGGTATACATTGGTGGCACCCCAGCCCTGGAAATCGAATCCATCGAAGCTTTGTTCGACAAGCTGCCGTTGATGAGTTTCTATATTGTGTTGGCGACCTTCGTGCTCATGGCCCTGGTGTTTGGCTCACTTGTGCTGCCGGCAAAGGCAGTCATCATGACGCTGTTGGGCATGGGCGCTACCATTGGGCTACTCACCTGGATGTTCGTCGATGGTGTGGGCGCAAACCTGTTCGGCTTCACCCCAGGCCCGCTCATGAGCCCGGTGCTGGTGCTCATCATGGCAATCATTTACGGACTATCCACCGACTATGAGGTGTTCCTGGTGTCGCGCATGGTGGAGGCGCGCGAGCGTCGCGCCGCCACCGATGTTGCCATCAAATTCGGCACCGCTCACACCGGCGGGATTATCAGTGCGGCGGCCATTATCATGATTGTGGTGTGCGGGGCGTTCGGGTTTTCCGACATTGTCATGATGAAATACATTGCCTTCGGCATGATCTTCGCCCTGCTTTTCGACGCCACCATCATCCGAATGATGCTGGTCCCGGCAGTGATGCACCTGCTGCAAGACGACAATTGGTGGGCGCCCCCATGGGTGAAGTCCGCGGCCGGGGCGCTGGGGCACCGAGTTTCCCGGAACCAGGGCCAGGGCCAAAGCCGGGGTCGGGGGCAGGCAGGGCAGCCGAAGCGGACACCCCGACCCCAACCCCAACCATCACAGGCGACCCGACCGCGGCGGCTAACCCGATCAACCCAACAGGGCCAGCCGGCTGGGCCGGTGCGCCGACCTCGAACAAATATTCCCAAACAGGACTCCCGTGCTAGTGTTCGAATGGAGCGGGACCGGGCGTCGTCAAGCAAGCAACCAAGCAACCAACATCCACGGCGGGAAGAAACGATAGAGTTGGCAACAGGGAACTTGCCGCCGCAGCGTTTCGATAAGCCTCGCACAACCAGCCCCAGTACCCACCGGCATTTCTCGCCCACCACCGGCCGCAACACAAAACAAGTGCCCTTCACGGAACTGCTCAAGCGTTTAGAATCCGAAGACTAGCACCGCCAACACCACAGAAAGGATCTTCTTGACAGTCAGCCACGAAAATCCCGCGAGCCCCAAGACCGGCGCCAGCTGGAAAAACTGGGTGCGATTCCTCGGACCGCTGGTCATCATGGGGATCGCGGCCCTGCTGCTGCGCGACAAAATGCCGTTCCTCGCCACCGGCTACCAGGAGGTTTTAGATGCCAAACCCACCGGTCTGGTGCTCGCGTTCCTCGCGGTAATTGCCTCCATGGTGGTCATGGCCGAGGTGATGCACACGTTGCTCAATGCCGGCGGCGCCAACGTGCGCTCGCGGGACACGCTCCAGCTCACGTTTATCGCTAACTCCTGGTCGGCGACGTTCCCGGGGGGCGCGGCATTGTCGGCGGTGTACCAGTTTCACACCATGCGCAATTGGGGGGTCAACGTGCTGGTTTCCTCCTGGTTTATTGTGGTGTCGGCGGCGCTGTCCACGGTGTGGTTGATTGCGCTGGGGCTGATTTCGGTGTTTTTCTTCGGGGCGGATTTCAGCCTGTGGCCCATGTTAGGGTCGGTGGCAATCATGCTGGGGCTAGCGTTGCTGGTGTGGTGGGTCACGAATCACCCGGAGCCGGCAAAACGGTTTGTGGTGGCGGTCATTATCCGGGCCGGTAGGATTGTGCGCCGGCGACCGATAAAAATCCTAGACAGCATTAACGAGCATTTCGGACAGCTTGACGCGGTATCACTCACTCCCGGCAAATTCAGCTGGGTTACCCTCCTGTCGCTCATGAATTGGGTGTTCGACATTGTGGCGGTTTGGCTCTGCGTCTGGGCGGTAACGGATGTGCTTCCGGGTTTTCGGACAGTGGAAAACAACACAACGGTGCTGGGTGTGGTGTTGGCGTTTGTCACCGCGAAAATCGTGGGCACGGCACAGATCACGCCCGCGGGCCTAGGCCCGGTGGAGGCGGCCATGACCGGCAGCCTGGTCGCGGTGGGCATGACGGCATCGTCAGCGTTTGGTGTGGTGTTCGTTTACCGGATTATTTCCTTTGCATTGATTACGATCATTGGGTGGGTGACATATTTCATTTCCGTTGCCCGCGGTGGCATGCATGTAGGAAGTATGAGTTCATGAAAACGTTGATGAAGGACATTATTGCGGTGCTAGTGTTTGCGGTGCTGGCCCGGGCCGCCCACGGTGGTTTGGGGCTTGCCCAGATTGCGGACACGTTCTGGCCGTTTGCCATAGGCGCCCTGGTGGGGACGGGGATTGCCACGGTTACGCTCCGGGGCGCGGGCGGCGGTGCCATCCGTTATGGTGTGATCGTGTGGCTGGTCACCGTGCTCACCGGCTTGGCGATTTGGGCAGCACGCCATGCGGCAGTCCCCCACATTTCGTTCATTATTGTGGCGACCACCATGTCCGGCCTGCTGCTTCTCGGGTGGCGTGCAGCCGGCATGCTGGTTGCCCGCCGTCGGTCCTAACCCCTCCCCGCTTTACGACGCCCTCCCGGCGGCCCGAGCGGCCTGGCCGGCTTGCCCGGACCCGGCTGGGTTGAGCCAGGTCTGATCCAGTCACCCGGAGGGATTTGTTTTGCCCCACCCCTGCTTGGCCCAGTCCGCCAAGCAGGGCTTTTGCTTTAGCTGGGATTCCGCTTGGCTGCTCCGGTTTGCCCAGGAAGAAAACTCCTGAAAACCGGAACCCCAGCTAAAGCAACCACGCAGCTCAACCAAGGAAACCGGCCATCTACTCCAATGTCTCCGGAACCCTTACTGCATATCTTCTAAGCTTGGATTCCACTTCAAAGGGCACGCATTTAGAGCGCTAAAACCCGGAACCCAAGCTTAGAACTTATGCTGCCACAGGCAGAATGGAAGTATCAGGTGTTCTAAGCTTGGGTTTCAATTTCAGGCTAACATTCCCCCTGGGCCAACAGAGGATACCAAATAGAACCCAAGCTCAGCACACATGCAGCCCAACAAGCAGGGCTTTTGCTTTAGCTGGGATTCCGACCAGCCGCCCCAGTTCGCCCAGGAAGAAATCTCCCCAAAACCAGGACCCCAGCTAAAGCAAACACGCAGCTCAACCCGCAAAACCCGCTGGCATCAACCAGATGAAGCCGGTCAGCCTTCCGAATCGCTCGAATTCCCGGAATCACCAGGCTGGTCGTGTTCCACCGATCCGGCCGGGTCTGCCGCACCGGCCACACCTTCGATCTGGGAGGTAAATAATTCCGTGAACTCACCGCCTTTGGCATAGAGCTCGTCAAAGGTGCCGGATTCGGTAATGCGGCCGTTCGACAGGAAATAGATTTTGTCCATCATCCGCAGGGTGGATGCCCGGTGGGACACCACGATCACAATTTTGTTGCCGCTAATGCGCCGCAATTCCGCAAAAATCTCCATCTCACCATGGGCGTCGATAGAGCTGGTGGGCTCGTCAAGAATCCAAATCCCAGGGTTGCGCAGCCGCAGCCGGGCCAGCGATAGTCGCTGCCATTGCCCACCGGACAGCCCAACACCTCCCCATTGTTCACCCAGTTGCTGGTCCAGGTCGTGGACGAACGCATCCGCCCCGGAGATCCGTAGGGCTTCGGTGGGGTCACCCGGGCCGCCGAGTCGGAGATTTTGGGCGACGGTGAGCCCGAATCGGGAATAGTCCTGCGGCAGCATCCCAAAGTAGCGGTGTTTCTCCGCGAAAGAGGCGTGGGTGATGTCGTGCCCGTCGATGGTCACGGTGCCGGCGGCTATGGGCCGCGTGCCGACCAGGGCGGATACAAGGGTGGTTTTGCCGGCACCGTTGGGTCCGACTATGGCTATGAGTTGACCTTGGCGGGCCGTGAGGTTGACGTCGTAAAGAATATCGGTAACGAACAGCTTTTCGACGCGCAACTGTTCGGATGTCTCTATTACGGGGAGGGGCGGCTCCACCTCGGGCGAGTTGAAAAACCGTTGCAACATGAGCAGTGGGGTGGTTTCTTGCATGAGCATGCCCACGGACCAGCCGACGTTATGGATGGCGAAGAGGCCGCTGGAGATGCCCACCAGGGTGGCGGTCGCCTGAACCGCGGTGAGTGTGTCGGTGCGCACGAAGGCGAGCAGCGCCAGCCCGAAGCAGGCGATTGTGGCCAGGGAGTTGTAGAGTTCCGTTCGGATGTACATGGTGTGCACGCTGCGGTCGAGGCTGGCCACCTTGTCGCGGTAGGTTTCGGCCTCGGCGCGGAACCATTCGCGGGCATCGAGGAGGGCGAGTTCCGTGGCCGGCTCCTTGTAGATCATTTGCTCACACAGGTAGTTTGCGTGGCGGTGGTAGTCGTTGTTTTGTTCCCATTGTTCGGCCAGTCTGCGGGAGCAATAAAAGTTCACCACCAGGGAGGGAATGAGCGCCAGTATGGTAAACATGGCGGTCCACACGTTGAATTGGACGATGGACACGAACAGGGAAAAGGCAACCGTGACCGCGAAAATGACGGATGTGACCGCCGTGGCCTGCACCGACAGGTTGCCGTTGGACACCACCTCCAGGGCTTGGCGGACCTGTTTGTTGGTTTCGGTGTGTGCCAGCCGTTCCGGGGGCAGGCGAGATACTTTGGAGTCGACGGTTTTGCGCCCCATCCAGGCGATATTCAGCCGGAGAATGTCGCCAAGCCGGGAGGAAATGTCCTGCAATGAGAGGAATCCGGCGATGAGCAGGGCCACGCAGAACGCCAGCACGTAGGTGTGCGCGGACCGGGTTTCGATGGCCCGGCCCAGGGCCGACACCAGCCACACCTGGGCCGCCGGGAAACCCGCCAATACCAGCTGTAGCAGCAAGACTGCACCCAAGGTTCGGGGTGCGGTGCGGGCCGCGAATGTGAGCGCGAACCAGCTTGATGTGAAGATGTTTTTCATTTGTCACCTGCTTGGAAAAAATTGCTCTACCCTTACGTTATGGACTTTGCAAAACTCACGCGATACGACGCCACCTTCCGTTCCGATTCCCTTCGGATTGATTCCTACGAGCTTGAGCTTGATCTTGGTGAGGCCACCACCAGCCCCACATTCCCGGTTGAGGTTGGGGTGAAATTAACGTCGAAAAGCGAACAAATTTTCCTCGACTACCTGGGGGAGTCTGTGGAGTCCGTCACCATTAATGGGAACCCGGTGCCCTGGGAGCAAAAGGGGGGACGCATTGTTCTTGACGTGCCGGCGGGGCTCGTGGGGCGGCCGATCGCGCTCCATGTGTGCGCACACAGTCGGTATTCGCGCAGTGGGCAGGGGCTGCACCGGTTCACCGACCCGCAGGACGGCAACACCTACCTATACTCCCATTCCGAGCCCTCCGATGCGCGCCGGATTTTTCCGTGCTTTGATCAGCCGGATCTTAAGGCACAATGTACCGTACGGATGACGGTGCCACAAGGATGGGTGGCGCTCAGCAATCAGCCCGAGAACACACGGGAGGCGGGCACCCACGGGGACACCGTGACGTTTAGGGCCACGCCGCCGGTGTCCACCTATCTCATGGCGTTCGCCGCCGGCCCGTATGTGGCGCAGCGCGACACGTGGTGCTCCCCCGACGGCAAGCGCGAAATTGAGCTGGGCGTATGGTCCCGGGCGTCCATGGCGGAGCATGTGGATTCGGAGATTCTGGAGGTCACCAAGCAGGGGCTGGATTTCTTCGATAAGAATTTCGATTTCCCGTACCCGTGGACCAAGTACGATTCCATCTTCGTCCCCGAATATAACCTGGGCGCAATGGAAAACCCGGGGCTGGTCACCTTCACCGAGGCCTATATTTTCCGCTCGCCCGCAACTGATGCACAGCATGCGCACCGCGCCAACACCATTTTGCACGAGATGAGTCACATGTGGTTCGGCGACCTCGTTACCCCCTTATGGTGGGATGACCTCTGGCTCAAGGAATCCTTCGCCGAGTTTATGGGCGCCGACGCCTCATTGCACGCAACCCGATTCACGGATGCCTGGGCGGATTTCGCCGGCACCCGCAAGAACTGGGCCTATGTGCAGGATCAATTGCCCACCACTCATCCCATTAAGGCAGAGATTCCCGACGTGGATGCGGCCCGCCAAAACTTCGACGGCATCACCTACACCAAGGGCGCCGCCGTATTAAAACAGCTCGTGCATTTTGTTGGGCGCGATAATTTCTATGCGGCCGCCCGCGAATACTTCCGCAAGCACGCATTTGGCACCGCCACCTTCGACGACCTCATTGCCGCATTGGCCAACCATACCGACCAGGATCTTCACGACTGGTCAAAGCGGTGGCTGCGCACATCCGGGCCCGACCAGCTCATTCCCGAAGTCACCACCTCCGGGAACACCATCAAACAGCTTTCCATCGTGCAAAATGGTTCACCGCAGACGCGTCCACACCGACTCACCGTTTCCCTGTTCCGCGGCGCCCCGCTCGAACGCTACCACAGCATGGACGTTCGCCTCCCCGGCATCCCCGGCAAAAACACCGAACTCACCAAAGCCCACGGCCTCCCCGCCCCCGACCTCATCCTTCTCAACGACAACGACCACACCTACGCAAAAATCGGCTTCGACCCAACCTCATTGCACACGATCAAAGCCCGGCTCGGTAATATCACCGACAATGTGTCCCGCGCCGTCATTTGGACTGCCCTCTGGAATCTCACCCGCGACGCCGAACTCCCAGCCCAAGACTACATCGACATTGTGATGCTCCATGGGGCCAACGAACCCAACCCCAGCATAATCGAACAAGTATTCGCCAATGCTTATGTGGCCGCCACGAAATTCACCACCGACCCCACCGTCATCGCCGACCTGGTGTACAGCCTTTGGGACCTCATGTACCAGGCAAAACCCGGATCCGACACCCAACTCGTACTCGTCCGGGCCGCCATCACCGCCCTGGCAGCCGACCGCAAACCAGGCAGCGCCCGAAAACTCCGGGAACTCTTAGGCGGCCACCTCGCCGGCCTGGTGCTCTCCCCCGACATTCGGTGGCGCATCATCGCGGCCCTGGCCAGCCACGACGATGTGACCGCCCAGGAACTCCTCGCCGAACGCGAAGCCGACAACACCCTCGACGGCCAGGCCGCCTACCTCCAGGCAATGTACTCCTACCCGCACGCCAAACAACAGGCCTTCGACGATCTCCTCCATGCCATGGACTACTCCAACGAGGAGGTCAACGCCCTCATCGCCGGCTTCCGTGCCCCCACCGACCCCAAGCCGGGCGCACCCGACTTCGCCGCGGAATTCTTCGCCAACCTCAACCACATCTGGACCGAATACCCAATCGAAATCGCTAACCGGATCGTGCGCGGCCTCTACCCGGAAACCGCCGCGGCCGTGGCCAAAACCGAAGAAATCCTGGAGACGGAACTGCCCGGCGCGCTGCATCGGGTGCTGTTAGAGTGCAAGGATCAGGTGCAGCGGCAGTTGGCTGCCCGGGAATTCAACAACTCCGCCTCCTAGCGGCATCCCCCGCCGGTTCGGGCGCCTCGACACGCCGCCACACATTGGCGGCGGCCTCCGGGTTGCCGTCAAGCATGATGGTGAGCCGGCTCAGGGCGGCGTGCTCCAGGTGTCGGCGCATGAGCTCGCCGGCCGCCTCACTGTTGTAGCTGGTGAGGGCTCTGCGGATGGCCTGGTGGTCCGCGCTGCCGTGGCCGGGGATTTGGGGTGCGGCGAGCAGCTGGTCGCGGAGTTGGGCGAGAATGCGGCTCCCCTGGTGCGAGCCGATGGTGGCGAAGATGAAATCGTGCACGTCCCCCACGGGACTGGTGGGCCCCTGTTGGCTGGCGAGTATGCAGGCGGCACGCCGGGCGGCCGGGACTTCGATGGCGATGCGAAGAGCGTAGATTTCGGCGATGTCGGTTTCGGTGGGTTGGATGATGCGAAAGCCCCGGTTGGGGGTGAATTCGATGAGCCCGGTGGCGGCGAGGCGCAGCAGCCCATCGCGGACGGGGCTGCGGGATATGCCGAGGTCGGCGGCGAGCTGGTAGCCGCTGTAAGTGGCGCCGGGCACCATTGCCCTAGTGCGGAGGGCGGCGCGGATGTGTTCGACCACCCAGTCGGTGAGTACGGTCATGGTTTAGGCCTCCCTTAGTGGCAGGATGGTGGTGAGTTGGAAGCCGGTGGGTGTGGGGATGGCGGTCACGGTGCCGCCGGCGTGTTCCGCGCGTTCCCGCAGTGACCGCAGCCCGTACCCTTCCGGTTTTTCGCTTGTCGACGCCGTGGCCGTGGGATCACCATGGTCTTCCACCATCAGGGTGACGGTGTCGTCGGTGATGCTGAGGTGAAAGTGGATTGCGGTGGGGTGGCCGTGGCGGAGAGCGTTGGCGACGCCTTCCTGGGCGGCGATGTGGAGGATTTCCCCTATGGGCGTGGGGATGGGTTGGTCCTCAGATGGCGGGATGATGCGGAACTCCAGGCCGGTGCTCGAAAAGGTTTGCGATAGCGATTTCATTATTTCTACCAGTTGGTTGGTGGTGTGTGGGGTGGGTGTGGTTGGTGGGTCGAGGGCCCTCACCCAGCGTCGTAGGTCGGTGAGTGCTTGGTTGGTCACGGTGTGGGCGTGCTCTAGTTCTTGCCAGGCGGCTTCCTCGTTGGTGGGTTTGAGTGCTTTTGCCACGTTGAAGGACATGGTGATGGCGACCAATTGCTGGCCTAGGCCGTCGTGAAGCATGCGGGCGGCGGCGGTTTGTTCTTTACTCACCGCGGCTTCGATTGCTAGGGCGCGTTCGCGTTCGGCGCTGGCTTCGAGGGATGCCAGAAACCAGGCGAGGAACAGGTACAGGATGAAGAGGATGCTGGCGCCAATGAATTCCCGGATAACCCGTTCGGCTGGCAGATGCCTCAATATATAGGGGATGGGCGAAAAGATTATGAAGGCGATAGTGAGCCCTAGGCAGGCGCGCATGCTGAATGAGCGGTACACCACCCACAGGGCCACGGCCAGCACGCTGGAGGAGATGGTGACGTCACCGATGATGAAGAGCAGAATGTTGACGATGGCGGTGGCGACGGCCAAGGGGGTGTTGTCGGGGTTTTTCGCCCAGCGGGGGGTGAGGATGGCGGCAATGATGATAAGGATGCAGCCGACAATGGCTTGGGCAACAACATATGGGAATGTGTGATAGCCGGTAACCAGGCGTTCCATAATGACGAGGAACACGGACACCAGTGAAAAGGCCACCAGATAGAAGCCCGGCGTGTGGCCAGCAACAGTCATGGCCTCACACTATCAAGGCGAATGGGATGAAACCCATGACTGACGTCACGATTTTTTGGCGGGCATCCCCCGTGGTTTCCACGATCTCCGTGGTTTCCGTTAGCTGGGTTTCGGTGAGGATGGGCCCAAAATCAGGGCCCGATGGAGCGAAACCAAGCTAACGCTCGCCGACGCGGCCGCCCACCCTGGCGCCCGGCGGTGCTGCCCTGGCGGTGTTTGGCCCCTGGGCCCCAGGCCGTTAGCTGGGAAACCCGCCCTGCGGGGGATGAAATGGGCCGGTTTTGGGCGAAACCCAGCTAACGGGTTGCGGGCGGGTTTGGCTGCCGGGAGGGTGGCTCAGGCAGTAGGGGGTTGCATACAATCGGGGAGCATGACTATCACCGCACTCTTATGCTGTCACGAAAGCGAGCCGCCCAGTGGATACGATTCGGTCATTCGGCAAATAACGCAGGATTGGCCGCAACTGCTGCAGCAAGGCGAGTTCCGTAACATTGATGTCTTCACCGAGGGGGAGGCGGACAGCCTGTCGTTTGAGTATCAGGAACCAACCACCGGTTTTAGGGCACTCATCACCTGCAGTATCGCGCGGGAGCCGTTTGGGCAGACTGAGGAACTCTTGCCGCAATCACCGTTGTGGCCCGCGGCTGAGCCGTTCAATCATCAGCACGCAATGCATGTGATAGTGACGATTGATGATGTCACCCATCTCAGCACCGCCAATGCTGCCGACGGCCCTACGGATGGGAACACTCCACGGTTGGCGGTGTTGTTGTCGCAGATGCTGGTGTCGATAGGTGCGCTGTTTCGTTCAGTGTTTGCGATGATGTGGTTCGGGGCGGATCACCTGGTTCCCATGGATTTGTTCACCACCATGGCTAAACAGGCGCTGCCCCACCCCATGGCCGAGGTGTGGGTGCTTCTCACCGGGGATTCGGATGGGAAAACCGCCATTGGTTACACCCAGGGCATGACGGAGTTTAATATCCCCGAGGTTGAGGTTGTGCATGGGGCACCGGATATTAATGCCGCACTGTCTGCGCTTCAGGAGGCCACCACCGTGCTGCTGTTTGCGGGTGGTGTGAATATTCCCACCTCCCATACCGCTGATGGGGTTGCTGTGGAAACCCCCGAGTTTCGGTATGGGTTTGAGTATTGCCCCACTGTTTTTGGCGACTCCCAAATGGTGCTGCGGCTCACGGAGATCAGCCCCGTGTAGCGTCCCGTGACCCCCGAGCGTTAGCTGGGGTTCCGCGGAAATCGGGGCCTGGGGGAAACGAAAAACCCCGAAACCCAGCTAACGGAAATGGGCTGGTCGGGGTGATCGGGAAGGGCGGGCGCCGGCGGGCGCCTGCGCCCGCCCTGGCCTACATGGGGGAAATGGTGTGCTTCTTCGGCAGGTCGTGCGCTTCCTTGGTCTCCAACTGGCGCAAGGCCTGCCGGAGAGCCAGGCGGGTTTGGTTGGGCTCAATCATGGCATCAATATAGCCGCGCTCAGCCGCAACATAGGGGCTGGTCATGTTCTGGTCGTAAAAGTCCATGAAGACTTTCTTCATGTAGGCGCGCTGCTCCGGTGGGGCGGCATCCAATTGTTTGCCCTGGATCATCACCACCGCGGCCGCGGACCCCATCACCGCGATCTGGGCGGTGGGCCAGGCCAGGTTGATGTCGCCAGACAGGTTTTTCGACCCCATGACCGCGTAGGCCCCACCATAGGCCTTGCGCACAATCAGGGAAATCTTCGGCACCGTGGCCTCCACCAGGGCAAACGCCAGCTTGGCGCCGCGGTGGATCAGGCCCACCTTTTCCTGCTGCACCCCGGGCAGGTAGCCGGGGGTGTCCACGATGAAGATCAGGGGGATGTTGTAGGCGTCGCAAATGCGAATGAAGCGGGCGGCCTTGTCGGCGGCGTCGGCATCAATGCAGCCGGCGGATTCAATGGGCTGGTTGGCCACCACCCCCACCGATCGGCCATCAACCTGGGCGAAGGCGGTAATGATGTTGGGGGCGAATCCCGGTTGGACCTCTTGCACGTCAGCGTCGTCGAAAAGCTGGGTGAGCAGCTCATGCATGTCATAGCCGGCATTCGTGTCGTCGGGCATGAACGAATCCAACTCGGGGGTGTACGCAACCTCGGAATCGGGCTGGCACTCATACACCGGGCCCGGGTCGTGGCAGGTCAGGGGCAGGCGGGCGAGAAGATCGTGCACATAGTTGAACGCATCCTCCTCATCGTGGGCCACATAGGAAATATTGCCGTTGAGCTCCTGCTGGCGGGCCCCACCCAAATCGGCGGACGTGATGACCTCACCGGTGACCTCCTTAATCACCGCGGGGCCCGTGATGTACATTTCGGCCTCACCATCAACCGCAACAACAAAATCCGTGGTCACCGGCGCATACACTGCCCCGCCGGCGGATTTGCCCATCATGATGGAAATCTGGGGGCTGCGGCCGCTAAGCGGCAACTGGCGGCGGGCAATCTCGGAATACATGGCCAGCGACGTCACCGCGTCCTGGATGCGGGCCCCACCGGAATCTTGGATACCAATGACCGGGCAGCCGATCTTAATGGCCATGTCCATGACCTCGCACACTTTCCGGCCGAACGTCACGCCCACGCTGCCGCCGTACACGGTTTTGTCGTGCGCGTACACCACCACCGGGCGACCATCAATCCGGCCGTAACCAGTAACAACCCCATCCGAGTAGGGGGCATCCGGCTCGTCGGGAGTGCGGCCCAGGGCCCCGATCTCCACAAACGAACCAGAATCCAGCAGCCTGTTGATGCGCTGGCGGGGAGTGGTGCGCCCCGCCTCATCGCGGCGTTTCCGGGAGTTTTCACTACCCGGGTCTTGTGCCTTCTCCAGGCGGGCGCGCAGGTCCGCCAGCTTGCCGGCTGTGGTATCCAGACTCATCATCACCTCTAAGGTTTGCACTTACATGTGGGAGATACGGGAAATACGCTCGGTCAAGGCACGCCCCACCTTGCTGATTTCCGGCTCGTCCACCACGGCCAAATGATCGCCGGCCAGTTGAACAATCTCCAGATCATTTACGATAGCTGACCAACCGCCATCGTAATGAATCTCCGCGTAGGCCGGCTCTAATTCGATAGCCCCATCATGCATGCCCTCCGCCCGGAACAGCATGACCGGCACGTCCACATCCTGCCAGCGGTGCATGTCCACCGTGTCCAAAATCCGGTTGTCCACAAACGAAGCCCGCTGGTGCTCCAGCACACCGGCGCTCAACCCATGCTCCGACGGGTCGGTGTTGGCCAGGAATTCCGCCATCATAGTAAGCAGGGCGTCCTCGCCGGCGGTTTCGAGAATCTCGTACGGCACCGGGAAATCCAGATTGTAGGTTTTCTTAGCGAACTTGGAATAGCGTTCCCAACGTTTCTTGGTTTCCTCCATAGTGTCCGGCGCCGGGTGGGCAGGCTGTACCGTGTCCAGCAACGCAATGGTAGCGACCTCAACATTGGTGTTCCGCAGCTGGTGTGCCACCTCGTAGGCCAGCACGCCACCGAAACTCCACCCGCCCAAAATGACCGGCCGGCCATCGCTATAGCGTTCGATTTCGTCCAGGTAGGCAGCGGCGCGTTCCTCCAAGGAGCCTTCCAACCGCTCCACACCGTAGACGGGAACTTCCTTGGGCAGGCGGCGCATCAACGGCTGGTACACCACCGAGGAGCCACCGGCCGGGTGGAATAAAAACACGCTCGGAGCTGTGGAGCCAGCCGGGCGTTCCCGCAGCACCCGAATGTTCCCAGACACGTCGGACTCCAGCCCCTCCCGCACCAGATTAGCGAGCGGCTCCAAAGTTTCCGCGGCCAACACCTGGTCGGCGGTGATCTCCGTGCTGGCGCGTTCGTTCAAACGTTCGGCAATTTTTTCGGCAACGTCACGGGTGATATCCGGCAATTCCGAGGTGACGCCGGCGGCCGCCGCCCCAGTGAGCCCAGCCCAGGTTGCAAACACGAGGCGTTCCGACGCATCCCGCGGCGCCACACCCACCCCGTGGGTTGCTTTCTTTTCTTGCTTGACGACTCCCTCCGGTTGCGAATCTTGCTCAGCAACCGTGGGCTTTTCCTCGGGCGCCACTCCAGCCGCTTCCTGCGGCTCCTCCTCAGGCTCCTCAGGGGCCTTGGGTGTCTCAGCCGCCTTGGGGGCGTCGACAGGCTTGGCGGGCACAGACTCGGGGGCCGGCGTGTCATGCTGCACCGCCACCAACTCCTCCACCATTCGGACCGCGTCCGCAACCGACGCATCCCGCAACGCCTGCACCTGCAAACTCGGCAGGGAGAAATCATGCTCAATACGGTTCTTAATCCGCATACCCATGAGGGAATCCAACCCCAGGTCAATCAGCGGCAACTCGCCGGGCAAATCCTGAATGTCATAGCCCATGGCCTCCGACACGATCAGCCGCATGCGCTGCTCCACCGTCTCCCCACTGTTCGGATCCCACTTCAACGACTCCGACGACACATTATCGCTCAGCGGCTCCGACGCCTCCTGGCTCTCCACCACGGCGGGAGTGCCCAACACCGGCTCCACATTCCCGCCCAGGGAAGAAGCAAACCCCTCGGCAACAAGCATCACCGTATTCCCCAACACCTGGTGAATCGCAATGGTCAACCCGCCCAAATTCCGGGAAGCCAACACCGACAACTCACCCGACGGCGGCAACGTGGCCTTCTCCTCCACCGCAACCAACGTAGCGCCCGGCGCGAGCTCCATGACGACCGCCTCCATGAGGGCAATCGGGGACGGAACCGTGTCCGCAAGCGCATGGAACGCAAACGTGCCATCCGGGAGAGACACCTTCTGCCCCAGCAAGGAACCGGAACTGCCGCCGGCGGCCGGCCGGGCCGAAGTCCAATAGCGCTGCTTCTTCCACGGCATGGCGGGGGCGTCAACAATGGGCCCGGCCCCATAAAGGGCGGCGAAATCAATGGGGGCGCCAGCAACATACAGCTTGGCCAACAGGTCCGGAATAGTGTGGGTGTCCGGCACTTTCCGCTTAAGGGCGTAAAGAAGTTGGGCATCCGGCTTACCCACGCTGAAGGCAGTGTTCATCATGCCCATGATCGCCACCGGGTTCGGGGCGATCTCCACCAACGTGGTGTGGCCGGCGGCGAAAGCTTGTTCGATAGCGTCCTGGAACCACACGGACTGGCGGGTACACCGCACCCAATAGTCAGCGTCGTGCACGGTCTCACCGGGCTGGTACACCCGGCCCCGATCCACGGAGCTAAACAGGGGCAGCCTCACCGGGTGGGCCTGAATCCCGGCAATCGCGGCAGCAAGCTCCCCCAAGAGAGGCTCAACCGCGCTGGTGTGGCCGGCACCCTTCACATTAAGAAGCCGGGCGAATTTCTCCTCCGCCTCCAGCTTGGCCACCAAATCAAGAACCGCCTGCCGGGGACCACCAACGGTGGTCATGCCCGGACCCGCGTAAACAGCGGGCTCAATGCCGACAAAATCGGGGTTTTCGGCAATGAAATTGTCGAGCTGCTCCACCGAAAACTCCACCACCGCCATGGCGCCCAGCTGATCCTCGGGCAGGGACTTTTCCCCCTCCCCCATGAGCCGGGACCGGTGGCAAGCAATGAGCATAGCGTCCTCGGCGCTGAGGCCGCCGGCGGCATAGGCGGCGGCAATCTCGCCCATGGACATGCCCACCACGGCCGCCGGGGTGGCTCCCAAGGTGGCGAGGTAGTCGGTGAGGGCGATCTGGATGGCGGTGATGGCTACCTGGGCGGTTTCCGTGTCGTACGTTTGTTCGTCATCAAGGATGATGTCCCGGATCGACCAGCCGGATTCGAAATCGACAATGCGGTCAAGTTCGGTGAGCCGATCCCGGAAGAAGGGGGCGTGGGCGAACAGGTCCTTGACCATTTTGCGGTGCTGCGACCCGAAACCGGAATACACAAACACCGGGCCGGTGGGGGCCGGCGAGTCGGCAAGGGCCACGCCCTGGACGACCTTCCCGTCGGCCACATAGCGGAGCCGTTTGGTGGCCTCCGCCACCGTGTCGGCCAGGACGACCGCCCGGGAACGGGCGTGATTGCGGCGGGTGACGGAGCGGGCCAATGCCGGCAGGTCGGTGTCGTCAAGCGTGGTGACAAAATCGGCGAGGGTAGCGGCCAGGTGGGCGCGCCGGGACGGCAGCAGGCCAGACACCGGCAGGGCAACCTCGGCGCCGGCCAGGGCGGGCTCGGCGGGGGCGGCCTGC
>ERZ772955.1097-NODE-1097-length-18237-cov-6.144374_pt1 | contig 18237 bp, 12 predicted proteins | sample MGYA00511133_ERZ772955 | MGnify/ENA primary metagenome ERZ772955 (study PRJEB29015, sample SAMEA2737914) | human oral metagenome | biome: human oral; feature: human-associated habitat; material: dental | place: China | collected 2149 ... | reverse complement strand
TGATGCGGGTCGGTTTGTGAATCAGGATCCGATTGGGTTAAAAGGTGGAGATAACTTTTATCAATTTGCACCGAATACTCACAGTTGGATAGATCCAAGTGGAAATATAGCTTTTATACCGATTCTGATTGCGATGGGAGTGGGTGCACTTTCAGGTGCTGCAACGGATGCAGGTATGCAAGTCGCTTCTAATGTAATTAATGGTAAAGAATGGAATGATATTGATTATGGAAGTGTGGCACTTGGAGCTGGTATCGGTGCGATAACAGGACCTGTTTTAGGCAAAGCTGCAAAATTATATGTTGGCAAATGCCAAGCAAAAAATTTCTTTAAAGGGACAAGATATACAGAAAAAGTTAAAAAACAGGCTTCATCAGGAGATTATCATAGCTTCCCTGAGGCAGTTGATAGTTTTTCAAAATATGGTAAAGTATCAAAGATTAAAGGTGGTGATGGAATAACACGACAGAAACTAGAAATACCTGGAGGATATAAAGGAAAAGAAGGGGTTTTTGAATATATAAAAGAGCCAAATGGCAACATTAATCACCGTTTATTTAAACCTAATAAATAACCACTGGAAGTATATTTATGAATAAATTAATTAGCATTTATATTAATAATGGGGTCAGTTTATTTGAACAAGGAGAAAATACCGTAATTATACCTATAGAATTATCTAATGATATTATAGATATTTTAGAAAATTTAAATTTTTTTATTTTGTATTAATCGCTTAATTTTGATAATTTATTATAACATACAATATTATATTTTACAATATTTTTAAGGTTTCAAGAAAGATCATTATCTTATCTTTATTTTTTCAAATCCTGTTAATTTTACCAATCTGCGCAAAAAATTTAAAGACAAATTTATAGTGTATTTAGAAGTTTTAAACTCACTTTTTCCACCTTTTTCCAAAACTTGAATAAATTTATTTTCCCCTCGATATTTCAAAATTAATTTTTTAATTTCTTGAGATTTTTTTATCGTATCTTCATCAATTTTAATAAATAATTTCAAATCCTGTCTTTTTTCCAAATTTTCCAATTTACAAATATTTTCTAAAAAAATATTATATTTTTCATTTTCAAAATTCACATTTCCTTCCAAAATAACAATTTCGTTTTCTTTAATCTCATTTTCAAAATTTACATATTTATTCGGAAAACATATAATTTCGATATTTCCATCAAAATCTTCCAATTCAAATTTTGCCATTTTTTCGCCTTTTTTTGTATTAAAAACACTCAAATGCTTTATCATTCCAATAATTCTTACATTTTTTAATTTTTTTTTGGAAATATTTTTAATTCTATTGTGAAAAACCATATCTATCAAAACTTTTTTCAAATCCAGTGGGTGTTTTGAAACATAAATCCCCAGATATTTTTTTTCATTTTCCAAAAGTTCTGTTTGTAAAATTTTTTTACTTTTCGTTTTTACATCTTTCAAATTTTTTAAATCAGAATTTTTTTTATTTTTATCTTCTAAACTTTCTTGAAATATTTTACTTACTTGTGTTTCTTCATCAAGCAATTCTAGATTTTCAATCAAATCAAGCATTTTACTCCGACTTTTCCCGAATTTGTCTAATGCCCCTGAAAATATCAAAATTTCGAGTTGTTTTGCCGTCATTTCATTATCTTTCATTCGCTGAGCAAAATCTTCATAAGAACTAAAGTTCCTATTTTTTGCCTCTTCACTCAAACTTTGAAGCAACTTTTCTCCTATTCCTTTTATTCCGCAAAATCCAAAGCGAATACTTCCATATTTCTCATTTTCTTTTCTGCGTGTTTTTTCTTTCACAACTTCGAAATCTTTATTACAAATATTTACATCAGGCAAAAGTAAATCTATATCTTTTTTCTTAGCTTCATTTACAAAAATTTGAAATCTATCTAAATTTGAAACTTCTACTGACATTATTGCAGCAAAAAATTCCAAAGGATAATTTGCCTTAAAAAAAGCTGTCCAGTAAACGATTAATGAATATGCCGCCGAATGTGACTTGTTAAATCCGTAGCCACCAAATTTTTCGATTAAGTCATAGATTTCATTTGCTTTTTTTTGTGGATTTTCACTCTGTAAAACGCCTTTTTTTAAAGTATTTTTTACAAATTTTTCACGGTTTTTCTGAATTAATTCAAGATTTTTTTTACTTATCGCTCTTCTCACTTCATCAGCTTCCCCAAGAGTATAACCCGCAAGTTCACTTAAAATTTTCATAACCTGCTCCTGATACAAAATCATTCCGTAACTTTCCGCCAAAATATCTTTTAGAGAACCGTCAATATATTTTATTTCATTTTTTGAATTTTTTTGAGAAATAAAGTCATCTACCATTCCACTTCCAAGAGGCCCTGGTCTATAAAGCGCAAGAAGCGCCACAATATCGCTAAAAGTCTCAATTTTCATTTTTTTCATAAGGCTTCTGATACCGACCGACTCGCACTGAAAAACTCCCATTGTATCAGCATTTGAAAGAAGCTCATAAGTTTTTTTGTCATCTAATGGAATTTTATCAAGAAATACTTTATTTTTTGATTTTTCAAAAAAAATCTCATTATATTTTTTGCTCTCTTCCACATTTTCAACAGTTTTTCGCAAAATTGTCAAGTTTTTTAAGCCCAAAAAATCCATCTTCAAAATTCCCAGTTCTTCCAGCTCTTTCATCTGATACTGAGTTGCCACAACTTTTGTCTTTCCATCGGAATAAGTTGGTATTTCATCAGTCAAAACATCTTTTGAAATGACAATTCCTGCTGCATGAATAGAAGTGTGCCTAACCTGCCCTTCCAGCTTCAAGGAATAATCAATTATTTCCCTTGTTTCCCTGTCGTTTTCATACATCATTTTCAATTCTGCCACATTTTCTTTTGCTTCACTCAAATCCATACTAAACGGTATCATTTTCGCAATTTTATCAATTTTTGAAATTTTCACATTCAAAACTCTTCCCACATCTCTAATTACAAGTCTTGCTTTTAATGTTCCAAAAGTTATGATATGAGCGACATGCTCACTTCCATACTTTTTATAGACATAATCTATAACTTGCTCCCTTTGCTCCTGATCAAAATCTATGTCAATATCAGGCATAGAAATTCTTTCAGGATTTAAAAATCTCTCAAAAATCAAATTATATTCAAGTGGATCAATATCTGTGATATTTAAAGCATACGAAACTATGCTTCCCGCAGCAGAACCACGTCCAGGTCCAACATAGATTCCATTTTCTCTAGAAAATTTTATAAAATCCCAAACTATGATAAAATAACCATTATAACCCATTTCATCAATAATTTTAAGCTCGTATTCCGCTCTTTTTATTATACTTTTCCCATCTAAACTTTTTTCATTTTTAAATTTATCGCTTGAAAATTTTTTAATAACTTCTTTTATATCTTCTTCATTTTCCACTTCAAAAGTTACAGTTGAATATCTTTTTACAATTCCATTATAGACAAGTTTTCGTAAAAATCCTTTTTCAGAAATATTTTTGGGCAATTCATATCTAGGAAATTTAAATTTATGAAATTCAAAATCAACTTCACAATTTTGAACAATTTTTTGAATATTTTTTATTGCCTTTTCAAAAATCTCAGTTTCGTTTTTAAAAGAGTTTTTCATTTCAATATAATTTTTAAAATAGAAGTCATTATTTTTAATTTCCTCACTATTTACAATCTTTTCTGAATCTGACTTTTCTCCATCTTTTATCAGTTCCACTATTTTTTGCAAAATTTTATCTTCTTCATTCAAATAATAAATGTCATTCGTTACAACAAAATTACTTATGTTTTCTCTTTTCACCGTTTCAATGAGCAACTTTTTCACTTTCTCAAGTTTTTTTGATGCTGGAATTTCCAAAAAAAAATTTTCGCCAAAATCAAAAGAAAATTTTCTCATTATTTTTCGTGCAATTTCATTTTTTTGCTCCAAAATACAATTTGTAATTTCTCCATTCAACCCGCTTGACAAAATATACAAATCTTGTGAATACTTTTTCAAATCTTCATATTTTACTTTATTTCTTTTCCGTGAAAACTTTTCAAACGAAATCGAAGATAACTTACACAAATTTTTATAACCATTTTTATTTTTGGCAAGTAAAGTTAAAGAATATTCTCCAAAATTTTCCAGTCCGTCTAAAAAGATTTCAAGTCCAATAATTGGCTTAATCCTAGCGTTTTTACATTTTTTAAAAAATTCTATTGCACCAAACATATTGACATCCGTTATTGCAAGGGAAGTCATTTCAAGTTCACTTGCTTTTTTTACATACTCGTCTATTTTTCCAACGCCTTCCAGCAGAGAATACTCGGTGTGCAACTTTAAATGTACAAATTTACTTTCCATCAATTTCCCCTACTTTATAAATTTTTTAGAATTTCATAAATTCCATCTTCGTCATTGGACAAAGCTATCCTGTCAGAAGAAAATTCCTTTTTTAAGTCTTCGGTCGCATTTCCCATAAGATACCCGTATTTTACCGATTTTAACATCTCCAAGTCATTCCACTGATCTCCAAAAGCCATTGCCTCCTGCGGCAAAATATTATATTTTTCAAGCATAACTTTAACAGTTAACCCTTTATTCACTTCTTTATTTAGCGCTTCCAAATACTTTAATTTTGAAAACACAAATGTAACATCTGGCAACTTTTCTTCCAATTCTTTTTTCAATTTTTTTAAAACCTCATTTTCATTGATAAAAAGTGCTTTTGTCGAAGTTTTTTCAAAAAAATTGTCAAAATTTTCCACATAATACGGAATTCCAACACTTTCAGCATACGCTTTCCCTTCATCTGTCTCTTTTTCAATGTACAATTTATCATCTGTGTACAAATTCAAGTGAATATTTTTTTCTCTTGCAATTTTTATTATCTTTTCCACAGCATTCGCATCTAGCGGTTTTTCATAAATTTTTTTTTTCGTTGTGGGATCCACGATTCTTCCACCGTTATAAGTAATCACGGGATTTTTTATTTTAAGCATTTCGATAAAAGGACTTGCTGAAGTAAATGTACGACCTGTCGCAATAAAAATTTTAACTCCTCTTTTTTCTAATTCATTCAATTTATTTTTTAAATTTTCAGAAATTGTATGCTCACTTGTAAGCGCTGTCCCATCCAAATCCAAAAATATTGCCTTAATTTTGTCCATTTTTACTTTTCACTCCTTCACAAATTTTTATATTATCTCTTTCAAATTTTCAATAAAATAATCAATTTCTTCAATTGTCGTATCTTTTCCAATACTAATTCTAAATGAACTTTTCAATTTTTCATCATTTAATCCCATAGCTTCTAAAACATATGAATTTTCAAGAGAACCAGACATACAGGCTGAACCTCCGCTCACACAAATTCCCCTCATATCAAGAGCTACTAAAAGCATTTGAATATCCGTACTTTCTATAAAGACATTTGTAATATTTTTCACTCTTCTTGAATTTTCTCCATTTATTTCCACTTTCTGAATTCTTCCAATTTCATTTTTCAATTTTTCCTCCAAATATTCTTGAATCTTTTTTTCGTGTTCAAAAATCACTTCCATTTTTTCATAAACTTCCTCAAGTGCAACGCCGGTTCCCAAAATTCCATTCACATTTTCAGTCCCCGCTCTTCTGTTTCTCTCTTGACTTCCTCCAAAAATTTCTTTTTCAATATTATATTTTTTGTCGATAAATACAAATCCAGTTCCTTTAGGCCCATAAAATTTATGCGATGACACAGTCAAAGTATCTATTCTCAACTCTTTTGGATAAATTTCAAATTTTCCAATTGCTTGAACAGCATCCGTGTGAAAAAAAATTTCTTTTTCTTTTAAAAACTCACCAATTTCCTTTATTGGCTGAATAACTCCAGTTTCATTATTTACAAACATAACTGACACAAGCGCTGTGTCTTTTCTAACTGCTTTTTTTAGCTTTTCAACATCAATTATTCCATCTTTTGTAACGTCTATATAAGTTACGTCATACCCTTGCTTTTCAAGACTTTCAAAAGTTTTTAGCACAGTCGAATGTTCAATTTTGGTCGTTATGATGTGTTTTCCTTTATCCTTATTCTGTTTTAAAAATCCTTTTATGACAAGATTGTTCCCTTCCGCACCACCAGAAGTAAAAACTATTTCTTTTGCTTCAACTTTTAAATTTTTTGCCACAATATGTCTTGCATTTTCAACTACAGCTTTTGCCTTTTGCCCCAAAGTATGTGTTGAAGAAGGATTTCCATAAATATTTTCAAAAGATTCTGTCATCTCTTCAATCACTCTTTTTGACATTTTTGTCGTAGCCGCATTATCTAAATAAACTAATTTCATTTTTTTTCTCCTAATTTTTAAAAACTTTTATATCATTATTTTACCATATTTCATAATTAATCAAAAAATTTTTTTCATTAATTTTATTTTTTTATAAATAATTATCAAGCAAATCCACTGATTAATTTGTTTATTTTATATTTTGTTTTTAGTTTAATCTTTTTATTTTTTTTAATAAGTAGAAATGGTGGTCCTTTTCCCTTATGGAAAAAATATGAAAATAATATTGAACAGAATAACGCTTTGTAACCAAAAATAAATTAAAAGTATTTCTAAAAATTAATTTATAAAAAACTTAAATTTATGATATAATACAATTATAGCTATTTTTTTTAATGAAAGGAGAAAATTTTATGAAAAGATTTAAAATAGGTCTGGTTTCACGGCTATTGATGGCAATTGTGCTGGGGATTTGTGCTGGATTTATTTTACCAGGACCGATTATTAGAATTGCTGTAACTTTTTCAGGACTGTTCAGTAAATATTTGGCATTTATTATACCACTTATGATTATTGGATTTATAGTAACAGGAATTGCTGATTTAACACAAGGAGCGGGAAAACTTCTAGGAATAACAACTGTTATAGCGTATGGTTCAACGATTTTAGCAGGTACACTGGCCTATATAATGGCTTCAATTGTTTTTCCACATATAATAGATGGAAATACTCTAGCAAAAATAGGGGATCCAGAAAAAGGAATGTTAAAGCCTTTTTTTGAAATAAATTTACCACCTTTACTAGATGTAACTTCAGCAGTAGTCTTTTCATTCATAATGGGTCTTTCAATAAGCTGGTTAAAATCTCAGAAAAATGATTACGGTGAAACAATTTATAATTTATTTTCAGATTTTTCTATTATTATTGTAAAAGTTTTATCGACTTCAATCATTCCAGTCTTACCTTTTTACATTTTTGGAACATTTGCAAATATGGCTCACAGCGGTGGTGTATTTACGATAATGTCAGTATTCATAAAGGTATTTTTGTGTGTTTTGACTTTACATATTGTATATTTAATAATTTTATTTATAATTTCTGGCGCAATTGGAAAGAAAAATCCACTTCAGTTGTTAAAACATCAAATTCCAGGATATATAACAGCGCTTGGAACTCAGTCTTCTGCAGCTACAATCCCTGTAAATGTGGAATGTGCTAAAAATAACGGAGTTTCTGAAGAGATAAGGGATTTTGTCGTACCGCTTTGTGCGACAATCCATATGGCTGGAAGTATTATTACGATAACAAGCTGTGTTACAGCTGTCTTAATGATAAATAATATGCCTCATAGCTTGTCAACCATGTTTCCATTTATAATGACTTTGGGGGTTGCAATGGTAGCAGCACCAGGAGCACCAGGTGGAGCAATAATGTCAGCACTGCCATTTTTAGGAATGGTCGGAATTGTTTCGACAGGTTCATTAGGAACAATGCTTATTGCATTATACATTACTCAAGACAGTTTTGGAACTGCGGCGAATGTGTCTGGAGATAATGCAATTGCTGTTATTGTAGATACAATTTATCATAGATATATAAAAAAATAAAATAAAAAAAAGAGAAATTAAGCATTTTATTGCCCAAAACTCTTTTTTTATTTTTTTATCCCAATTGAAAAATTTGATTTTCGTAGTGTTTTATCATTTCACCATCAAAAAACTTTGAAACTTCCCTTTCCATTAAGTCCGCAAATAAATATTCACTCTCCAAATGACCTATATCAACTAGAAGTCCACCTTCTTCAAGCGTATCAAGCGCTTCATGATATCTCAAATCCCCTGTTAAAAACACGTCGACACTTCCTTTTGCATGACCAGTAAAGGAACTTCCACCACCTGTTACAAGACCAATTCTTTTGATAATTCGGTTTTTATCTCCGACAAATCTCACATAAGGCAACCCAAGTTCATATTTAATTTTTTTTACCAAATTTTCCAAAGTAATTCCTTCATTCAAAATTTTTACTCTCACAGTCCCGCCATAATGTCGTTCCATACAATGCTTAACTTCATTGTAATCCTCAAAACTGACTTCATTCAAGATTTTTGTTTCTCCGTCTAAATTTAACTTTTCCATCACAAAGTCATTTAATCCATTTATTGCAAAATCAGCATTTGTATGAATTGAATAAACAGCTATCCCACTTTCAATAAGTTTTAGAACTTTTCTTCCGTGCAATGTCTCATTGTTAATTCTTTTCATTCCAGAAAAAATAACTGGATGGTGTGAAATTATTAAATTTACACCATTTTTTATCGCTTTTTCAATCGCATTTTCAGTCACATCCAAGCAAAACAATATTTTTTTTATTTCTTTATTTTCATCTCCAATTAAAAGCCCTACATTATCCCAATCTTCTGCCATTCTGGGATTATATTTTGTCTTTAATTCTCCTATTATATCTCTTAATTTCATTTTTTTTGTGTTTTTCTCCTTTCTTTTATTTATTTTTTATTTTTTAATTTTTTTGTTTAATTTTAATTTATTTTTTTCAATCAACTTCCTAATTAACTGAAAAATTCAAATTTTCACTATTTTTTACAAAATCACTTTGCAACATATCTATAGATAGCTTATTAAGCGCTTTTTCCTTCAAAATATTCACATTGTGATACGCTATGTTCAGATTTTTGGCTATTTCCTTTTCAGAATAAATTTTGTCATCCAATCCGTAAAACATCACTAAAATCTGTTCATCAATATATCCCAATTTTTTGGGAATATTTTCTAAAATATATGTTTTTGTTATTTTATCAGCTTTTTCAAATATTTTTTCACTTTCGATAGATTTTTCATCTTTTACTTTATCAAACAATTTTTCCAAGTCTTCCAAATATTCTGGATTTACACTCATCTGCTTACTAATTTCTTCAAGGCTGTAACCATCAGCTTTGTCCAATTTTAATTTTAAGTATAAAATATATGACAATTCCATTGATTTTATATTTTTTAGCAATTTTTTCTGAAATTCCAAAATATATTTTATTGAAAAATTTTTCAAAAAAAATTCTGGACTTTTAAAATTTTTCATTATTCTATAATAATAATTTAACCCTGAAATCAGCCCCAAAGTCGCTTCTTGAACTATATCCAAAAATGAAAATCCAAATTTTGAATAATTAAGACTCTCTTTCACTGCAACTTTCAAATATCTGTCAATTAACTCGTCAGTTTTAAAACTTTTCTTTTCTTTAATTTTTTCAAAAACCTCTCTATTTCTTTCTTTTACATCTTCCAAATAAGATTTTATTGTATTTTTTTCTAAAATATAAAAATTTTCATCTTCCAAGGCGATAAAGTCGCTTCCATCAACAGATGTCCGCACTTCTGGAACATTCTCTGAATAAATAAATTTTAATAACTCAAAAAATTCATCATCGGATAAATCATTACTTTCAACAATTTTTTCAAAACTAAATTTACCCTTTTTTCTTATATCTTCTATTACATTACTTAACAATTTTCCACCTCTATTTTAAAATGAAAGGAGCCATCCAGATTTCTAGCTCCTATAATCTTCTAATTTTTTTCTTCTACTTGGGTGTCTTAGTTTTCTCAGTGCTTTCACTTCAATCTGTCTAATACGTTCCCTTGTCACATTAAATATTTTTCCAACTTCTTCCAATGTCTTTTGTGAACCATCATCAAGACCATATCTGTATCTAAGAACTTTTTCTTCTCTTTCATTCAATGTTTTCAATACATCATCAAGCTGTTCCTTTAAAAGCACCCTTGTAGTTGCATCGTACGGATTTGCAAATTTATCATCTTCTACAAAATCTCCTAATTCACTATCTTCTTCACTTCCCACAGGTGTTTCCAAAGAAATGGGATCCTGATTCATTTCAAGTATATTTTTCACTTTTTCAACCGGTAATTCCAATTTTTTCGACAGCTCCTCAGCAGTCGGCTCTTTTCCAGTTTCCTGCAAAATAATTCTACTTTCTTTTTTTATTTTATTAATTGTTTCTATCATATGAACAGGTATTCTTATTGTTCTTCCTTGATCCGCAATCGCCCTTGTTATAGCTTGTCTTATCCACCAAGTAGCATAGGTTGAAAATTTAAATCCTTTTTCATATTCAAATTTTTCTACCGCTTTCATAAGCCCCATATTTCCTTCTTGAATTAAATCCAGCATTTTTAGACCACGATTAGTATGTTTTTTAGCTATACTTACAACTAATCTTAAATTGGATTCTATTAATTTTTGTTTTGCTTCCTCATCTCCATTTAAAACTTTTTGCGCATATTCTATTTCTTCTTCATAACTTAAAAGCGGTATTTGACCAATTTCGCGTAAATACATTTTAATTGGCTCATCCACATCCATACTTTCAGCCATTTTGATTAAATCTGCCTGTAATAGCTTATCTACTTCAGTATCATCAATTTCACTCTCTACAAACTCATCGTTTCCATCCTCAAAATCAGAAATTTCCATTTTTTCTATTTCTTCCATGGTTTTTGGAACTTTGAGCAACTCATTTTTTTCTTTTTGCGTATCAACTATTTGGACACCATCGTCAGCTAATTTTTTTATCAGCTGTTCAATTTTTTCAGGTGGATAATTTGCTGGTAAAGCGGCATTAATTTCTTCATAACTAGCTACTTTCTGCTTTCTTGTTTCCTTTATAAAATTTGCGAGACTGTTTTTTAATTTATTTTTATTTTCAGACATTATTCTGGTCTCCTTATTTCTTCAAATTTCTTATATATTTTCTTTAAATCTTCAAATGTATGAAATTCTCTTTCAAGTTCAATTTCAACTTCTCTTTTTAATCTAAATTTTTCCGCTCTTGTCATATCTTTTCGGGCATCTTTTATTTCTCTTCTCAGCCAACTTTTAAATAATTCATTAAAATAACTTTCTTCTTTTTCAAGTTTAATTTCTTTGTCTGCAAAGCATTTCAAGCCAAATATTTTTTCTTTTTGTTCCTCTGTAAGCTCAGTTTCATTTATTTGAAAAACAGTTTCTACCGCAAAATTTATTTCTTGTAATTTTGAAAATAAATTGTGATAAAACTCATTCGTCAAATTTTTTTTCAGAAGCAATTGAATTTTTTCTTTTTGCAACTTAAAATATTTTATACAATACATAATCGTCTGCTCTTCCAAATCATCATATAAATCTTTTTCTTCTTTTTTATATTGCACCTTTGAATCAAAACTATTTTTTTTTATATAATTATTATTACTTTTGTCCTTTTTCGTATAACTTTTTTCGCTCTCAAATTCCTGTCTTAAATACTTCTCTTCAATTCCAATCTCATGTGATAATTTTTGAATATACAGCTCTTTATCCAGCTCATTTTCAAAAGTTTCAAAAAATGGTTTAAATTTTTTAACTAATATCCGTTTTGAAGTAATTTCTTCTATATTCAAATTTTTTGTAAACTCTAAAAATAAAAAATTATAAAAATCAACCGATTTCTTTAAAGTTTCTACAAATTTTTTCTTACCGTATTTTCTCAAAAATTCATCTGGATCTTTTACATTTTCAGTTATTTTAAGACATTTTATTTCAAAATCAAACTTTTTTAAAATATATCCAGCTCTTATAATAGCATTTTTTCCAGCTTCATCGTTATCATAAGCAATTATTATATTTTTTGTATATCTTTTTAGCAAACTTGCCTGTTCTTCAGTAAAAGCTGTTCCAAGACTTGCAACCGCAGTTTCAAAACCATATCTTTTTACCGTCAATACATCCAAGTAACCTTCCATTAATATGGCAAAGCCTTTTCTTTTAATCGCTTCCCCACGATTTTTTAGACCAAATAACTCCTTACCTTTTTTAAAGACAACTGAATCGGCTGAATTTAAATATTTAGGCAAATCTGTCTCCTTTTCAATAATCCTTCCACCAAAACCAACAATTTTATTTTGTGGATTATAAATCGGAAACATGACTCTGTTTCTGAAAGTGTCGTATACCGCTCCTGATTCATTCCTTTTTACAAGACCCAATTCCAATATTTTTTTTTCAGAAAAATTTTTCTTTATTAAATATTTAAACAGCTCATCTCTTTCATTCAAAGAAAATCCTATTTCAAATTTTTTTATATCTTTCGGTAAAAAACCTCGCTCTTCCATATATTTCAATGCTTTCTCATCATTTTTTATGGAATTCTTAAAAAATTCGTGAGCGTCACTTAAAATTTCATAATATTCTTTATATTTGTCCTGATTAATTTCATATTTATTTCCAAAATTTGAAATTTTTAGCGGAATGTTATATTTTTGTGACAATTCTTTTATTGCTTGTGGAAAACTTACATCATTTATCAATTGATAAAATTTTATCACATTTCCACCAACTCCTGAACTGAAATCAAAAAATATATTTTTTACTGGATTTACTGAAAAAGAAGGCGTTCTTTCTTCTTTAAAGGGAGAGAGACCCTTATAACCAGAACCTGATTTTTTCAAATTTACATACTCTGAAATCACCTCTACAATATCTAAATTATCTATTAATTTTTGAATTTCCTTTTTTTCATACATATTTGTTCACTCCCTTTTATTTTTTTCTAAGGGAATTCTTTTAATAATTTTAGATGTTACATTATAAGTATAATTTGATTTTTTAAATAGTCAATACTTTATTAAAAAATTTTTTAAATTTCTTCATTTTCTTTTTTTTTGTTGTCATTGTAAATAACTTCAACTTCGTCATTCATGATGTCAGAAAAAACGTCATCCATCACTTCAAATTTCGCTTTATCTTTCTTAAATTCAGCCTTTGCAATTTTTCCTGCGATAATTGCCAACTCATATTTATTCGGTACTTTTTTTAATAGCTCATCTATCGTTATTTTTTCTTTTTTCATTGTTTTAAAAAGTTTTTATAAAAAACTTTCTCCTTTCAATATTTATAAATTTATAATATTTATTAAATCGTTGCATGCTTTCTCAATTTCTTTGTTTACAATTACATAATCATATTTTTTTTCGTACTCAAGTTCTTTTTTAGCGTTTTTTAGCCTTAATTCTATAACTTCGTCGCTGTCTGTCTTCCTATTTCTCAATCTATTTTCCAGCACTTCCAAATTTTCCGTTTTAAAAAAGACTAAAATCGCATCTTTTTTCTTTTCTTTTGCAATTAATGCACCTTGCACATCAATCTCCAAAATGACATTAAGTCCTTTTTCCAAATTTTCTTCCACTGTTTTTTTCAGTGTCCCGTAATAATTTCCATGGACATTTGCAAATTCATAAAACTCATCATTTTTTATTTTTTTTTGAAATTCTTCTTTTGTCAAAAAATAATAATCTTTTCCGTCAATTTCTCCATTTCTAGGCTTTCTCGTAGTTGCAGAAATTGAAAGTGGAATATTTAATTTGTCTTTTACCAATTTTGTAACCGTTGATTTCCCTGACCCAGATGGTCCTGATACAATAATTAATTTTCCTTTCATAAAAATCACCTTATTCTTTTTAAATTATTGAAAATAAAAATTAACTTTATATTATGAGATAAGGGAAATTTAAAATTTCCCTTATTTTTTTAATCATAATTTTCTATTCTTCAACAGAAATTTCGCCATTTTCTTGAGCATTGTCATCCAACATTTCTTCCTGATTTTCTGCTCTTTCACTAGCAATATCAGATTTTAACTTGGCATCTAAATGTAAGTAATCTTTGAATCCAGTTCCTCCTGGTACTCTCTTACCGATTATGACATTTTCTTTCATTCCTTCAAGTTTGTCAATTTTTCCTTCAACTGCCGCATTTGCCAACACTTTTGTAGTTTCTTGGAACGATGCAGCTGAAATAAAGCTTTCTGTATTTACTGCAGCTTTTGTAATACCTTGTATTACTGGCTCGTAAGTTGCAGGATTTTTCCCATTTGAAATTAACTTTTCATTTTCTCTTTCAATAATTTTCTTTTCAATTAATTCATCTTCTAGGAACAGAGAATCTCCAACTTCTTTAATTTTTACTTTTTGGAACATCTGTTTAACTATTATTTCAATATGCTTGTCGTTTACTGTAACCCCTTGTTCGCGATAAACTTGCTGCACTGATTCCAAAATAAATTGCTGCGCTTCCACAAGTCCTTTAATTTTTAGAATATCGTGAGGTGAAACTGGTCCATCTGTAATTTTAGCACCTTTTTCAATTAACATTTCATTAGTTACAACTAGATGTTCTCCTACGGGAACCGTATATTCTTGAATTAATTCCCCAGTTTCAGGATCTTCAATTAAGATTAGCCTCATACCTTTTTTCTTTTTATCTGAGAATACAACACGCCCTGCAAATTCCGATAAAATAGCTTTTCCTTTAGGGTTTCTTGCTTCAAATAATTCTTGCACACGAGGAAGACCTCCAGTAATATCTTTATTTCCTTCTCCTGTTTTCAAAATTTTTGTAATAATTTGACCTTTTTTAACAATATCCCCTTCATTTACCATCAAATATGCACCATATGGAACTGCATATTCCACTCTTCTGTTATCTTTTGTATAAATTATGATTCTAGGATTTACATCGCTGCTTTCCACAGGTTTTATTGCTACTTTTTCAGTAACTCCATATTTTACATCAATATTTTCTCTCACATAAATATCTCTAAATTCAACTTTACCTTCTTCAGATGTAATAATTGGTGTTTGATAAGGATCAAATTCAACTAGCACTTGTCCTTTTTTGACTGCATCTCCGTCCTTCACATGTAAAATCGAACCAGATTGTATTTCATATCTATGTTTTCCTATTATTAAACGTCCATTTTGAGAAACGACAATTTCTTTCCCTTCTTCATTTACAAGTGTAGAAATACCTCTAAATTTAACTTTTCCAGAAACATCCGCTTTATAGTCAGATTGGACTGAAGCCGCTGTGGCAACCCCTCCAGTATGGAAAGTACGCATTGTAAGCTGTGTACCAGGTTCTCCAATTGATTGAGCCGCAATTACTCCAACTGCTTCTCCTTTCAAAATTTCCTTATGATTAGACAAATCAAGTCCATAACATTTTCTACAAACACCTTTTTCTAATTTACAAGTTAGCGGCGTTCTGATTTCCACTTCACGAATGTCCAGTTCTTCGATTTTCTTAATCAATTCATCGTTAATCAAAGTATTTCTAGTCGCAATAACTTCTCCATTATGAATCAAATCTTTTGCAAGTGTTCTACCATAAATTCTCTCACTTAATTTTTCAATAACTTCCCCAGCATCCATCAAATCTGATACGACAATTCCGTGTTCACATCCACAGTCATCGTGATTTACAATAACTTCATGCGAAATATCAACTAACCTTCTTGTCAAATATCCTGAATCCGCCGTTCTTAATGCAGTATCGGCAAGTCCTTTTCTTGCTCCATGCGATGACATAAAGAATTCCAAGATATTAAGTCCTTCTCTAAAGTTTGCTTTAATTGGCATCTCAATAATTCTACCTTGTGTATCCGCCATAAGTCCACGCATTCCACCTAATTGACGCATTTGTGCGATTGAACCCCTGGCTCCAGAATTTGCCATCATATACACTGGATTAAATTCATCTAGGTTATTCATCATATCTTTTGTTACTTTTTCAGTTGCTTCTGCCCAAATACTTACTGTTTTTCTATATCTTTCTTCATTAATAATTTCCCCAGCTTTATATTGTTTTTCAACTTCTGCTACACCTTTTTCAGCATTTTCAAGTATTTCTTTTTTAGTTTCAGGAATTTTTAAATCTTCAATTCCAACTGTAATTCCAGCAAGTGTACCATAATGGAATCCAAATGCTTTAATATCATCAAGTAAACTTGAAGTTTTCTCAAATCCATATCTTTTATAAAGCTCAGCAATCAATTTTGCCAATTCTTTTTTCCCAAACGTGATTCCATAATTTCTAACTTCTTTCGGCAAGATTAAGTTAAACATTAATCTTCCAGGAGTTGTGTCAAGTAATTTATCTTCCACTCTTACTTTTACTAAGGCATGGACTGACACTTTTCCACTTTGATAAGCAGTAATTAACTGATTTCTGTTAGAAAATACTTTTCCTTCTCCTTTTGCACCTTTTTTTTCTTTTGTCATATAATAACATCCCATTACCATATCTTGAGAAGGAACTGCAATTGGTTTTCCACTTGATGGCGCAATAATATTATTTGTTGCAAGCATAAGTAATTTTGCTTCCATTTGTGCTTCTTGTGACAACACTAAGTGAACTGCCATTTGATCCCCGTCAAAATCGGCATTAAACGCTGAACATACTAAAGGATGAAGTCTTATCGCTTTCCCTTCTATTAAAATTGGCTCAAACGCTTGAATTGACAGTCTATGTAATGTTGGCGCACGATTTAACAGCACAGGGTGATTTTTAATTATTTCTTCAATCAATTCCCATACATTTTCGTCTTCTTCTTCCACCATTTTTTTTGCGATTTTCACATTGGAAGCCAATTCTCTTTGTACTAATTCTCTCATTAAAAATGGTTTATATAGCTCAAGCGCCATCTTTTTAGGAAGTCCACATTGATTCATTTTTAAGCTTGGTCCAACAACAATTACCGATCTTCCAGAATAATCAACCCTTTTCCCCAAAAGGTTCTGTCTAAATCTACCTTGTTTTCCTTTTAACATGTCAGATAATGATTTTAGTTCCCTATTGTTTTGAGTAACTACTGGTTTTCCACGACGACCGTTGTCAATTAAAGCGTCAACAGCTTCCTGAAGCATTCTCTTTTCATTTTTTATGACAATTTCAGGCGCTTTTATCGACATCAATTTTTTAAGTCTTATATTTCTGTTGATTACTCTTCTGTATAAGTCATTTAAGTCAGATGTTGCAAATCTTCCCCCATCAAGCTGCACCATTGGTCTTAAGTCTGCAGGAATTACAGGAAGTACAGTCATAATCATCCATTCAGGTCTATTTCCAGAAAGGATTAAATCTCTTACTATTTTTAATCTTTTTATAACTTTTTTCCTTTTTTGAGATGAATGTTCCGTATCCATCTCATTTTCCAACTTTTGTTCCAACTCTTTCAAATCAATTTCTTCTAATAGCGCTAAAACTCCTTCAGCTCCCATTTTTGCTGTAAATTCATTTTTAAATTGACTTTCATAAAGTTTATATTCCCTATCAGTCAAAATTTGACCTTTTTCAAGTCCCGTTTCTCCTGGATCAGTTACAATATATCTAGAAAAGTACAAGACTGATTCCAATTCTTTTGTGCTTATTCCAAGTAAAAGACTCATTTTATTAGGTGTTCCTTTGGAATACCAAATATGTGCAATTGGCGTAGCAAGTTTAATGTGTCCCATTCTTTCACGACGGACTTTTGAAGTAGTTACTTCAACTCCACATTTTTCACAGACCATTCCTTTGTAACGCATTCTTTTGTATTTTCCACACGCACATTCATAGTCTTTTGAAGGTCCGAATATTCTCTCGCAGAAAAGCCCTTCCATTTCAGGCTTAAGTGTTCTATAATTTATTGTTTCCGCTTTTGTAATTTCTCCGTATGACCATTCCAATATTTTTTCCGGCGATGCCAGTTTTATTTGAATACTATCAAAATCTCTTATACTCATTAATAAGAGCCTCCTCAATATTATTTATTCCACTTTTTTTAAAAGAAAGTGGCAAACTTTTTTATTTTTTTATGCATCAACATTTTTATCTAATTCAATTTGCTGCCCATCTTTATCATAAAGAGCCACATCTAATCCAAGTGACTGGAATTCTTTTATAAGCACTCTGAATGATTCTGGTGCATCTGCTTCTGGCATTGCTTCTCCTTTTACGATTGCTTCATAAGTTTTTGTTCTTCCGCTGATGTCATCTGATTTTACAGTCAACATTTCCTGCAAGATATTTGATGCCCCATAAGCTTCCAATGCCCAAACTTCCATTTCTCCAAGTCTTTGTCCACCAAATTGAGCTTTTCCTCCA
>ERZ772955.1096-NODE-1096-length-18254-cov-10.823727_pt1 | contig 18254 bp, 22 predicted proteins | sample MGYA00511133_ERZ772955 | MGnify/ENA primary metagenome ERZ772955 (study PRJEB29015, sample SAMEA2737914) | human oral metagenome | biome: human oral; feature: human-associated habitat; material: dental | place: China | collected 2149 ... | reverse complement strand
AATTAAAAAACATTATAAAAACATCACTTGCATTTAGCGATGTTGGTTCTGAGTACGATTATTTGAAAAGATTGTATAATAGCTTGATAGGAAGTTTGGATCAAAAGGATATAAACCAACTTTATGAAGAAGGTTTTACTGTAAGAGAAATAGAAAAATTGAAAGGTGAGTCTAAAAGTGCAGTATCAAGAAAGCTGAAAAAGGAGGAAATAGATAGTGAATAAGGTTTTGGAATTAAAAGGAAAACGCTTTGTGCAAGCCAGTAAAAATGGTATGCGTAGAGGTATAACCATGAATGGAAAAGTGGAAGTTAGTACAGAGCATTTATTAAGATTAAAATCTCAGCTAATCCAGATTAAAGAATTCTGGGATAAAGAAACAAAGCCGTTTGAAGGTATTTTGGTTAGTGTTTATTACAATAAGATTGTTGCGAAAAGTAATCGGATTTCTGGACTTTTTAAAGGGACTGATTCTAATGAAGCAATTGTTGGAGCAAAATTTAATAGAGATAAAAGTAAACACATAATCACATATTTTCTTGATGAGTATGATTTGACTAAAAGCATAGAGTTGATTACAGATATTTCAAATATATTGTCTCAAAAATTTGCTGGTAAGATCAGCAAGAATATATTTGAAGATAAAAATATTGTTAACCCAACAGTTTTTAAATATTTTTCTGTAAGTATGTCTATATTTAAACAGGTGATTGCAGATGTATCGTATATTGATTCTTTTGAGGTTGAGTTACCTACGATAGATGTAAAACAGAGTATTATAACCTTATATGATGTAAGAAAAGATACAAAATTATTATTTGAAAGATTAGGGATAGATATTTTAAGTAGTAGAATTTTAGATAATCAAACTATTTACTTAGATGAAAAGCAGGTAGAACTACTTTTCGAAAAAGCACCTTATCTTGTTTCAATGGCAACCGTTGATTTGTCAAGTTTATCACCTGATGATTTTATCAATGAGTATCAAACAAAAATGATAACTATACCATCCCCAACTATTGAACCTACAATTGGGGTGATAGATACCTTATTTGATAAAAGTGTTTATTTTAGTGATTGGGTTGAATATCATGATATGGTCTCAGAAGATATACCAAAAAATTCAAAAGATTATAATCATGGGACAGCAGTATCTTCCATTATTGTTGATGGTGCAAGATTAAATCCTTGGTTGGATGATGGCTGTGGAAGGTTTAAGGTTAGGCATTTTGGAGTAGCGGTAGGTGCTGAATTTTCTTCATTTTCAATAATAAAAAAAATAAAGAGTATTGTAGTCAATAATTCGGATATAAAAGTCTGGAATATTTCACTTGGTAGTAATCAGGAAATTAATGATAACTTTATTTCTGCTGAAGCTGCAACATTAGATAAAATTCAGTTTGAAAATAATGTAATATTTGTTGTGGCAGGAACTAATAAACCAAGTGCAGATATAGTAAAAATAGGCTCTCCGGCAGATTCTATTAATAGTATAGTTGTAAATTCAGTTAGTAAGAAAGGCCTGTCTACTAAATATGCTCGTAAAGGATTAGTATTATCTTTTTTTGCAAAGCCTGATGTGAGCTATTATGGTGGCAGTGAAGAAGCGTATATTAGGGTTTGTGAACCTTTAGGTGCTGTGAGTGTTGCCGGTACTTCTTATGCTGCACCTTGGATTGCGAGGAAATTATCTTATTTAATTGATGTGTTGGGACTTAATAGAGAAGTTGCAAAAGCCATGGTTATTGATGCTGCAAGAGGTTGGAATGAAAAACCGACGCCTGAGGAAGTTGCTTTATATGGGCATGGAGTTGTACCAATTCATATAAACGATATTATTCAAACAAAAGATGATGAAATAAAATTTGTGGTATCAGATATTAGTGAAAAATGGAATACTTATAATTACGATTTTCCAGTTCCTCTAAAAGATAATAAGTATCCATATATTGCAAAGGCTACGATGTGTTATTTTCCACTGTGTGATAGATTGCAAGGTGTTGACTATACAAATACAGAATTGAATTTGCATTTTGGTCGAATAGGAAATGATAGAAAAATCAAGGATATTAAAGGTGATAAACAGAATACAGAAGATACATTAGATGGAGAAAGAAATTATCTTTTGGAAGGTGAAGCTAGAAAGCAGTTTAGAAAATGGGATAATGTAAAGTATATCGCAGAGAGTGCTACAAAAAGAATGATACCAAAAGACTCTTATAAAAATAAAAACTGGGGTATGGAAGTAAAGACAAATAACCGATTAGCTCCCCAAGATGGCGTAGGAGTTAGGTTTGGTGTTGTTGTAACACTCAAAGAAATGAATGGAGTTAATAGAATTGATGAATTTATCAGAAGCTGTACCTTAAATGGTTGGTTAGTAAATGCAATTGATGTTGTTAATAGAGTAGATATTCATCAAAAAATGAATGAAGAAATTGAATTTGATTAAGTTTAATAGTGAAAGTGTAGAAAAATGAATGATAGAAAATATAGAGATTAATTTGATTAGCAATGGAATTTGGTTTTTGATTGGTATATTTGCAGCTAATTATAGAAGAATAGGGTTGTTTATAAAATCGCTGATATATTGGAATCAAGATATTAGATTTAGTATTGCATATCTATATAAAATAAAAATAAACAATAAATATCTTTTAATTAAGGGAAGTAAAATAGAACAACTCCAACCTGTTGGTGGAGTATATAAAGTTTGTAGTTCGTTTAGTACTATTGAAAGGAAATTGAATATTATTTTTGAAAATGAACGAGGTTTTTATGAACAAGAAGATTTAAGATTTTGTACCAAAGGGAAAAATATTAGCAAAGTTTTAAATTGGTTTGATAGTAGAGAAAATAGGGAAGTAACGGTATATAGAGAGTTTTATGAAGAAATTATAAAAAATAATATATTGCCTATAGAAGTTCTAAGTAGCATGAGGATAGAATTTTTAAAGCAAATAAAACCTAAAATGTCCTATTCTAAGCATTTTAAAAAGAATGAAATATTATTGTTTGATATTTATGAGATTCACTTAGCAAATGAATATATTGATATGATATGTAGAGATGTAAAAGAAAAGAATGATTTAATTAAGCTTGTAGATAGAGAAGACATTGAAAAGGAATGTGTTGATATAAGCGGAAAATCATTTAAAATTGGAGCTCATTCTCAATATATTATTTAAGAATAGAGGGTGAATAAAATGAAAAAATTTGAAATGTCAAAGGAGATAAAAGAGCTTATTAATGAAATTGATGTTTCTGAATCAAATTACGAAAAAGCATCAAACAGGTATAAGGCAATAGCAAACTATATAAAAGAATCTGATCTAGCAGAATATAATCCAGATATTTACCTACAAGGTTCTATTAAATTAGGAACAGCAATTAAACCTCTTACACAAGACGGGGCGTATGACATAGATATTGTTTGTAATATGACTAAAAAAAGAAGGAATTACCAGAGTCAAAGAGAATTAAAAAACGAACTTGGAGAAGTAGTTAAAAATTACTCGTTAAAGCATAATATGGAAAATTTTCCAAAAGAAAGCAATAGGTGTTGGACGTTAAATTATGTAGATGAATCAAATTTTCATATAGATATTTTGCCTGCTGTTCCTTGGAATAATACGGATGATGGAAATATTGCAATTTCAGATAAACGAAGTGATAACTATGATGATATAACATTTGACTGGGAAGTTAGTAATCCTAAAGGATATTCTGATTGGTTTAAAAAACAAAGCGATTTTCAAACGATAAAAGAATCATATGCTAAACGATTTTATGCAAAGATAGAAGAAATTCCAGATTATAAAATAAAAACCCCATTACAAAGAATTGTGCAATTATTAAAGCGACATGCAGAAGTTATGTTTGAAGATGATATGGAACAAAAACCATCTTCTGTTATAATTACTACTTTGGTTGCAAAAATTTATCCTAGTTGTACGATTATTAGTGATGATTTTAAAACATTATTATTGAATGTAGTTAAAAATCTTTTGAGCGGGATTGAATATGAAAATGAAAATCCTTGTATTTATAATCCGGTTAATAGAAAAGAAAAATTATCTATGAAATGGGATAAGGATAGAAAATATTTTGAAAATTTTTTGAAGTGGTATGATCAACTTAAAGTTGATTTTAACGTAGATGATAAATTATTGCCTTTAAATGAGAGTTTGTTTTATATGCAGAGAAGTTTGCAAAAAAATACTAATGAAATTGGAATCTCGTTAAATTCTTTAAGTCATCATCAAAAACCTAAATGGAAAATATCAAGTATTGCTAAGACTGACGTAGAGATAAAAGTATATTATAGTTGGCATGATTTCAGATTTAAGCAAATAAAAAGTGGTGAAGCTTTGAATAAAAAAGGAAAACTTAGATTTGAAATCAATGCATTTACACTTAATATAAAAAACTATGATATATACTGGCAAATAACTAATACTGGTTACGAAGCAAATAATGCAAATTGCTTAAGAGGAGATTTTTATAATTCTAAGCTTGAACAAGGGAAAAAAATAAGAACAGAAGAAACTTGCTATGCAGGTAGACATTATGTTGAGGCATATTTAGTAAAAAATGGTGTTTGTTATGGAAAAAGTAAACCTTTTGAAGTTAATATAATTGATGGTCTTACTTTTGAGTGGTTTTATAACAAAAAACTAGGAGGGTAGTGTATGTCTAATACAATTATAAATTGGTTGTTTGAATTAGTTAAAACAATACCTGAAGATTATTATTAAAATGCTGATATTAGTTTTTTAATTTTAGTTATAAGAACACTTATTGACATTTTTTATGTTGATAGATTTAATATAAATTCGGTAGTATCAATAATTTTGTGTAAGCTATTCTCAAACAATTAAAAAGAGAACTAATCTTCTTTATGATTAAGTTACTAAGCATAATTGCAGAAAGAAGATTGATTCACTATGTTTAATGGTGACATAATTTCAGTTGATGCTCCAGATAACTATTGAATTTTATGGATTTATTTCGTAATGAACTCGAAACGATGTTAAATACTTTATTATTAGCTGAATTAATTGAATTTTTATCCCATGACAAATACGATGTCAATGGCTATAATACGGGGGATTCTTGAAATAAATATTATGAACGTTACTTGCATACTATTTTCGATAACATTACCATCAAAATACCTCGCGATTGATTGGGTTAATTTCAAAATAAATTACTTATATCGTACAATCGAAATTTTGGTAGTCTTGAAGGAATGAGTATACAGTTATATCAAAAAGGTATTACAACACGTGAAATAGCTGATATTATTGAAAAATGTATGGTTGCTATTATTCGCCACAAACTAACTCTAACATGACTAAAGACGTTGTAGAAGCAGTGGATGCGTTTCATAATCGACCACTACCTTCACAGTTTGAAGTAGTTTATTTTGATGTTTGTTTCATCACTGTTAAACGTGGAACAGCACAAAAAGAGGAGCTTCATGTTTTAATTGGAATTACTCCATCAGGTTAGAAACATGTCATCAATTATGGCATATATCCTAGCGAAAGTACTTTAGTATACAAAGAACTATTAGATTATGTAAAACAGAGAGGTCTAGAGAAAATTCTCTCTTTTGTCGGTGATGGTTTTCAAGGATTGCAAGAAGCTTGGCAGGAAATATATTCTGGAGTACGTTTCCAACGTTGTTGGGTATATATAACTCGTATGGTACATATGTTAATTAGAAAAACTGATATAGTTCATGTATTGGCATAATTAAAGTTGGTCTATACTGCCAATACAACACAAGTAGCTGAGGGAGGTTTGTATAACTTTTTATAAACGTTGTCGTTTAAATATCTTAAAATTACGAATTTATTATCTGATATTACTAAATTATTCACCTTTTTGGAGTTTCCAGAAGATGTTAGACCTTGAATCTATTTTAATAATCTAATTGAAGGTTAGAATAAATATCTAAAAAGACGAATAAACCATAAAGAATAGTTTATATCAATTGAGTCATTAGATACTTTTGTATGCACATTTGCTAGTAAGTATAATATTAAATTCTTTGGTGAAATACATCGTGGGTTTGGTGCAGTATTTAACTAGTTACAAAATATGTTTAGTAATTGAGAATAAAAAGATGGTTATACAAAATTATTGATACTACTAAAATTTGAGAGATTTAAATATTAAAGTTGCACAGGTCTTAATATTGACCGTATTGTATATAAGTATTTAGATTACATTTTATTGCGAGATGATTTTAAATCATTTAGAGATTTTCAATTTTAATTTAGGATATCAATAGAGCATTTTCCCAAGACATCCGATTAATATTAAAGATGAAGATTGCATAAATAATATTGATAGTTTTGGTAATTTTGCATTGATAACGGTGTTTGCAGACTCAAAGTTCTCTAATATGATTTCTAAACATAAAGTAGTACAGTATCCAAAAATTATTAATCAAAGTCCGAAACTTATTAAGATGAAGATGCTATTGGACGAGAATAGAGGGGCTTGGGATTCTCCTAGTATAGATGAATATAAAGTAGAAATGTTTAATTTATTAAGTGAAGAACTTAAAGATAAGATAGGATAAGTAGATAAATAAATAGAACCAGCTGGTCATATAACATAATATTTAAAGTAAATATTGAGCATATGAGCGTTTCGCAGGTATAAGAAAAATGATCTTGTTTAACTTATAAATTTAAGAAATTAGGGAGTGATTTATATGTTAGGAGCAATCATTGGTGATATAGTTGGTTCACGATTCGAATTTAATAATATTAGACGGAAGGACTTTGATTTCTTTACAGATCAATGTGTGTTAACTGATGATAGTATCATGACACTTGCTGTAGCAAAGGCTATTTTTATGAGCCAACCAGATTACAGAAATCTTTCTAAAAATGCAGTGGAATGTATGCAAACGATTGGGAGATGCTATCCAGGGATCGGTTCTATAGATGGATTTTTTCAGAGAATCCAAAGCCATATAATAGTTATGGTAATGGTTCTGCTATGAGAGTTAGTGCTGCTGGGTTTGCTGCACATAGTTTGGACGAAGCAAAGCTTCTTTCTAAATTAGTTACTGAGGTCACTCATAACCATCCAGAAGGCATGAAAGGTGCAGAGGCGACAGCAGTTGCCGTATACTTGGCTAAAACTGGTAAAGATATACAAGAAATCAGAGATTATATTAATCAGCATTATTACACCATGGATTTCACATTGGATGAAATTAGCGATACCTATAGGTTTAATGAAAGTTGTCAAGGAACCGTGCCACAAGCATTGCAAGCTTTTTTTGAATCCACTGATTTTGAAGATACCATTCGCAATGCCATCTCAATAGGTGGTGACAGTGATACTGTTGCTGCTATTTGTGGCGGTGTAGCACAGGCATATTATGGTATTCCAATGGATATTAGAAAACAGGCTTTATCGTTTTTAGATACTAAAATGCTAGGCATATTGACGTCCTTTGAAGAAAAGTATATGTCTACTATATAATTCTTGATTCAATAATGATGCCCCATATATACGTATAATAAAGAAACCTATGTCATAATGGCGTTCCATTTAATTGAAAATTTTTTGAAAGGTCTCTTACTTCGGTAAGAGGCTTTTTCTATATCAAAAATTACAATAAATTTAGTATAATTAAACTATGAATCATCAGTATACATATAAGGTCGTATTATAAGGGAGAAACACATATGATACATCTTAAGGACTTAGGCAGTTTTGAATCTGTACCAGATTTAGTGACAGATATTATAAATGGAAATATAACCGCTCTTGAAAGCGCATTAAAAGCTGGTTGGGATATAGATGAACCTATACAAATTGGTAAATATAGTGAGTATACACCTTTACAATTGGCGTTAGTAATGAATTGTTTACCTAGTGTTCAATGGTTAGTTGAACATGGAGCAGATTTAAATGATGAAGAAAATCCAAGTTTCTTGTTAGCTGTACGGTATGCTGACCAAAAGGTAATAGATTATGTTGTAGCTCAAGGTGCTAATATTAACGCCTTGAACTCTGTGGATGTAGATGCTTTTCAAGCTGCCTTATATGGCAAGAAATATGAGAACTTACAACTGATTCATGACTTAGGCCATACAGTACAAAAATATGGCGAACGAGCTTTCAGAAATGCCATTACAGATAAAAATTATGAGGTTCTAGATTTCTTTATTAATAATGGTGTAGATACTAACTACAATAAACCTGATTCAGTGTATCCCTTTAATCCCACGCCATTATGTGTAGCAGCTCGGTATGTGGATTTACAGATGTGCCAGTATTTGGTAGAACATGGTGCTGATGTGACTATCACAGAAAAGGATGGTATGCGTCCCTATAGTATTGCTATTGAAAAAGGCGATATGGAAATGGCCGAGTATTTTAAAAATTTAGAGTCTACTGAGTACCATGATAGACAGAATAAAATGGATCAGTTAAAGCCCTTTAAATTACCAAAAGCATTAGTGAATTTTTTAAAGAGCGATCATCTTTACTTTGAATTACCAGACTCCGATTTTATATCTATAGAATTCTTGCCGCTCATCGATACGATTCCTTTTAAATTCGGTCGCCGTAATCTATTACGTTTATCTAAAGAGTTAGGTGAGTACAACGATTATCAAATTGTTTGGGACCCTAAGTCTAAAAAGATTGCTTGCTATGATATAGAACATCAAGAACTACGAGAGCTCTGTAAATTTGATGAGTTTATAGCGGATTTGGCAGGGCAATTAGAAACTTTGTTTTAATGGATAGCGTAAAGGAGAGATGATACATATGACAGATACCTTTGAGAAAACATATACAGATTGGTCAATCGATGTGGGTGAGTACAAATATGAAGGCATTACACTGAATGAGGTTGAGCAAAATCTCTATGCTATTGAGAATCAAGAGCAAGATTTTGTAGTTATATCACCATTAAACGCAATCTCAATAGATAATAAATTATATAATTTTGTACAGATTTGTAGCGATCAAGATACTGATTTATTACATATTGAGATAAGTGTTACTAATGATGGTGACCAGGGTGCTATTATATACGGTAAAAATGAGCTAGGACCTCAAGAGGTATTACAGATCATAGAAGACTTTATTGTACATCAAAAGGTTCCAGCATTAGATAGTTGGGTCATAGTATTAGATCTTAGACCGAAGATGGAAAGTTATGTAAAGGGTTCCGAAAATGACTAATGATGTAAAATTTGATGAACTGTTAAAGCAATATACCTGGTCCTATGAAGGAATACAATTTTGTTGGGATGAGAAGCCAACGGATGCTAATGTAGATACTGCTAAATTATTAGCTACTAATTATCATAAGAATATAGATTCTATTGTTACTTTCATTCATAACGAAATCCAAGATTGGTATGGCGATGTAAACATTGATGAAGTGAAAACACGGATAGGTATGCCTATTATTGAACCAGAGCGAGATGCTATGACCTATTGTGAGCAAACCTTTGATGATACGCACATCTTTTCTTTTACATTTTGGGATAATGAATTCAAAGATTTACATTACTTTGCCATAGATGGATAATATATTCTCTAATGATTTAGTTACTACCAATAGCATGCGGAGTCTATTATGTTATATACACCGAATAACCTTTTGTATAAGTATATTCGCTATCGATTTAGACGGATTAAGATTCAATGTAATATGTTATACAATGTAACACCAGAGGAAGAAGATGAGATTTGCCGTAATTTATTAAAAAAGAGAGCGAAGGTATTAATTCCTGTTGGCATAATATATGGTTTGATATTTGCCCTTACTTTCACTTGGCTATTAGGCACAAGTGAGGAATTGAACCCATTAATGCAATGGGAAGTAAGAGTTATTGACTATGTTATACCATTTTTAAATACCATTTATTTTAAGTGGTATGCGTATTCACTGAATTTATTGTGGGCAGCCCTTATATTGGCCCCTGTCGGGATTATTAACGTATCTCCTTATATCATTTTTTCCTATATTATAGATACCATTTTGATACGACGCGAGGTGAAAGCTTTAATAAAAAAATATTCCATTGATCAAATAAAATGTGGTTAGATTATATCTATTTGTTTAGGAGAGAGTATTATGAGTCATCTAAAAGATTTCAATTGGACTGGATTTTGGAAAGACACCGATTATGCATTTGAGTCCTATATAGGTAGAGATGTTACCGATGAGAATATTAAGAATGCTGAAGCTGAACTAGGCTATATATTGCCTACAGCATATATAGAGCTACTTAAAAACCATAATGGTGGTGTAGTAAATAAGAATTGTTTTATTAACGATGATGACGATTGTGTATATATAACAGGAATATATGGCATCGATAGAGATAAAAAATACTCTCTTTTAGGTGAGATGGGTAATGAATTTTGGATTTCAAAAGTAAAATATCCCCCTATCGGTATCGTTGTAGCCGATACGATTTCTGGCGGTCACGACATGATTTTCCTTGATTATCGTGAGTGCGGTCCAACCGGTGAACCTAAGGTAGTTCGTGTAGACCAAGAATGTGATTACTCAATTACTCTGTTAGCAGATAACTTTGGTGACTTTATTAAGAACTTATATTTCAGTATAGAAGACATTACGGATGAAGAGTTTCAATCTTTAAGTGATGTGGAAAAGGTTAAGCTCCTTAATGAACAAGAGGGCATCGATATCAAGCGTGCGATGGAGTTATTAACTAAGATAGGCATTGATAATTTGTCGCCTATATTGTTAAGTGCCTTAGGACGTATGTATAACAATAATGGTCGCGCAGCAGAGGCTATTGATTTATTTGAACGTATCGATGAGGCACATCGTGATTGGTCTTGGTATTATCGCTGTGGCTATGCTCATGGGATGCTAGGGTATGGTAAAAGCTATGAATCTGAACATGTACAGAAGGCATTACAATTAATAGAAACGGGCATAAAAATGACGAAAGAAGCCGGGTTAGATAAACAACTTGGTTGGTGTTGTGAAATTGTAAAATACCTATTAACTCAAATCAAGCCAAAAGAGTATAAGGAGGATTATCCTGTGATATTTGAAACCATTAAGAATCTCTTTGATAAGAAAAATAGTAAAGAGACTACAGAAGATAAACAGATTGAAGATGTTAATGAATACGAAGAAGATAACTATCCTACATATGATACAGTGCATTGGATATTTAACAAACATACGTATAGTAGAGATGAGTTTTCAAAAGAATATAATAAAATTGTAGAAAAATATGTAGATGATGATCAAGCAGATGACGATGATAGATTAGAAGAACCTGAAATTCTAGTAACCTATGAAGCTTGGATTGAAAGTGAAGACCAACTTTTTGATAATGAACGTGTTACCGATGAAGAGTTATTCGAAGAAGATAAAGAAGATGGCATGTGGCAGGTAGAAATTATGGCTCATCTTGTTGCGGATAATGGTACATATTTTACTAGAGAAGAATTATTCTTTAAATTGCACAATTTGATGGCCAATAAAGAATTGGGCGATCATGTATTCTTTGAAGGTATTGAATACGAAGGCCATGAATGTGAAGGATATGGTCTCATAGATAATGAAGACGGTATACCAGTATTCTATATTATTTGTGGTAGCTAGCTTCTAGATAATGTTTATTTTAAGACTATATATGAAATATGACAGGATGTGACATAATGGGATTAACGGTTGAACAATTTAAAGCATTTTCTGATGCGGAGCAATTACAAACCATTAAAGAGCTTAATAATTCTGGGAATGTAGAAACTATTATTAATATATTAACTGATGTGGGCATGGAAAATTTATCCGTACCTCTATTAGGTGAGCTTGGTAGAGCTTATAACAATAATAGCAATGAAAAAGAGGCTATTAAGGTATTAGAATTTATTGATGAAGAGTATCGTGATGCGGTGTGGTATTATCGCTGTGCCTATGCGTATGGAGCCCTTGTCTTGGATAATAGTGACGGGTACACATCGAATACTATGCAACAGATGCTAAGATTAGTAGATAAAGGTGTACGTTTAGCTACGAAAGCTAAACTAGATGATATAAAATCGTATTGTTTTGAAGTCATTGATATGTGCTATTTGCAAATGGATTTTGAAACATGTGAAGCTGACTATCCTGACTTGTGTTCTGCTTATAATGAATACGTAGCAGAGAAAAAGAAGAAACGTAAAGGTGTACCTCGTCATCGCACTATCACGGTTCAAGAAATCATGGCTACAGACGATGTATGGACCATTAATGAACCCATGTATTGGACCATCAATATATATGGATCTTACGATGATTATATAGAATCCGCAAAAAGCTTTACTGTAGAGCAAAGATACCTTAATGCTATATCTTGGTACTTCGCAGAGGTTAATAATGGTGGTCATCATCAATTCTTCTATAACTCTACCGGTATTGTATGGGAAGATGCTCTAGCCGGTTTACGTCTCTTTAAGATGGATGAACTAGCAGATAACTTACAAACTGTCATCGAGTACTTTGGCGGTTCCGTACCATTTGATAGGGAAGAACGATGGAACATTTTAAAAGATTGGGAAAATGAGGATGAACTGTTCGATTTCCTTGATAAAAAAGATGATGTAGTATATGAATATGATGGAATCTATGAAGACACATTCGTACATGCACATCCTGAATTATTTGTATTTGATGGGACCTATAAAGTTCCAGAATAAATGTAGTGATATAGCATATAAGTGCTACTTTCACTAACAATATATGTATTAGAGGTATTACATGTTAGATAAACAAGGCGTATATGATTGTTTGCGTGACCATCATATCGATTTTGAAGTTACGGATCACGCACCGCTATTTAGTATGGACGATAAACCAGATGTAGAACTGCCATATCCAGAATGGGATGCGAAGAATTTATTTATCCGAGACCATAAGCGGGAGCATTACTATTTAATTACTGTACGTGGTTCAAAGCGTGTAGATTTAAAACAATTCCGTAAGGACCACAATCTTAAAAAGATTTCCTTTGGTTCTGAAGAAGAGTTATGGGATATACTAAAGATTAAACCAGGTCATGTATCTCCATTCTGCTTACTAAATGATAAAGAACACAGAGTGCATTATTATATTGATGCGGATTATAAGGATAATCTCATTGGTATCCATCCAAATCAAAATGATGCGACCGTGTGGTTACAAGGAAAAGACCTTGTTAAGCTTATAGAGGAGCATGGTACAATAGTAGAATATATTACAATATAAAGGTAACATAAAAGGTTTTACATGAAAGTTAAATTAATTCAGCCGCGTATGTTGAAGCGTCCTATGGATACAGATTTAAAAATACGCATGTCCCCTCATTTAGGTTTGTTGACGGTGGCTAATATTATTCGACATGATTGTGAAGTTACAATTGAAAATGAAAATATTAGACCCATTGATTTTGATGATGTGCCTGACTTGGTAGGCATAGCAGTCACAGTAGACGTTTTACCGAGAGCCATTGAAATTGCATCTATATATAGAAAAAAAGGTGTTAAAGTTATTGCTGGTGGTATACATATCACAACAGCTTCTAGTTCTGTTCCAAAGGATGCATTTGATAGTTTATGTATTGGTTTTGCAGAAAATACATGGCCTCAAATTATTGAGGATATTAAACATAACAGATTGCAATCTGCATATGTATCTACGCCTTTAACATCTGGGGATGATATCGTAGCGCCTGCATATGACATGATAGATAAGACTGATTATTTATGGTATAACGTTGTTTCTACAAGTCGCAGTTGCCCTCATACATGCGATTTTTGCTATAATAGTTCTGGAACTCATCAATATATAAATCGTAATATAGATGATGTGTTAGCAGATATTAAAAGTTTAGGCACAAAGCATATTATGTTTATTGATGATAATTTTATTGGTAATATTTCTTGGACTAAACAATTTTTAGAGTGTATTAAACCTTTAAAATTAAATTGGAATGCAGCGGTTACTATGAAAATAGGACAATACCCTGAATTAATGGATTTGATGAAAGAAACTGGTTGTCAGAGTTTATTTATTGGTTTTGAAAGTATTAGTCCTCAGTCTTTATCTAGTGTTCATAAAATGCAAAACAATCGTGAAGAGTTTGAAAGACTTATTAGTGAATTACATAAGCGTGGCATTATGGTCAATGCTAGCTTTGTATTTGGTCTAGATGGAGACACGCCAGAGACATTTAAAAATACATTAGATTGGATTATTAGCCAGAAAATTGATACGATTACCTCACATATTGTTACACCGTATCCTGGGACTGAATTCTACAAGAGAATGGAAGCTCAGAATAGAATTTTTGATTATGATTTATCTAAATACAATACGTCTCACGTAGTTGTAACTCCACTTGGTATGTCTAAAAAAGAATTAGAAGAAGGGTATCTTTGGATATATAAGGAATTATATTCCGTAAAAAACATATTTCGTCGCATGCCTAAGACTATTGGAACTATACCAGCCTATTTAACGTTTAATTTCTTTTATCGTCGTTTTGGGCATTTTACATCAAAAGTATGTGAATTATTAACTTATAAACGCATTGGTTTGTGGGCTGAAAAATTATCAAGATATATGTAAAGGAGTCAGTAATGAATAAGCGCTTTATAAAACGTATTTTACTAACATCAGCTATAGCTGTATTAGGTGTTAGCACATCGTTTGCTGCGTTTACCTTTGATAGACAAGAGAAGGTAGACACAGCACCTATCGTAGGATTATATCGTTATCAAGTACCGACTGAATTACAAGGTGCATATAATGCAGAAGGCGTTAAAAATTTAATATCCTCTATGGAGAAAGAACCTAATACATTATCTATGAATGTAGCTCATGTGAAAGGAAATCCATCTGAATCGTATGTAGTAGAGGTTTATACAGATACAGCTGCATTAGAAACACATCGGAAATCTGAGCATTTTCAAAACTATATTAATGAAGTAGGATTTAAATTGACGAATCGTAAGTTGTATGATGTACAACCTATGCTATTGATTGAAAAACAGGATGCTCTATCTATCATTAATGATGGTAAATCTGTTGTGACCTTAACGGAATTCACTGTTGATGGCAATGAAGTAGATACAGTGCAAAAACAATATCAACTAGACATTGAACGTGCCGTACGTGATGATGCGGGCTATAAGGCAGGTTACGTATTACGTGAAAGAAATAATAAAACTCACTGGTATGTAATTCAAATGTATAGCGATGAGGCAGCTTTCAATAAACATATGAGTAGCCCAGGCTATCGTTTTATGATGAGCCAAATTCAAGGTAGTTTACAAGGGGTTACTACTAAAGTGTTACAAGGCGACATTTTAGTAAATCATGGTGGTCAATCTTTTGTAAGACCATAAAGTTTGATATACTATAAACAGTAAAGTTACTGCTAGCATATATATGTGCTAGCAGTTTTTTTGTTATATAATAAGTTAAAGTCTTTATAGACCATAAGGAGTTGCATATGACACAGCAAGAACGTTTAATTTATCTTGTAAAAGGATTAGTGGTAGAATATACAGAGAAATATAAAGACGAACACATTGAAATCCCTAATGATGAAGCAGAACAGTTCACACTTTTTAGGTCTCTTTGTAATATTCGCTCTGCAGGATTTATGCCGGCAGAATGGATGAAGATACAAGATGAGTATTTAACTGAATTAGCCCGTGAAAAAGGAATTGTTACCATTAATGATATGGAAAAACGTGCACCTCAGATTTATTTATGGCAAGGCGATATTACGCGCCTTTCAGTGGATGCTATAGTGAATGCGGCTAACAATCAATTGTTAGGGTGTTTTACGCCAAATCATAGATGTATTGATAATGCTATTCACACCTTTGCGGGTATTGAGCTTCGTATGGCTTGTTCTCGTATGATTGAATACATGGATATGCCTGAAAAAACAGGTGTTGCACGTAAAACCTATGGTTTTAATTTACCAGCTAAACATGTTATTCACACGGTAGGACCTATTATTTATGATACTGTTACTGAGTTAGAACAAGTCCAATTGTCATCGTGCTATCGATCTTGCTTGGAGTTAGCCAATGCTTACAGTTTACAGTCCATTGCATTCTGTTGTATTTCTACAGGTGAATTTAGATTTCCTAATGAAGACGCAGCACAAATTGCTATCGATACGGTGCGTACCTATTTAAAAGAAACTAATAGTAAAATACAAGTGGTATTTAATGTATTTAAGGATATAGATTATGACATCTACGATAAATTATTGGGATAATATAGAACGTGTATTTTGTAATTACCACAAATGTAGATCATCAAATGCAATTAGCCGGAGTAGATAAACATAGAGTTTATTATATGCAAGGTGATTATGGCTTGTGGCAATGTTCTGAGCCATGTCATCAAAAGACTTATGATAATGAAGAACAAGTGCGTCTTATGGTTAAGGAACAAAAAACTTGGTGTTGGTCATAATACGCCGATGATTATTAAATATCCATTTATGCGTATGACAAACGAAAATATAGACGCTTTATACGTGCCTGTTAATATGGAAGAACAATTTATTCCATTTGAGATTCAGAATAATACTGTAGCCTTTAATGATGATATACTAAAGGTATTACATGATTTGTTAGTTTAAAAAGGAGTTAATGTACTATGAATTATAAATACACCTATGAAAGCCCATTAGGAACAATGATAATGCTTGGTACATTAACGTATTTAACAGATTTATTTTTTGTAGATGAAAGCCATGCTCCTACTTATGATGATGCGGAATATATTGAACAACTAATAGGTCCCTTTGAAGTGACCATTATGTGGCTAGACCAATACTTTACTGGTAAAAAGCCTTTTATCATTCCGCCTATTAAATTAGAAGGCACGGAATTCCGTAAATCTGTATGGGCTGTGTTACAAACAATCCCTTATGGAGTAACTACCACTTATGGTGATATTGGTAAAGAGATTGCAAAACAGCAAGGAAAAGATGCGATGTCTGCCCAAGCAGTAGGAGGTGCCGTAGGTCATAATCCTATTTCGATCATTATTCCTTGTCATCGTGTTATCGGTAGCAATGGTAAACTAACTGGCTATGCGGGAGGCATCGAACGAAAGAAATATATGCTAGACTTAGAGGCGAAGTATAAATAAAGTAATAGTTAATATAAAATATAGATGCTAACAAAAGAAATAATAACAAAGTAAAAAATAATACAGTGAATAATAAGAAAAGAGATTACTCTTATGTATAGTTAGATATACATAAAGGTAATCTCTTTTTTTAGATTGAATTATATTTATTTATAGTTAGCTATACGTAACCATTTTTAGCTGCAGTTAATATAGAGCTTGTAGTATCTCTCAGAATACAAGTAGATACAATATTTTTATTATTTGCCTATATTAATTATCCGTATTAATTACCTATATTAAATGAATTTGTTCTCCAAGGTACCGATACCGCTAATTGTAATAGCAACAGTATCACCAGACTTAAGCCAAGAGTATTTACTTTCATTTTTACCAAGTACAACACCACTAGGAGTACCAGTAAAGATAATATCACCTTCCTGTAGTGTAATATATTGAGATACAAATTCTATAATCGCATCTGGTTTAAATATCATTTGTTGTAATTGTGCTTGTTGACGTACTTCGCCATTTACAGTGGTGGTAATAGTGGCGCTTTCAAAATCAAATGCGTGGGGAGGAATAATAGTAGGACCAATAGGGGTAAAATTATCTAAAGATTTACCGAGAATCCATTGGGAGCCTCTAAATTGTAATGTGCGCGCAGATACGTCGTTACCAACGGTATAACCTAAGATATGTTCCATAGCTTTTTTGCGAAGAATATTTTTACCAGATTTTCCGATGATGATTACCAGTTCGCCTTCGTAATCATAATGCAAGGATTCATCTTCAATAGTAATCGTATCGTGATTGCTTGCTAGGGCATTAGAGGTTTTCATAAAGATTTCTGGAAAATCATGAGTCGCAAGGCTAGTTTCTGCAATATGATCAGCGTAGTTAAGACCAATACAAATGATATTTTTAATTAAAGTAGTCATATCAGTGATATTATAAGTAGAATACATATTCAAAATTTGAAAGTATCTATATTCATAAAATAATCGTGTAATTTATAATTTTTCTTACATTTAAAAAGGCTATGTCACAACAAACAGTTGATAAATAGCCATTTTTATAGGGGAGTATCA
>ERZ772955.1093-NODE-1093-length-18277-cov-13.757765_pt1 | contig 18277 bp, 14 predicted proteins | sample MGYA00511133_ERZ772955 | MGnify/ENA primary metagenome ERZ772955 (study PRJEB29015, sample SAMEA2737914) | human oral metagenome | biome: human oral; feature: human-associated habitat; material: dental | place: China | collected 2149 ... | reverse complement strand
GGGGCATCCCCCGCAAGGGAGCGTATCGCGTGCGCACGCACACGTGCTCCCGTCGCTCGGCATCCGGGTGGGGTGACGCGCCATCGAAGCGGCAGCGCGATGGGCGCGGCCCCCGGTGCCGACAAGCGCTATCTCGTGCGTTGTGCGCACAAGGTAGGCTGCTTGCTTAGAGAGACGATAATCAATGCGTACATTGATTCAAGGTTGGTATTGATTTACCATTTGCATTGAATTTTCTATCCACTATGTCCACATGTGTAGTGCAGCTTCGAAAGGCGGAATCACCCCGTGGCAAATCAACTTGATGTGAAAAAGCAGATTGACGCCGTATTCAGCATCGCGAACACTCTTCGCGGAACCTACCAGCCTGATAAGTATCGTGACGTCATCCTGCCCATGATCATCCTGCGCCGTATCGAGTGCGCACTCGCCGGCACCAAGGACGCGGTTTGCGAGGCGTACGAGGTGAACCGCGACATCGCAGAGGCGATGCTGCGCCGAAAGTCGGGCTATCCCTTCTACAACACCAGCAAGTGGACGCTCGCAAAGCTTCTCGGCGATGCTCTGCAACTGCCTGCCAACCTCATCACCTATATCGACGCCTTCTCGCCCAACATCAAGCAGATTTTCTCGGACCTTGAGTTCGACAAGGAAATCAAGAAGATGCACAAAGGCGCCAAACTCACGGGCGTCGTGCGCAAGTTTTCTGAGCTCGATCTCGACCCGGTGCGTGTGAACAACGTGGCAATGGGTTACATGTTCGAGGAAGTAATTCGTCGTTTCTCAGAAAATGCCGAAGCTGGAGACCACTACACTCCGCGCGAGGTGGTACAGCTCATCACGCGTCTCGCTCTCGCGGAAGGATGTGATGACCTCAGAGAGCCTGGCAAGGTTATCAAGGTAGGCGACTTCGCCTGCGGCACTGGTGGCATGCTCTCCTGTGCCAAGGAGCAGCTCGATGAGATGTGTCCCGAAAGCGACGTCTATCTCTATGGGCAGGAGGTTATCCCCGATACTCATGCTATCTGCCTGGCGGACATGCTCATCAAGGGGCAGCGCGCCAAGAACATACGACTCGCTGACACCATGAAGGAAGACTGCTTTCCTGACGACAGAATGCGCCTTGTCCTCATGAATCCGCCCTTTGGGCAGCCCTGGGGAGGCAAGGACGCTAGTGATGGCGTGGAAAAGGCCGTAAACGAGGAATATGTAAGGCTCGACAGTCGCTTTCCCGCAGGACTTCCCGCGAAGAGCGACATGCAGCTTCTCTTCATGCAGCATGCCATGCACAAGCTTGCTGAGGAGAATGGACGCGCTTGCATTATCTCCAATGGCTCGCCGCTCTTCTCGGGTGGTACGTCGTCTGGCGAGTCACAGACACGCCGCTGGCTCTTGGAGAACGACTATATCGAGGCCATCGTCGGACTGCCGGGAGACCTCTTCTACAACACAGGCATCGGTATCTACGTGTGGGTGCTCTCCAAGAACAAGGCATCCAAGCGCCGTGGTAAGGTGCAGCTCATCGATGCAACTGATGAGTGGATGCCCATGCGTCGCAGCCTGGGCAACAAGCGCAAGCAAATCTCACCAGAACAAATCGATGAAATCGTGGCCTTTTATACGTCCTTCGAGGAGGGAGAGCACTGCCACATCCTTCCCAATGAGGAGTTCCTGTACAAGGAGTACACGGTCAAGCAGCCGCTCCAGCGCAGCTACCAGATAACGCTCGAGCGCATTGACACGCTTGCCGAGGGCAAGTTCAAGGATGACTTCCACAACCCTGCAAAACTGGAGGAACTCTTACTCATCGATGAGGAAGATATGACCTCCAAGCAGAGAAGAGAGCTTGCGGCGCTTCAAAAGGCTGAGCCAGTCTTCGGGCAGATGATTCAGCTGCTGCGTGACAACCTAATGGATGTGTCAACCCAGGATTACAGGGGATTCGAGAAGAACATCAAGGATTTGCTCTCCACCTTGCCTGACTACAAGGAGAAGGAGACCACCAGCCAGCGCAAATCCGTCATTGACAAAGTAGTAGACGCCATGTCGTACATGGATAAGACGGCTCCTCTACGTCACAAGCGCGACGGTTCCATCGAATACGATGATGCGACTAAGGATACCGAGCTCGTGAAGCTCTCCGAGGACGTAGATAACTTCTTCGAGCGCGAGGTGTGGCCGTACGTTCCTGATGCCAAGTGGTTTGATGAGGAGGACGAGAAGCATGTGAAGACGGGTGCCGAGATTCCCTTTACACGCTATTTCTACAAGTACGAGGCTCCCGAGAGCTCGGAGAGACTGCTCGAGGAGTTCAATGAGCTTGAAGTGCAGCTCCAGGAGCAGATCAAGGATCTGGTCAGATGATCACGACTCTTCCCCAAAACTGGATATTCAAGCCCCTGAAATATGTAGATGACTTTGTCTCTGATTCCCTGTCAGAGACGATCTCCCCAGGCTACCGATTCCGGTACGTGGACATCAGTTCGGTAAGTAGCGAGGTTGGAATCGAGAACTATTCAGAGACGACCTTCGCGGAAAGCCCATCACGAGCAAGGAAGCGAGTCGTCGCAGGAGACACGATTGTGTCGACCGTGAGAACATACCTTAAGGCAATTGCCCTGATCGATGATGCTGATGACGTAATTGTCTCGACTGGGTTCTCTGTCATCCGTGCAAGAGACCATATCTCCGACTACCTGTACTACCTCTGCACTAGCGACTTGTTCTGCCAGCAGGTCAACAAGTACTCCTGGGGTATTGCATATCCCGCGATTAGCGAAAAGCTGATGGGTCGGATACTGGTGCCCGTACCTCCCAAAGAGGAGCAGGCTTTGATTGCTGGCTTTCTTGATGAGAAGTGCGCGTCGATCGATGCGACCGTTTCAATCCTTGAGAAACAGATTGCGACTCTTGAGCGTTACCGTGCTTCGGTTATTCATGAGGCGGTGACCAAGGGACTCAATCCCGATGCTCCTATGAAACCCAGTGGAGTCAATTGGATTGGTGACATTCCCGAAAAATGGCAATTAAAGCGTATAAAGTTTATGTTTGATACTTCTAGCGGTGCGACACCAGAAAGTAGCAACTGGGATCTATACGATGGTGGCATCAACTGGATTCAGTCAGGTGATTTGTATGCTAGATATGTAATCACTGAGACAGGAAGGACTGTTTCAAATAAAGCGCTGTCAGAGGTTTCAGCACTTAAGATATATAAAGCTCCATTTGTCGTGATGGCAATGTATGGCGCATCAGTAGGTAATGTATCAATTTCAAATATAGATGCATGCACTAATCAAGCGTGTTGCGTAATGCTGCCAAAAGAAGAGGCTAGCGCACAATATCTTTTCTATGCATTGATGGACTCACAGGCTTTCCTGAAGCATAAAGCTTTGGGTGGTACTCAACCCAATATTAGCCAAGTCATTATTCGCAATCACAAAATCCCAGTTCCTAGCAAGAAAGAGCAGACAGCTATAGTTGACTATCTCGATACTCATATTGCTGCCATTGACTCGATTCTCAAAACCAAACGTAAGCAAATTGACGTCCTCAAGCGTCGTCGGCAATCTCTCATCTACGAATACGTGACGGGCAAGCGTCGTGTGAGGAAGGAGATATAGCTGTGGATATAAAGGTATATGAGGAGCAGGTTCACAGGATTAAGCTGGGCAAAAATCCGCTTACTGAGTCTGCGTTCCAGGAGCTCATCATAGAGCACCTAGTAAACGATAACGGCTATAAGCGCCGCAATGCCAGCAGCTATGACTCTGTACGTGCGATGGACACAGAGCTGTTCTTCGACTTCCTCGACCGGACGCAGCCCGATCAGATGGAGCGGCTCCACGCGCTTTACAACGGCGGCTCACGCGCGACGATACTAGCCAAGATCAGAAACGCTATCGCTGGTCGCGGTCTCGTGGATTGCATCTGGCACGGCGTACAGTTCGATGCAGGCATAGAGCTCAACCTTGTCTATCCCCGTCCATCTGCGGACTTCGACCGTAAGGCCACCGCGCTCTTTGACGAGAACGTGCTTTCCGTGATGGAAGAAGTCTATCATAAGGAAGGGGAGCGTATCGATCTCGTCATCTTCCTTAATGGGCTTGCAATCTTCACGATAGAGCTAAAGTGCGAATCTTCCGGCACCGGCTGGGACTATCGCAATGCTATCAGACAGTACAAATTTGAGCGTGATTGTAAGACCCCGCTGCTCATGCCTAAAGTAGGAGTCTTGGCTCATTTTGCCATGGACTTGCACGAGGTATGGGCGTGTGCCGCGCTCAAGGGAGCAAATTCGAAGTTCCTCCCGTTCAACAAGGGAGTCCGCGAGGATAGCTCATCGCACGAGACGCGCGCTGGCAACCCTGTGATGCCCGACGGTGTCGCCACTTCGTACATGTGGGAGTACGTTCTCACCAAGGACATCGTGTTCTCGCTGATCTACGACTTCGTCTACTACGCGCGAGACCGCAAGACGAACAAGAAGAAGGACGAGAAGCCCATATTCCCGCGCTTCCAGCAGCTCAGGGCCGTCACGCGCGTGGCAGAAGACATCAAGCGCAACAAAACCGCGCGTGACTACCTCATCGAGCACAGCGCTGGTTCGGGCAAGACCAACACCATCTGCTGGCTCGCGCACAAGCTCTCAGGGCTTTACGCGGAGGGCGAAGACGACCTCCTCTTTAACAAAGTGCTTATCGTGACAGACCGTATCGTGGTTGACCGCCAACTGCAGGCGGCGGTGCAGGACATGGCCAAGGTGTCGGGAACGATCAAGGTCATCGACTCCGAGGGAAGAGCCGACGAGCATGGCGAGACGAGCAAGTCCGGCAAGCTCACTCGCGCACTCAAGGGGAGCTATCGCATCGTCGTATGCACCATGGGCACGTTCCTCAACCTCGACCAGGGGACGTTCGATGGTACGGGGTCGCACTTCGCGGTGCTCATCGACGAGGCCCACGGTTCGACCTCTGGCGAGACTATGGCTGCGGTTAATGGCGCGCTCTCCGATATCGATGTGCAAGAGCCCTCAGCCATCGACCAGGTTTCGCAGATAATCTCCGAGGACATTGCTCGCTCTGGTCGGCAGCGCAACGTTACTGTCATAGGCTTTACTGCGACGCCGACCGGTCGCACGTTCGACATGTTCGGAACGCTCAATGAGCAGGGGAAAAAGGAGGCGTTCGACCTCTACTCTATGCGCCAGGCCATAGAGGAAGGCTTCATCCTCGATGTGACTGCCAACTACACTACCTACGATTCGTTCTGCAAGGTGGTGAAGTCCGTGCCGGACGATCCGGAGCTTGAGTCCGCCACAGCGAAGCGCCAGCTCGCGCATCTCATTGCCACCAACGACGGCACTGTCAATGGGAACCTCCGCGTTATGGTCAACCACTTTACCGAGAAGGTTCAGGGTGACCTCGGCGGCAAGGCTAAGGCAATGATCGTCACGTCTAGTCGTGAGGCGGCCGTCCGGTATCGCCTTGCCTACGAGAAGCTGCGCAACAAACACATGGATAAGCTTGGGCACATCCAAGCACTTGTCGCGTTCTCCGGCGACATCGTAGTGGACGGCGAAAAGTATACCGAGTCGCTCATGAACGGCGGTCTTGCGGAAGACAAGCTGCCCGATCTCTTCCATGGAGACGGCTACCGCATCCTCATCGTGGCGGATAAGTACCAGACGGGGTTCGACGAGCTTCTCCTTTCTGCAATGTATGTGGCAAAGAAGCTGCATGGACTTTCTGCCGTGCAGACGCTTTCACGCCTTAACCGCATATGTCCACCCCATGAGAAACGACCCTATGTCCTCGACTTCGTCAACTCGTACGAGGACATTGCGGAGGCATTCGCGCCTTACTACGAGAATACGGTGCTTGAGAATCCACTTACCTACACGGACCTCAAGGAAACCGAGCGACATCTTGAAGAGCTCCAAGTGCTCGACGCCGACGATGTTCGCGCGTTCTACAAGCTGCTGTCAAAGCCGAGGCAGACCTTGAAGGATAAGGAACGCATGTGGGGCTTGCTCTCAGGTGCTGCAGCCATCGTGAAATCGATGGAGGAAGACGAGGCAGATAAGGCACGTAGGGTCATACGTCATTTCATCCGCCAGTACGCGTTCCTCATCATGGCATCGCCCTTCACGGACGAGTACATGCACATGGAGTACCGCTTTTGCCAGTGTCTCATCAGGGAAATCGCCAAAGCGGGCAAACATGAGGGCGGAATCGATATTTCGGACAAGATTGACATCACGGACTTCACCGTCACGAAGGTTAACGAGCACGTTGGCAGTGGGCTGGTTGCGGCACCGGAGGTCACCATCGCACGCGGCATTGGGATGAGGCTTACCAAGGACACGCTTGCAGCGCTATCCGAGATCATCGCAGAGTGGAACGCGCGCTTTGGCACCCATTTCGATGCTGACACAGCGGCAAGCTCACTGATGTCGCTGCGAAGCTCGCTGAGCGGGAACGACCACATCAAGCAGAGCGCCAAGGCGAACAGCAAGCAGGACTTCACGAACACCGTAGACGACCAGACCGAGGATGCCCTCGTGGAGAACTACGACAAGAACCAGGAGTTTTACAACTTTCTTCTGAGCCATCAGGAAGTTCGCAAGGACTTGGTGCACCTGCTTGTAGATGACCTCTACAACGGCCTGCGCCGTGATGAAAACTAGGAGAGCGCCAATGAAGGCATCGGACGCCATCAGGATGTTGCTGGAAGATCAGGGGCGAACGCAGCGCTCCTTCGCGCTCGAACTCGGGATAACCCCGCAGGGGCTTGACCAGAGGCTCAAGTCAAAGACCATGAAGGTTGAAACGCTGTGCGAGATGGCAGCGCAGCTTGGGTATGGCATTCGGCTTGCCCCGGAGGGCGGGACGAGTGAAGGTATCGATATTGATGGGTAGCGAGCAAGAAGGCGTGGGAACAGGGGCTAATCAGACTCTGTAAGCGTATGTCTGCAGGTAACCACAAAAGCATTCGTTAGATTTGGTGGGTACACATGATTTCAAATGACCGAATAGTGCTTGAGCCAACGAAGATCGACTTGCACATACATTCAGCCGCATCCAAACACAAGGATGGCGCAAAGGTTAAAGATGGCACCGTTGAAAACATCGGGGTGCTCTTAGGGAAACTTGAAGAAAACAAGGTCAATATGGCAGCAATTACCGACCACGATGTTTTCTCCTATGAGATGTATGCAGCCCTCAAAGACAAGGTGAGCAACGCTCAATACTTAAAGCGCGTCCTTCCTGGCGTCGAGTTTACCGTTAGCTTCAATAACGGCAACGGTGATATACCCGTGCATGTGGTTACGCTATTTGATGATGCTGATCAAGAGAGAGTGAAATCCATCGGGACACTAATCCCAATGGATGATAGAGGTCATCCTGCATACGATATCAATGGTGCTGCTTTTAGCGAAGATATGTTCTGGAAGATTATCCGATCAATAGGACTGGATATAGTCACTATTGCCCACCAGAAAGAGTCTCCAACTGCACCTAAACCGAGAAAGGACGATGCAAACTCTGTAGGACCAGACCTATACAAGGAGTTTCTTAAGCTCGAATATTTCGAGGCCTACGAGTACAAGAACCGCAAGCATGAGCTGTTCAACAAGAGCTTTGCTTATTCCGAAGACCAGCTAGAGCAGTTGCGATTCATAACGGGCTCAGATTGCCATGTATGGAGTGTGTATCCTGCTGGAGACGATAAAAGCGACAAGAACCCCGATCATCCATTCACGTACCTCAAATGCCTGCCGACGTTCAAGGGCCTTGCAATGGCCGTAACGGATATATCACGTATCAAGGTGGTCGACAGTTTCTTTAGCCGTTCCACTAAGACGCTCAAATCTATTGCGCTTACCCTTAATGGCAAAGATATTGACGTACCGCTGTCGCCTGGAATCAATGCGCTCATAGGCGATAACTCTATTGGAAAATCCTCTCTCCTCAATGCGTTGACCGGCTTTCGCGAAGTAAACCAGAAAACCGCAAAGGGACAAAGGAAATATCTCGAAGAATCGCATTTTGCGCTACGGCAAGTTGTGGACGCAAGCTCTGTCTTGCAGTTTGACGGGCAGAATGCAATCAGGAGCACCTTTGAGAATCTCAGTCAGGGTAAGGCTCAAAAGGAACTTGCTAAGCATTTCCCTACACCGGTAGAACCTGGTGTCTATAAAACTTTTGCGATGAACCAGCTTGAGCGTTACCTAAGCGCGCTTCGAAAATCATGTGAATACCAAGCTGCCTTGACAGATCTCACTGAGTACAGCATGCCCAGAGAAGCTCCTCTAGTACAGCCGCAGAGCATTACATTTTCTGGGAGGGCGAAGGCTAAGGACGCTTCGCTCCAACAACTACTAATCGACAAGGTCAAAGAAGTTCAAACGGAGATTCAAGGCATCGAGGATCAGTATCAAGCAATTATCGTAGGGGAAGACGTTAATGATTTTGATACGGCGCGCAAAGCCTTGGGCCGCATATCAACAAGGCATCAGCTGACAGCTAGAGCAATGGAACTCGAAGCAAAAGTTATAAATAGCGTCAATTCTGCTGTTGCCAGCTGTGAGAACGAGCAGAGAAAATTCGTTATCGATGCTCAGAAAGAGCAGAGCGACCTCACGAAGAAGATTAATGATCTCGGCAACAATATCTCTCGTGCAGTTGAAGCAGAACATAGAGTCGTTAGTGATTTCAAGTTTGACTTCAAGGCAATGTCAATTACGCCAAGAGTGAACCATGTTGGCGAGCTTCGCTTCGTATGCACGCTGTCAACCGATGAGGTCACGCCACAACTACTTGATGAGCTCATAGAATCTGTGACCGCAAAAGGGAAGACTCCCAGTACAAAAGACTCTAGTTTTGAAAGTCTGAGGGACGCAATTCTTAGGTATCCGGACGACGTCGAGGATCCTATAGACGCCTTTAAGGGGAAGCTAGAAGACGCGCTTGATAAAAAGCTGAGCCCGAAGCAGGTAATAAACCGTGCAAAGGACAACGATGTGTCCAAAGAGCTTTCAAGTGGCTACAACGCTCAGATGTATTTTGCGCTTATGGCAGACACCAGCATGGGCGATGGAATCTACATGGTAGACCAGCCCGAAGATCAGATATCACAAAAAGCCATTAAGGATGTTGTCCTCAAGGACTTTCGCGATATCGCAGGCGCCCGACAGGTCATCCTCATCACGCACAATCCTCAATTCATCGTAAATCTCGATGTCGATAATGTCATCTACCTTGGCAAACGAAAAGATGGCACCCTCTACTTGCAGAGCGGTGCGCTGGAATATGAATGCGGTGGCTACAGGATGCTGGATACGGTCGCTGAAAACATCGAAGGTGGCCTCGACACTATTCGCAGGCGAATGAAGCGATACGACCAAGCAGGACTTCAATCATAGAAAGGCGCTGAAAATGAACGCAGAGGTTTACTTTGAAGAGTCCGAAGACAGCTACCAGTTCTCAAAGACCAAAGACGGTGACGAGGCATTTGTCATCAAGAAAGACGATCTGATTTTCGAGACGAAGACATTCTACGAGTATTTTTTCAAGGGTTTAGCGGAGAGGCCGCAATATACTGTCGTAGATTTACACGAGAATGAGCCGGATCATAAGCTCGCTGGCCAGGCTAAGCATGTCTTTACTACAGTCGCTCAGGTGTTAAACAAGACTTGTGATGGCATCGCTGACGACTGGTTCAATGAGGAAGATGGCCAGGACGCCGATGCCCCTAGCTCTACCACAAGCGGGGCGTCTGCACCTGAGGATGAGTAACAAGAGGCAAACGCAAATTCAATATGCGTAAATGCCCTGCCTCGAGCTCGAAGACTCGAGGCAGGCGCTTTTGGGTCACCTCCCGTCGTTGAGGACGTTCTTGTGATGGCGCAGGAGGGCCTTCTCGGGGCCCGTCACCAGGAGGCTCACGATGTTGACTATTATGTCGCTTTTGCCACGCCATTCCGCGTCGGGCTGCTACGGCGTTCCAGGATAGACTGATACGGCACGACGGCAATAATTGCCATGCATTCTACGTGCAACGTGCAATCAGCCTTAACATTAACGAACAAGGGCATTGCAGACGTTTCGACTCCCGAAATGACAAATCTGGCGCAATGGCGTGAGGGTATTGGCGAATGTCAGTATCGCAAGTAGGCTTGAAAGCGCACCGGGTCGTTCTCAAAAAAGGGAGGTCTCCCGCTGAAGGTTCGTACCATTTTTGCTTCATCTGGAATTAGACCAGAGGGGCAAACGATTCCCCTCCGACAAGTCGGAACTGGAACCGCTTCGATGCTTCCGCTGAGCTTCACGATTATTTCCGGGGCTACTTCGTACACTTTGTCCTTCGCAATGAAGAGTGCGGATACGCAAATCGCATGGCCGGGGTCGATTTCCAGCATGCCTTCATCGAAATAGTATTCACCACTGGTGTAGGTCCTCTGGATTCCCTCTAGATTGAAACGGCGCATCGACGGCGCGTCCTTGTCGAGGTCGCATTCGAAGCGGACTACGTCGCCGCCGATAGACCCCTGGGGCGGAAACATGATGGCCGAGCCGTACTCGAGATCGAGGACCCTCTTATTCGGAGCGATTCCAACGATGCTGAGAAGCCTGCTCGATGTGTTTCTTATCCACATCCGAAGCCTGAGCTCGTGGCACCATGCGTTTTCCGGGGAGTCCTTCAAGCGCACCAACGCCTCAAAATCGGAGGCGGCGTCATCGTCCGTCAAATCCTCGATGCCCATAGGTAAGGCGACGGCTTCAGGCAGAACGCCCCCGTACTCGGCTCGCTCGAATACCGGTAAATTTGTCGTCTTTACCAAATCGAGGCCTTTTGAGCCGATGGCCATCAAATCGCCTATGGACAGCATGCGGGTCTCCTTACCTGGCTTGAGCTAAGTACAGCTTAACGCTAGCGGCCCATATGGATTGGTTGTAGATGCGATACGCGAAGCTTCTTCGAATCTGAATCACCGAGTCAATCAGTTGAGGCACACAATCTCTGTGGGCGCAAAAGGCGCCTTTGGCCATCGAGGGAAAAGGAGAAGGAAATGGTCAAGTACAGGGAGATCCTCAGGCGGAAGTCCATGGGGATAAGCGTCAGGAACATCGCGTTCTCGTGCAAGTGCTCCACGGCGACGGTGAGGACAGTCGTCGACCGGGCGAAGGCGTGCGGGCTCGAACGGCCGCTGCCGGAGGAGATGAACGACGCCGCGATACGCGCTGTCATCTACCCGAAGAAGCCCAAGGTCGACGCGTCGAAGGCCGGAATCGACCACGCCCATGTCGACAGGGAGATGGAGCGCCCCGGCGTCACGATGATGGTGCTGTGGGCCGAGTACTGCGAGGCCGCCCTGGCGTCCGGCAGGGAGCCCTACATGTACTCGGCGTTTTGCCAAAAGCAGCGCGACTGGGCCATGGCGAACAAAGCCGCCATGCACATCGAGCGCAAGCCGGCGCAGGAGATGCAGGTCGATTACGTCGGGAACACCATGGGCGTGCTCGACGTCGACACGGGAGAGATCCTCAAGGTCCACGTGTTCGCGGCGTGCCTGCCGTACTCGGGCGAGCTCTACGCGGAGGGGTTCTACGACATGAAGGAGGAATCCTGGGTCGAAGCTCACGTCCACACGTTCTCGTTCTTCGGCGGCAGCGTGCCGATAATCGTGCCGGGCAACCTCAAGCAGGGAATAATCAAGAACACGGTCGATGAGCTGGTCATCAACGAGCAGTACCGCCGCATGGCCGAGTACTACGGTTGCGCGATCGTGCCCGCGCGGCCGAGAAGGCCGCGTGACAAGGGGGCCGTCGAGATGGGCGTCCGGGTGATCGAGCAGCGCGCCATGGCGCCGCTGCGCGACCGGCTCTTCACGTCGCTCGCACAGCTCAACGCCGCGCTGCTGGAGAAGGTCTGCGAGATAAACGCGCGTGCCTTCCAGAAGCGCGAGGGCAGCAGGGACGAGGTCTTCATCCGCCAAGAGAAGCCTCTCCTCGTCCCCCTGCCGGGCAAGCCCTACGAGATGGCGAGCCGCAAGACCGCCACCGTAAATTTTAACTGTCATGTCGCCTTCGACGGCTCTTGGTATTCCGCTCCGTTCAGCTACGTCAAACGCGAGGTCGAGGTCTGCGCCACCAAGAGCGCGGTGTGGGTCGTCTGCGACGGCGAGCGCATCGCGATGCACAAGCGACTGCACGGGCCGAAGGGCTCCTATTCCACGAGTCCCGAGCACATGCCCGACTCCCACCGCGACTTCGTCGAATGGGACGGGAAGCGCTTCCGCAGGCGGGCGCGCGAAATCGGCCCGGCATGCGAGGGGGTCGTCGACGGCATCCTCAAGTCCCGCAAGATCGAGCAGCAGTCCTACCGCTCATGTCGCGGAGTGCTATCGCTTGCCAGGAAGCACGGAAGGCAGATGCTCGAGCAGGCATGCGCGAAGGCGCTGTCCTACTCGCCCCGGCCCAGCTACAAAACGGTCAAGTCGCTGATCGCCAAGATGGCCGAGTCCGTCCCGGAAGATCCGGACGACGGCGCTTACCTGAGGGGCAACGACTACTACCAGAGCCTCGGCGAAGGAGACGATGAATAATGGCGGCAAGTCAGTCAACCATGGACAAGCTCTACAGCATGCGCCTGTCGGTGATGGCGCAGGCCTACCGCGACCAGGAGGAATCCCCCGGCGTGGCCGACATGACGTTCGACGAGCGCTTCGCGATGATCGTCGATGCCGAGTGGGACGCCCGGCGCGTCAACAAGCGAACGCGCCTGCTGCGCCAGGCAGGGTTCTCGGATCCTGAGGCCAACGTCGCCGACATCCGCTACGATGCCGACCGCAAGCTCGACAAGGCGAAAATGGTGGAGCTGTCGAATTGCGAATGGGTGCGCAACCACAGAAACGTCCTGGTCACAGGCGCATCTGGTGCGGGAAAGAGCTGGATCGCATGTGCCTTGGGAGTCGCCGCATGCAACGCGTTCTTCTCCGTGCGCTACGTTCGGCTCCCCGAGATGCTCGACGAGCTGACGGTCGACAAGGACGAGGAATGGATAAAGACGAAGAAGCGCTATCTCAAATGCGACCTGCTCATACTTGAAGATTAATGTGAAGCTTCACATTAGTCGTCATATGCGAAGCGCGAGTTTATGCGAAGCCGGTGGCCCCCGATATCACTTGACTTGGCCGATCGAGCCAAGCCGCTTCACATAAACCTAGACTGGCGATGCATTGCAACTTCGTCAGCTTGGGAGGTTGACGCCATGAGCGACAGTGCGAGAGAGCTCGCAGCCGCAGCGGGGGCGATGCTCCGCAGCATGGGCTACCAGGAAGGCACGATACGCAACTACCGCGCTTCCTGGAACAAGGTCATCGCGTTCTGCGATGAGAACGGCATCGAGGAGTACGACGAAGGAGCGGAGCGCTCGTTCTTCGCCAGTGAGGGAATCGGACCGATTCCCGGGTTGGCCCCGCATCAGCGCGATCGCGTGAGGCACGTGCGGTGCCTTCTGACCGCCAAGGACGGAAGGCTTCCGAAGGCATGGCGGGAGCCGGGGCCGCAGGTGCCGAGGGACCTCGTCGTGGCATACGACTCGTATGTCGACGACATGCGTGAGCGCGGTCTCTCGGAGGCCACCGTTATCGGGCAGGAATGCGTAGTCCGCCGTTTCCTCGCGTTTGCGGGCGCGGCCGATTGTGCCGACCTGAGCCTCGGGCATGTGATGGCGTACATCGGGCGCATGTCCGGGGCGGCGGCGCAGACCAAGGCCAACAACCTATACGTGATCCGCTCGTTCCTCAGGCACCTAGCCGCAGAGGGCATGTGCGACCCCTCGGTGTCGGCCTCCATGCCCGTCATCCCCGGCCACAAGCATAGCGCGCTGCCGTCGGCGTACGGCGGCGACGAGGTGGCCGCGGCGCTCGCGACGGACGTCTCCGACGAGTGCCCCAAGCGCAACTACGCGATGCTCCTGTGCGCATCGCTCATGGGGATGCGGGCCTCGGACATCCGCGGCCTTCGCGTCGACGACCTGGACTGGCGGGCGGGGAGGCTCTCGTTCACCCAGAGCAAGACGGGCTCTAGGGTGACGCTGCCGATGCCCGGGGAGGCCAGGCTCGCCATCGCCGACCACATGCGATCGGAGCGCCCCTCCAGCGAAGATGCGCACGTGTTCCTGCACGCCCGTCCTCCTTACGGGCCGTTCGAGGGTTGCCAGAACGCGTTCCACTACGTGGCGACCGCCGCGTTCGACGCGGCCGGCGTCGACCCGCGGGGCCGCCATCACGGAATGCACTCCCTGCGCCACTCGGCCGCGACGAACATGCTCGCCGACAACGTGCCCCATCCGGTCATCTCGGGCGTCCTCGGGCACAGCAACGCCAACACGACGAGGAGGTACCTCGCAGTCGACGTGGAGCGGCTGCGCGCGATGTCCCTGGAGGTGCCCCGTGGATGACGAGATCATGGAGTTCGCAGGGCCGCACGCGGCGCTGTTCGCCGACTACGTCCGCCACGAGCGAGCCCTCGGGTATGCGATACCGAGCAGTTACCAGACGGTGCTCAGAGACATGTCCAGGGTGCTCGCCAGCTTGCCGCCGATCGACTCGATCGTCGACAAGCGGGCCGCCGAGCTCATCGCGAGGCGCAGGGAGGGCGAGTCCGTCCCCACCCAGTGCAAGCGCATGGCGATATGCCGTCAGCTATGCGTCTTCCTGCGCGGCGAGGGCTACGACGCCCACGTTCTCCCGCACAATTTGGTAAGGGACACGAGCGACCTCGTCCCGAGGATAATATCCGAGCGGGAGATGGCGCGGGCCATCGAGTTCGCCGACGCGACGATGCGGGATTGGGTGGGGCTGCTGCTCCGGCTGCTCTGGTGCCTGGGCCTGCGGATGGGCGAGGCGCTCAGGCTGGACGTCTCGGACATCGATCTCGACGCGGGAACCATCCTCGTCAGGAGGGCGAAGGGCGACCGTACGCGACTTTGCCCGATGTCGAGCTCCCTATCCCGGCACGTCGCCTCCTACATGGAGGCGCACGGCCTCGCCTGCGCCGACGGCTCGCTCCCGCCGATGCCATCGGCGGACGGGAGCGGCCACAGGAGCCATGCGACCGCGGCGTCCAGGATCAAGGAGGCGTTCGCAGCCGCGGGAATCGCCCGGCCCGAGGGACCCACGGCCCGTCCCCACGACATGAGGCACTCGTACGCGGTCCACGCGCTCGAGAAGGCCATGGAATCTGGCATGGACGCCTACGTCGCGCTCCCGATCCTGGCCGTCTTCATGGGCCATGCCGACATCAAGAGCACGGAGTACTACCTGCGGCTCACGGAAGGGCACTACCGGGGCATCGTCGACGCGCAGGCCCGATGCTCGGCCACCGTGTTCGGGGGCGCGTCATGACGGGGGCGAGCTTCCAGTCGCTCGTGTCGCGGTTCCTGCTCGACTACCTGCCGACCCGGAGGGGGCTCAGCCCCAACACCGTCGCCTCCTACCGCGATGCGATAGCGCCTCTGCTCGTGTGGTTCGCGTCGGAGGGCGGCGTGCCGGCCGACTCCGTCGAGATGGAAGATCTCACCCCCTCTGCCGTCTCGAGCTGGACCGCATGGCTCGAGGGCTCGAGGGGCTGCTGCCCCTCGACGTGCAACAGCCGGGTCGCGGCCATCAAGTCGTTCGCGAAGTTCGCGCAGTACGAGGCCCCCGAGCATCTGGAACGCTGCGCCGGGATAGCGGGCATACCCATGAAGAAGCACGCGACGAGGGAAATGGACTTCATGAGCCCCGAGGGCGTCGGAGCGGTCATCTCGGCCGCCGACGACGATCTGCGCGAGCTCGCGATCCTGTCGGTGATGTACGAGTCCGCGGCGCGCGTGAGCGAGGTGGCGGCGCTGAACGTTTGCGATGTCTCGGGAAGGAAGCCGTTCACGGCCAGACTGCTCGGCAAGGGGCGCAAGGTCCGAGTCGTCCCCCTGTCGCCCCAGGTGGGCGAGACGATCGCCGACTACGTCGGGTCTTGCAGAGGCGGGGCGGAGCCGGACGGCCCCATGTTCCTGAATGCCCAGGGAAACAGAATCGGCAGGGCGGGCATCGCCTACATATTGAAGAAGAACGTCGCGATTGCCCATGAAGCTAACCCCGCAATCGTTCCGCCCACCAGCCACCCGCATGCATTGCGGCATTCGAAGGCCATGCACATGCTCGAATCGGGAATCAACCTCGTGTACATCAGGGATTTCCTCGGTCATAGGAGCGTGACCACGACCGAGGTTTACGCGAAGGCCAGCGTGGAGGCCAAGAGGAAGGCGCTCGAGGGACTCGAGCAAGTCGTCGTGGGCCATTCCAGATACGACAACGCCGAGCGGGCCGACATATTGTCCTGGCTGCGCGGCTTGCTATAGCCCTAATCGTTTATGCGAAGTCGATGTGCCCGCAATCCCGGTCTACCTGGATTAACTCCGTCGGCTTCGCATAAACTCGCGCTTCGCATATGACGATTGGCTCTTGGAGAAGATCGGCGGCAAGCAGGCCCGCGAGCTACTCGAGATCGTCGAGGGAAGGCTGCGCACGGGTTCCCTGCTCATCTGCTCGCAGTTCTCGCCGGCTGGATGGCATGCAAAGCTGGGCGAGGGGGCGATTGCCGACGCGGTCATTGACCGCATCGTTTACCGTTCCGATATAATCCACATCGAGGGCGAAGAGTCCATGCGGAAGCGCATCGGCTAAGCCGCGAGCAAACTGACCTTGCTGAGAGGGGCGCTTGTGCGCCTCTCTCTGGCTTTGCTCACATCGCATTGCCACGTGTTAGCAACATGCGGAACGTTGTGGCAGTGCAGCGTGGAATGCTGTAGCAGAAATGCCGAAATAATCACGATGTCGTAGCGGATGTTGGTGAGGCCCTCCACCTCGGCCTCGGCGAGGTAGGCCGCCGCGATGCGCTCGAAGCGCTCCTGGTCGGGCTCCTCGCGGGGCATGTCGTAGCCCCCGCACTTGGTGGCGGCGTCCACGAAGACGAGCTCCCCGTCGTCCATGGCGATGAAGCCGATGCTGTCCGAGCCGTGCGCCCAGCCCTCCTCCAGGACCTCGATGCCCCTGTGCCTCAGGTACGCGCGGATCGCCTCGTGCGACCTCTCGTCGATTCTCTTTCCCATGGCCGTCTGCCTCCTCGTGTCGGGGCCCGCCCCCTTGGCGCGCCTTGCGGGGCGGATGGCGCCTGCGGGGAAGCGGTAGTGCAGGGGGCAAAAGCGAAACGCGGATGCGCCCGAGTTTTCCGAGGGGTGCCCTGTGCCTCTCGGAAAAGTTTTCGCGGCCCTTGCGCGCAAGCGACCGTGGGCGAGTCTTCGCTCCCAAGGCGAGGCGGGGTGGGGCGTGCGCGGAGGCCGCCCGTGGGAATGCGGCGATGGGGTTGCTTCGAAGCGTTGCATGCCCGTGTGCCGGGGCGTCTGTCGGAGGCGCTGTGCACTGGCTGGCTGCTGTCAGTTTCGCTGGGCGACGGGGTGCTTGCGTGGATGCCGCGTGATGTGCGGCGGCCATGCCCATGAGGTGTGCGGGGTGCTTCGTGCCATCGTGGCGTGCCCGCTGGGGCGTGTGGGGCCTCGGCGTCCGCTATGGCGTTGTGTCTGGTGGCGGGGCTAGAAGGCCGCTCTGCCACTACAGCGATTGCCTCGACGGGAGGTTGGCCTGAGCGGCCGTCCTTCTCTTCGGGCTCGGGGTAGGGCCGGTCTCAGGCGAAAAGACATGGAAGTGGGTACAAGTTGTACCCACTTCCAACAATATTTATCTGCTATTGGCCTACAGGTTTGCCCGCCTACTCTTTGGCATCCTCGATGTCGTGCGCATACGGCTTCCAGAGCGGGCACTCCTGCCAGCCTTTGGTGAAGCCCATGCGGCGGAGCTCACCGAAACTAAGGCGGCCCAAAAGTTTGAAGAGACGCTCACGCCAGAACGTCTCGGGCGCGATGTGCTCCAGCAGATAGCTCAGGATTGTAAGGATGCCGAACATGTTGTCCGACCTCACGCTGAAGGGCTCGTGCCATTCCGGATGCTTCGACCGCTTGGGAATGATTGGTCTGGTGCCGATGCCCCTGTTCCAGAGACGGCCATGGTGCGCGCATATGTTACGCACCGTGTTTATGGTCACGAGCCAAGATTCCAGCACGCGCGAGCTCACGCCCAAGTCGTTTGCGAGCTTGTTCCTGATTTCAGCTGGTGCGCCGTTGAAGAGCCTGAGCATGGTGCCGAAGTCCATCAGGTTGACGAGTATCCAGT
>ERZ772955.1092-NODE-1092-length-18280-cov-4.966036_pt1 | contig 18280 bp, 15 predicted proteins | sample MGYA00511133_ERZ772955 | MGnify/ENA primary metagenome ERZ772955 (study PRJEB29015, sample SAMEA2737914) | human oral metagenome | biome: human oral; feature: human-associated habitat; material: dental | place: China | collected 2149 ... | reverse complement strand
AGAAATAAAGTTTTAATTCTCATGTTACTGATTCTGTTTATATTAATTTCTAATTGAGTGCAAAATTATAAAAAACACCATTATAACACAATACCCATTAATAGTGATTTTAACCCAAATTAGATAACCTAACAAAGAAAGATAAAACACAAGACAAATGTAAACTGATATGAAAAGTATGCGTCTTATACAAACAACTACTCCCATATCACTGACCATTGTAAACTATTTTCATGCAACTCAAAACCAATATATGCTCTTTTGGCTTCTAAAAGACGCCTAATTGACTTATAAAAGATGCCCTTTTCAAGTCTGACTAACGCCCTTTTGAAGTCCAATTAGGCACCTTTTACATTGCCTCTTTATAACTAACTGATTCCTTGGCGGTTACAAACCTACCTTTAATACGTATTTTTATCCTTGTTTGTAGGTATTCTATTTAAAATTATGTAATTATTTTTCACAACCTTGTTTGGGGATTTTCGAAGTATTAAAATGAAAAGTTTTTATGTCAGGGGATGATAATAGAATAGTCCATTGGGGGGCTTAAGTATATTTTTGTTTAATGAGTACGTTCGGTTCTTTCGTTAAAGCTATACGAAAAGCATCTACACTTTTAACAGAAGAGCCCACTATAATCTATCAAACATGAGCCAAATATCAAGCACAAATCGCATCTCATCTATGTATAACAACAATAAAGGCTGAAATCCACAATCGGATATCAGCCCATTAGTTTTAGGTATTGAAAGAGTGAACCTTACCTTATTTGTTAGGAAATAAGTGAGACTTACTATGTTAAGATTTGTCTTTGCTTCATTTCCAAGTATTTATTGATAACATCAATACTGAGATTGTCAGGCGTTGTCAAAACACTATAGATACCATGCTGACGCAGTGTTGATACTATCAAACGCTTTTCATTAGCAAACTTCTCAGCAATAACATGCTGGTAATATTCCTCTGTTGAGTGCTTCGGAGAACGAATATAATCATTCATTTCTGCATCTTCAAAGAAGACAACGAGTACACGATGCCACTGACTAAGCAACTTTAAGTAAGCCAACTGACGATTGAGAGCTGTCATACCAGAGAAGTTTGTGTAAATAACGAATAAACTACGCTTGCTAACTTGTTTATGTACATTAGCACATAAACTACTAAAATCACTTTCGCCAAACTTCGTTTCTTGTGCATAAAGTGACTCTAAGAGAAGTTGCATCTGACCTGTTTGCTTCGAAGGAGCAACAAACGTGTCCATTTTATCTGCAAAGGTTATCAAGCCTGCCTTATCATCACGGTGCATGGCAACGTAGGATAACACTAAAGAAGCATTGATACTATAGTCGAGAAGCGTCATTCCACGGAACGATTGCTGCATAACACGTCCCTTATCAATAACCGAGAATATCTGCTGGGAACGCTCATCACGATAGACATTCACCATCAACTGATTACGACGTGCACTTGCCTTCCAGTTTATACTTCGGTATTCATCGCCTTTCACATAGTCTTTTATCTGCTCAAACTCAGTATTGTTACCTGCTCGACGAATACGCTTTATACCCATTTCGGTAAGGTTATTGCTTATCGCCAGAAGCTCATAGCGATTGAGCATCATATAAGAAGGATAGACCTTTACGTCTTCTGCGTTGCCCAATGTATAACGACGTTCGACAAGTCCCAAGACTGTACGTGTGAAACAACGAATCTTACCAAAGGAGTAGACGCCACGCTTCATCGGTCTGAGCGTATAACGAATTGTATTCTTACCCATCGCTGTTAGATGACTCTTATAGCTTATGTCTCTCCGTTGGAACACTTCGGGAGCCTCATCTATTACTGTCAACCATACAGGGAAGGAGTACTTACTTTCCAGACTTATCTTGACAACATTCTTATCACCATTAGAGAAACGTTCTGAGCAGGTTCGCTTCGCTGTTATTCCACGGCGATGATAGAGCATAACAGCATCCACCACAACCATAGCAGCAAAGATAAAGAGAAGTATCTTTGCGCCCATGAAAAGCTGTGGGAACACATAACCAAAGCCTGCGAGCAGAGTAAGGCTTGCTAATATAAAATAAAACCTTTTAGTAAGGAACATTTCGTCTTTATTTATTTGAGTGCTTCTCGGCTAACCTCATTACTTAGGTACTTCCACCTTGTCAATCAACTTCTGTGCAACCTTCAATGGGGTATATCCCTCCATTTCAGCCTCAGCAGTAAGGATAAGACGATGTTGAAGAATACTTGGCGTAACAAACTTGATGTCTTCTGGTGTTACAAAGTCGCGACCACCCAACAAAGCTGATGCCTTAGCAGCATTGAGCATAGCCACAGAAGCACGTGGACTGGCACCGAGATAGACTGCCTTTGAGGTACGAGTCTGCTGTACGATGTTTGCTATATAGCGTAAAAGGCTCTCCTCAATGAATACCGTATCAAGCTTCTTGCGCATCTGCAGCAGTTCGTCAATGGTAAGTATTGGCTTAACATCTTCCAACTTGATAAGGTTTCGCTTCTCTTGATGACGCTTAAGGATGTTCATTTCCTCATCAACAGAAGGATAACCCATGCTTATCTTAAAGAGGAAACGGTCGAGTTGAGCCTCTGGTAGACGATAAGTACCTTCCTGTTCTACTGGGTTCTGTGTCGCAATAATAGAATAGACATCACTCATACGACGAGTTGTACCATCAATCGTCACCTGACGTTCCTCCATTACCTCGAAAAGAGCAGCCTGTGTCTTTGCAGGAGCACGGTTGATTTCATCTACAAGGACGAGATCTGAGAACACAGGACCTTCATGGAAGTCGAACTCAGAGGTCTTCATATTGAAAACAGTCGTACCAAGTACATCACTTGGCATGAGGTCTGGCGTGAATTGAATACGACTGAAACGGGCATCAATCAGACGTGACAGCAGACGTGCTAATAAGGTTTTAGCAACACCAGGCACACCTTCTATCAGCACATGACCATCTGCAAGAATCGCTGTTAACAACAGAGCAACTGCCTCCTGCTGCCCAACAACAACCTTACTTATCTCTCCTCGCAACTGCATCACCTTTTCACTGAATGCAGTAAGGTCGGTTCTTTCTTCTTTATACTCTTCCATCTTATTTATTGTTTGCTCTTCAATTACATTATTCTTTTGCTCATCCATTGCGTTTATAGCTTATTGATTATCATATCCATACCATCTATTGCCTTTCGCAGAGCAGCATCTTTCAGTTCGTCATTACCCTGCAAATAACGATCGACACGGTCAAATATCATTCGCACTTCAGCCTCTGGCATTCCTGTTCGAATGGCTATCTGTGCTATATTCTCCTTCCTTGACTCAACATCTTCGACATCTATCATCGTAATACGGCGTAAGGTCTCTGCAAAGTAACTATACTTTTTCTGCAGCAAGTCTCGATTAATATGCTTCTGATGATAAAGGGTTCCAATCAACTTCACGAACTCCAATGAACGATTAGCAGGTTCCTCTACCACTGGAATAACGCGTTGTCGTCTTCGTGCATAGAACATACAGAAGAGTAAAAGTCCACCTAAGGTGAGATAGATAGCCCATCGTAGCGGCTCATTTTGCAACCAGAAGCGTAGTGGAGTATCCGTTTCAAATTCTGTGTAAGGTCCATATGCTTCAGTGCGAACAATTGGCAAACCTCGGAATTGTGACATCAAACGAAAAACGAGTTCGTTTGTCTCAGTATCGAGGATGCCATAATTGGTCATCAATATTGGTTCACAAGAAAGGAAGAGTTCTCCCTTTCCTCGTTTAATGCTAACTATACGTGGATCCCAATAGCCTTCTGTAGAGTCAGAATACTCCTTAGGAACCCAGCCGCTAAGCAAAGTATCACACGTAACTTTCCCTTCTACTCCTACATAACCACCCGTCATAGCAGAATAGACATGGTATTCTTTTTCCTGATAAGGCAACTGTCGAGGGAAAACTAAGGTATCATAAGGAATTGACTGATTCGCAATGGATGACTTAACCTCCATAGGAGAGAAACTATTCTGCCCATTAATAGATATTTGCAAATCAGGATAGAGAGAATCAGGCTCAATATCAGACGCTGCAATAAACACCTTATTACCAGCTTTCAACAGTCTATCCAGTGCGCGAATATCCGTTGCAGAAGGGCTAAAACGGTCTGTTTGAATTAAGAAGGCATGCGGTTTCTTACCATATCCATCACGTTCCAACTGTGCTATTGTTTTCTTTGTCACCTCATATCCTGCAGGAACAGACTTCTCCATCAGTGAGTCGAACACCGCACAACCAAATGGTTGCTTATCGTAATGACTAAAGGTAGGCTCCCAAACAAACTTTGAAGGCGCATTCCACTCTAATAGAAAGACAAAGACAAGGAAGCCAGCTACGAAGAACCAAAAGCGCTTGTTCATTCCTTACCTCCTTTCTTTATCTTGCTTTCTAAGTCTAACAGTAGTTCTACGAGTTCTTCAGACGCTTGATAATTACCATATCTTACACGCATAAAAGCTGTAGTCATTCTTTCAAATTCTACTGATAGATACTCACGAGTGTATTGAGTTGGGGTCTTATAGAGCTGCCAACTAATCTTATTACCATCTGACAACCAACGAAGTGTACGCAGATAGATAATTCGAACAGCCTTATAATAATCCCTCTGTGCCATTGCTTTGGCATAGACAGCCTCAAAGTCTACGCCGTAGATATTGTCTTCTTCATCATTTTCATTCGTCACCTTACCCGCTCTACCAAAGAGTTTGAATTGATAACGGTACAAAATGAAAGCGATTAGGGCAATAATAGCAAGCGCAAGAATGATGTAGATCACTATACGGAAGTCCCCTTTGTCTTGAATATTGAATATCTCAGACAGGAATTCGCCTATCTTTGACATCAGCCAATCCCACCAATCAAGTTCAGGTGCCTGTAACTCTCGCGCATAGTTGTACGCTTCATCAGCACGATACTGATGAAGCAACGCCGAATCACACGACAAGGTATCACTTAATGGCTGTAACATAGGGCTTAACTATCAGAGTTTACCGAAGTTATCAATATCTGTATCTTTCTCTGCTAACTCCTCAAAGTGCTGTATGTCGTCCTCTACAGAGAATCCATCTTCCTCCTCTGCGATACTTCCATAGTGAAAAGCTAAGGCGAAGGTTGAGATTGTCATCGTAAGATACATACCAAAGTTCATAAATACTGATGACAAATAGACAAAGAAACTATATACTGGACTTGCTGCAAAAGAGCTTTGAGTAGTATCAGTAGCCAGCAAAACTGACTTCACAACAGTCAATATATACCAAGGAATTGATGTGAATGAAGACAGGATGTTAGTTAAGAATCCTATCACAAACATCAAGCCAAACAATGACCAAAATGAATGGAAGCCAAGTTTTAAACCACGAGTTATTGAGCTAAACAACGTTTCCTCATCTTCAAAAACATAGACAGGTAACGCCATAGAAACAGGCAAACAGCATACTACTAACGCAAGAATTGGTATAACGGCCAGTATCGGTGCACTTGTGATTGCAGCAAAAGAAATGATAAGAACCAAAACTACGATAAACAGAGCTACAAGAACCACGGTCATTAACAACGAGCGTTTAATCACCTGAATGATTATAGGTTTTAAGTCGCTCAGTGTCGTATTACGAAGTCTATTTGGACTCTTATGGTAGTATTTCACCATACTATAGCAGATTCCAGCCAACAAAGTAGAACCTATCAGCAGACAAATACCATATCCCACGTACGAAGCACCGAATCTAAGGAGCATCCCCTGTGCCACGTCTACATCCTCCCCCATATCTAAGACTTTCATCATCATCTCCATGGCGAAGCCTTGTACCAAACAAAGCGGCAAGAGTAGATAGGTACATGCACGCAACAAAAACTTAAAGTTCTCACGAATAAACTCAAAAATCGCTGAGAACTTCTCGCCGAAACTACGAACTTGATAAAGTTCAATCTTTGGTCTTTCTATTTGCATTTTCTAAATGATAATTACGCTTATAAGGTAAGTAAATAAAATAATACACGACAAACGCCAATGATACAAGTATGATACCAATGCGGATAAAGTCATTCAACTCGGTATGACGAGTTATAAATCCTTCAATAAAACCTGCTAAGATAAAGATAGGTACAGTTCCAACAACTATCTTCATTCCCCTCTTTGCACCCCGCTGAAAGCTAACCAAGCGCGAGTAGGTACCTGGAAATAACCAACCATTACCGATAGCCAAGCCTGCAGCACCAGCCACAATGATAGCTGAAAGTTCCAACGTTCCATGCAACATCGTGGCTAAAAGGCTTTCACCTAATAGTCCATGCTGATAAAAGAAAGTATCAAAACACCCTACCATGATACCATTTCGGAATAAAAGAAAGCCAGACATAAAGCTTGTCAATACGCCCGAAACAAACACATTAAACGATACCATGATATTGTTCAACGTAATCCCAATAAACATACCTCCCTCTTCTTCATTACCATATACCCCCATCGGATTACCTTTCGCCATATTCTCAAGTGTCATATCCATATACCCATCACCAAGTATCAGGCGTGGAAAAGACTCATCCCCTAAGGTTGAGACAACACCTATCAGCACACTCACCATAAAAATAATGAATGACAGAAGTAGCAACTTACGTTCTTTCCACATCACATCTGGCACCTCCTGTGTCCAAAAAGTCACCATACGCGACCATTTCTCCCTTTTATTACGGTAGATTTCATTATGGAGTGCGGAAGCAAGATTATTGAGATAAATCGTAATACGTGAACGAGGATAATGTGTCTGTGCAAAAGCGAGGTCGGCTGTAAGCTCAGTATAAGCATCAGCCAACTGGTCAGGCATCTCAAACTTGACATTATCTATCATGTCCTCCATTGCCCGCCACTTCTCAATATTATTGCGTATGAAAAGTATCTCTTTCATGCAAACTTTACACGTATTTTACACATTATTATTATTTAGGGAACAAAAGTAGAGTTTTTTTCTTACATTTGCAACAGAAATAACATATAATTCTCAACGAAATGTCTGAAGCCAATATTATCACAGGGCAATACGTACAGATAAGTCAGTCACCAGCCAGTTTAGGAGAGCGTATCATAGCACAAATAATCGATGGCTTTCTGGTTGTATGTTATCTGATTGGTATCACACTCCTTATTAGCGAGCTGAATCTTTCTTTTTTCTCGAATGGACTTGTATGGATGATTGGTGTCTATCTTCCAGCTGTCTTTTACCATTTCCTTATGGAACTTTTCAACCATGGACAAAGCGTTGGAAAGATGGTAATGCGCATACGTGTGGTGAAGAAAGACGGTACAACACCGGGTATTGGAGAATTCTTCATGCGCTGGCTTCTACAACTCGTCGACCTTGGTTTCTCGGGGATTGGTGCACTTATCATTCTTATATCTAAGAACTCACAGCGATTGGGCGACCTCGCTGCAGGAACAATGGTAATTCGACTCAATGACTACCGGAAGATTCAAGTATCGCTTGACGAGTTCTATTACCTTGACCGAAAATACAAACCCGTCTATCCGCAGGCTGAAGACCTTTCACTTAACCAACTTGATGTTATCCAACGTACGCTCAATACTGAATACGGATACGAGCGCGAACGTCGTATTGCTTCTCTTGCGGCTAAGGTACGAGAACACCTCAAAATATCTGACACGAACACTGCTGACGAGAAATTTCTCTATACTATCGTGCGTGATTACCAGCATTACAGCTTAGAAATAATATAAAGGTTAGGGGAAACGTAAAACGACAAACTACAGGTAGAGGGGAAGATAACATGGATATCTAACAGAACTTCTCTGTATAACTTTGGTGTTAGTGCCTTACGATGCCATGTTATAACGACAACAATAAAGCGTTCTACCCATTTTCATCCAACGTGTTATTGCTAAGCACATGATGTGCGGATGCCCAACACACATTGTGTTCATGCCTAACACATGATGTGCGGAGCATTAATCACATTACAATTAGTTATCAAAACAAGTACTACTAATTGTTAGCAAAGAGTTATGATGACGTCTCTCAGAAAAAAGATAATAGCTATTGGAGGTGCTTTGGCTTACCCAACCACAAGTCTTTCACCTGACATTACAAGAGAACACTTCTGTGGAAAGTGGGTACTTGTGACGGGTGCATCGCATGGGATAGGGAGAGCATTAACCGAAAAACTAATCAGTGCAGGAGCAAATGTCTTCCTCATTGCTCGAAGTGAAGCGGACTTACGCCTCTTATGTGCCAAGGCTAAGCAAATGGGTAGCAGTGCAGACTACTGCGCAATAGACCTAAGAGACAGAGAAAAGTTGGAACAGCTTTGCCTGAAACTAAGGGAAACACTACCGCAGTTGGATTACTTCTTTTGCAATGCAGGTAAATCTATCCATCGCAAGATCAATGATGCGCAGGACCGCCTACACGACTATGACCGTACGATGGACCTCAACTATCGTTCCTTGGTTGCACTATCACTGGCGATCTTACCAGCCTTGAAGGCAAGTAAAGGGCATATCATCTATTCTTCATCAGTGAGTACACTCTATCCAATGGCACCAGGGTGGTCGGCTTATCATGCTTCAAAAAGTGCGGCAAATGCATGGTGCGAGACGGCAAACAGCGAGTTTGCGCCATTAGGTATTCTCGTGCAGATAGCTTATTTACCCTTGGTTCACACAGCGATGTCAGATGTCAACGAACAATACAAGTATCTACCTGCTTACAGTCCATCTGATGCTGCTAATATTCTGTTGAAACTTGCTATACGAAAGACTAAGACTTATAAACCTTGGTGGGCAAAGTTGTCAGTCCCAATAGCCTATCTCTTTGCTCCGATTATCCACCTATATTATAAGCGATTGCCATGAGAAGAAAGACGGAAGCTATCCTTTCTATCCTCTATCGCTTACACATAATCTCACCAAAGGGCATATTTGTGTGGGCTAAAAGCCTCATCTCTGAAGGCATCAGCCTAATGGCACTGCTCCGTTTTGCGGCTCATTTCTATCCGCAACGTTGTGCTATCATTGACGAGAAGCAATCTCTAAGCTATCAAGACCTCTATATCCGTACGCGTCAACTTGCTGAGATTCTTCACACGGAATATCATCTCCAACCTGAAATGAGTGTGGCTTTGCTTGGACGTAACAGTATTATTTTGACACTCCTGTTGCATGCACTTTCACGATTAGGCATTCGCACCACCTTGTTAAGCACCGATTTGGGAACAGAACAGATAGCAGCTGGATTGCAGAAGCATCATTACCACCTTATTATATACGATTCAGACCTCAAACAGATACCAACGGAATTTCCCTGCGTAGCTGTTACAACAGAAAGGCTTAATGACATCCTTTTACATAAGACTTCTCTAACAAAGAAAAGAAAACTCCCTAAGATCTGGCGAGGAAGCGAAATCATCATTCACTCAGGAGGAACAAGTGGCAACTTCAAGACCATTGCCCATCGTCCCTCTGTTACCTCTTTTCTCCCTCCATTGTTTGCCTTACTACGCGACATTAAAATCTATCAATATGAGCGTGTGCTGATATCCCTGCCCTTCTATCATGGTTTTGGACTTTCAACGCTTATCATCTCCTTGCTTATGGGTAAGAAGATATGTCTGCAAAAACGCTTTGATGCGCTACAGACTTTAGCTATTATCCAGCGAGAAAAGATTGAAGTCATGCCGATTGTTCCTGCTATGCTCGCTCGTTTTTGGCAGATTGAAGGTGCTAAAAAGAAGATGAAGAGCCTGCGCTGTCTGATAAGCGGTGGCGACAGACTGCCTAAAAGCCTCATCGAAACGACACATAAAGAAATAGGAGAAGTAATCTTTAACCTATATGGTACGTCTGAAGCGGGATTCTTTATGCTTGCAAACCCTAAGGAATTAGCTTCCTTCAAAGAGACCACCTTAGGTAAACCGATTCAAGGAGTCGACTGTAAGGTAAAAGACTGTAATCGGCAAGGGATAGGAACACTTTGGGTTCGTTCTCGTTGGGCGATGAGAGGACTGCGAAATCAATGGCAAAATACAGGCGATATAGTCTCACAGAATAACGAAGGTTACTTCTTTCATCATGGAAGAGCCGACCGAATGATTGTCTGTGGAGGTGAGAACGTTCAGCCAGAACACATCGAACAGGTTCTTCTCTCCCACCCTATGATTATTGCTGCACGTGCCTTTACCGTTCCCGACCCTAACTTTGGCAATGTCATCCACACGGAAATAGAGTGTACACCAAAGGCTACACTAACAGAGGCTACACTCCTCAACTGGCTCCGCCCACAACTGTCACGGGCAGAAATGCCGCATAGCATCCGCTTCAAAACCATTGAAATGCTCTCAACTGGCAAGCAGAAGTTGCATTAAAAACATTATGTTTTAACTCCAAACACAAGCTTTGCTGAATTATTTTCATGAAAACATCATATGCTCTTATACTGTATAAGCTAAAGGAAAACAAATGGAATATCTCCCTCTTTTAACCTCACCGACAAAGTCCTGACCCATATTGAAATTCCATACCTTGTTCAAAACGATTCGTAAAGTGTGTTATTTCTCGTCGGGGAAGCCCTAAATCCTCTGCCATATTCTCCCAGTACTTCATGTTCCTTGTTACGTCCTTGATAATACCTCTTGCTGTTGTTTCATCCAGCATATAAAACTCATGAGCATTATAAAGACTATTGAGAGAACTGTCGTTCGAATTGGCATCAATAAGCAATGCCTGAAACATACTGTTCGTCGGATTTATGTCGTAAGCAGGGGACAACTCCCAGCCTTCCTTACCAAGCAGGAACGAATGATTTCTAAAGTGATCGTCGGTATTGCCAATGCAGATATTAAAGGCTACTCGCTTGTATAGCTCTTCTAAATTAGTCTCAATGTGGTTACCACCTCCTGAAATGATAAAGTCCACAATATCCAAATAGCCTTTTCCTGTTCTTTGTCCGTCGCCATCAGTGAAGCCAAGGACGGTGAGAGAAGAAGCCATGTGGATTCTCTTGTTGTCTTCGGTTCTATCAAATCTCTTAGAGAGAAGTATATCCTGACCAGTCCCTGCCCTAATTACCTGTGTTTCGGCAACATTGATACCACATTCCTTAGCCATCAGATGTGCGAAGTGTTCCCAGCGTGATACGTTGATGTCATCATTGATGGAAGGGAATTTGGCAAGATAAAGATGACCGCCACTTTGGACACAAGCCTTTGGGCGTGCGCCACCCATTGAGGAACCAGGTTGGAAAAGCCTTTGTACCCACTTCTTTTCTGGTTCCAAATGCTTATACTCACTTTTCTCAATCTCTTTAGCAGCTTGTAAAAGTTCGTCAATCTGTATGACAGGCGGAACGCTATAACTGGGTGTAGAGCTGATAAACGCTCCGCCATCTGTTTCTTGAAAGCGAAAACCACCCATACGCAGCTCATCTTCCACGCCTTTAAGATAATTCCAATCAGATAAGGTATGGCTTGCTTTCCCTTCTGCCTCTAATGAAGTACGCAAGTCTATCAGTCGTCGTCCCCATCTGTCAGGGAGAGCATCAGAAAAACAACCGAAGATGTGGTTATCTCGGCTATATTGTACCCCAGGATATGGGCGGAGGTCTTGCCCAAAGTCAATTTTAGGAAAGGTTTTGAGCCAGTTTTTATCAAACTCAAAAGAAAATACGTCAGAGCCTCTTAGGTATTCATGCCCAAGAGTGCCTACCTTCTCTTCCTTGTCCATCCAGTCGAAACTGGCTATCACATCTAATTTTTCCATGTGTTATCTTTTTGAAGCTCGTTTCTTATTCTTAACGCCTAAGTCCTGTATCATGTGCCCCAACTCATCGTCTTTAGCCAAATGGAGAATATCATCTTCGAGCTGTAAGGCATTGAGTACACGCATTACTACACCGAGCGACACGGTAGGCTCTCCCTTTTCCAAACGTGCGAGGGTAAGCCTTGTGCATTGCGCACGTTGTGCCACCTGATCCATCGTCAGGTCTCTTCGTAATCGGGCGAGGCGGAACTGCTCACCCACTACGTTCAACTTCTCTTGCAGTGCTCTGGTCATCCAGTTGGCTTTGGTAAATCTTGTCATAATGTATCTTCTGTGGTACAAATATACAATAAAATGTTTAGTTTATAATACTTTATTTGTTTTTCTTATAATATTTCTTCATACTGCTGCTTTCTCCATTAGCCTATGCTATCTGAAAGTTGGTCCCATGATATATTTGTTCAATTCATTGAATAGTGGCTGAAAGTCTTTGTCATCTATGGTAAAATTCCATTCGAAGTCCTTTGATATAATGTATTTGCTATAAATCTCAATTCCTGGTAATAGATATTCTGCAACCTTTTTTACCGAGTCAAAATATTTTGCATAAAAGAAGATCAGCAATCAATAAAGCCATCACCCACGAACAAAAGTCGTAGATGATGGCTTTACTTTTATAGAATCACACCCCTCCTTAGAGAGGATGTCTATTCCTTTTTCTCTTGAGGAAGCATGATAAGGGCTTCTTGTTTCTTACCATCCATCATAATCTTCAGTGGTTTTGGGAAACGAACGTGGCGCACCCATTTTGTTTCTTCAACAGCTGGAAGGGCATCAAGTACGCTGCGCTGATAGAATCCATCTTCCTTATAAGGATTGATAGTAAAGTAGCCCACACCGAAAGAGGTGAGATTTTGGAAGAAGTGTGTTCCCTGACTCGGATCAACTCGATAATGTTCAAGTCCTTCTTCGACAATGACACGGGCTGCCGAGATATGTGGCCACTTCACAGGAATACCCAACCAAGGGTCGCTTGAACCCCAACGACCAGGACCAATGAGCACATAATTCTTGTCAGTATCAAGGAACTTGCGATTTATCCGTTCTATCTCATCAGCAATAGTTGGGTTGTTAGATGCAGAGAAAGAGCTGTCGGTCTTTACATACACAACATCTTGCACATCATCAGAAACGCCATGTCCCAGAGAGTTATGGCTCCGCAAGAGACATTCTTCGTCATGTATTGCAGTAAGGTCTTCTTCTAACATCTGCTTAGAATCAACGATTGGACGAATCTGCAGGAGATATAATTCACCCGTACGGTCATCATTCAGATTAACAGCAAACTCAATCTCAACTGGGCGACGCATAGCCTCAGCACCGTATGTCATTGCCATTTGCAACAACTCTGGTAGTGGAAAGACGTTCTGTTGGAGTACGCCACAGAAAGAGATAACCTTTCTTCCACCCTCATAGAGTCCATCATAAATAGCATGGTCTTCGGGAGAATAAGTGGAAGTGATATATTGTAGACTGCCGTCAGCCTCAGCATCTTTCACACGCAACTTGAGGATATTAAAACCATCATCCACCTTAAAGTCCTCACTGATATGCTTCATGTCAAGTGCATAGAACTGAGTTTGAGTTTCGCGTAGGGCTATTTCCATTTCGCTCATCTGCAAGACTTGATGCGGATGGAACGGACAAACACGTAGCGTCTGCCCACCATCAACAATATACTTACCTAAACCCAATGCCAAAGAGGCTATACCTTCCTCTGCTTTCTCTTCTCCTATCGGGTAATAGTTGAGAGAGCGAAGAACGCCAGAGATGTTCGGATAGAAATGATCTCCGTATTCCTTACCGACAACCTGCTGTAAGATAACTGCCATCTTCTCCTGATCAATGACATTACTTGTGGCAGTCATATAGGCTTTGGAGTCACGATAATACACCGAGGCATAGACAGCCTTAATCGCACAAGCCAACATTCGTAGCATCTCATACTTATCCTCAAGATAAGGAATCATATAGGTAGAATAGATACCTGCGAACGGTTGGTAGTGACTATCTTCCAACAACGAACTTGAACGGACGGCTATTGGTGAGCGAGTAGCTTCAAAGAAGGTAAAGAAGTCGCCTATGAATTCATCTGGCAATTGAGCATGAAGGAAGGCTTGGAGTATCTCTTCGTCGCTTGCATCACTCAAAGCAATTTGGTAAAGATTGTTTTGTTCCATAAAGCTATCGAAGACATCCGTACAAAGAACGACTGTCTTCGGTATCTGTACCTTTGCATTGGGGAAGCGATTGAAGTCTGGTCGGAGTTTAATAACGTTATCAAGGAAAGCCAAGCCACGTCCCTTACCTCCTAACGAGCCGTCTCCAATACGAGCAAAATGGGCATATCGGTCGAATTTTCGCCTATCAAATAGGGCTACAACACCCACATTGCGCATCCTTCGATAGGCGACAATGGCATCAAAGATAATCTGTCGGTGCATATCTACATCCTGTAGTTTATGCCATGTAATACCTTTTAGGAAGGAAGAAACTGGGAAGATGGCACGTGCAGAGAGCCAACGACTCATGTGATTACGAGAGATATGATAGAGCATAGAGTCACGTGGAATCGTAAAGATGTTATCCTGCAACTCTTTCAAGCTTCGAATACGCATCACCTCCTCACGTGTTTCTGGATTACGGAAGATGAAATCGCCAAAGCCCATGTGTTCCTCGAGTAGGTGGCGAAGGTCTACACTCATCTTCTTTGAGTTTTTGTCGACGAAGTGGAAACCTTCTGACTCAGCCTTCTCACGGTTCTCACTCTCTGAACTTTCTATAATCAAAGGGAGGTATTCATCTTCTTTTCTAATGGCACGAAGTAGTTTTAAGCCTGCCTCTGGATCTTTCTCCGCTACAGAAATATTCCCTTCTGTCGTAGAAGAACCCTTCCCCTCTACATTATTAATAGGGAATCTTACATCAGAGATAACACCCAAACAGTTATCCTTATAACGTTGATAGATATCCCATGCTTCCTCGTAGGTACGTGCCAAGACTACCTTTGGACGTCCACGCTGGCGCAAAGAGGCATCGTGTCGGGTCAAGGCTTCAGTGGCAAAGTTCTGACTCTGCGTAAGGATATAGCTATATAAGTTAGGTAGAATAGATGAGTAGAAACGGATAGAGTCTTCTACCAGCAATATCATCTGTACACCAACCTCATGGATATCATTGTCTATATTCATCTTATCCTCCATCAACTTAATGATAGAAAGAATGAGATTGGTATTTCCCAACCAACAGAACACATAATCAAAGATACTGAGGTCTTCGTTTTGTATACGTTTTGTAATACCATGAGAGAAGGGAGTTAGTACCACACAATGGATGTCTGGGAACTCTGCTTTTACAGCTCTTGCCACATCAAAAGCATCATTATCAGCATTACCCGGCATACAGATAACAAGGTCAATGTCTACGGTATTGAGCACCTTAGAGGCCTCTTCGATAGTAGACACCTGTGTAAAGGTTGGCGGATAACGCAGACCTAATTCCATATACTCATTGTAGATCTTCTCTTCCACACGTCCATCGTCTTCCAACATGAAGGCGTCGTATGGATTAGCTACAATCAAAACATTGTAGATTCGTCGCATCATCAGATTGACGAAACTAACGTCTTTTAGGTAAAAATTACCCCATTCTGCAGGAATTTGCTCACTCATAATCCAAAACTTAATATTGGACAAAAATACGAAATAAATATAAGTCAACCTATCTTTTCGCAAGTTAAATAATATATTTTTTATTACTTTGCAAACTGGTTACCATCTTTTGCAATCAAAGCAACTTTCAAAAAGAAAGAAAAAAAAGAAAAATTTTTGATTTTCATTTGGTCTTTTGATAGAATTTGGATATATTTGCCGTACCATTCTAAACGGAATGATACTATCTAACATAAACAAATAAAAAGTCAATTTACTATGGAAGTCGAAAAAATCATGCAAGCACTGGAGCAGAAGCATCCAGGTGAGTCAGAGTATTTACAGGCCGTACATGAAGTACTCATGTCTGTAAAGGATGTTTACAATCAGCACCCAGAGTTTGAGCGGGCAAGTATTATTGAGCGTATTGTGGAGCCTGAGCGCATCATCACATTCCGTGTGCCTTGGGTTGATGACCAGGGAAAAGTACAGGTAAACATTGGTTATCGCGTACAGTTTAATGGCGCTATCGGCCCATACAAGGGTGGTCTGCGCTTCCACGCATCAGTAAACCTCAGTATCTTGAAGTTCCTCGGTTTCGAGCAGACATTCAAGAATGCACTCACCACATTGCCTATGGGTGGTGGTAAGGGTGGTTCTGACTTCTCTCCACGTGGTAAGAGCGATGCTGAAATCATGCGTTTCTGCCAGGCTTTCATGAACGAGTTGTATCGTCACATCGGTCCTGACGAGGATGTTCCTGCAGGCGATATCGGTGTTGGTGGTCGTGAAATTGGTTACCTCTTCGGTCAGTATCGTAAGCTGACTCACCAGTTCCAAGGTATGCTCACAGGTAAGGGCAGAGAATGGGGTGGCTCTATCCTCCGTCCAGAGGCTACAGGTTATGGTGCACTCTACTTCGTTCACCAGATGATGGAGACTCACGGTCTTGACATCAAGGGTAAGACTGTCGCCATCTCAGGTTTCGGTAACGTTGCATGGGGTGCTGCTAAGAAGGCTACCGAACTTGGTGCAAAGGTTATCACATTGAGTGGTCCTGATGGTTATATCTATGACCCAGAAGGCATTAGTGGTGAGAAGATCGAGTACATGCTCGAACTCCGTAACAGTGGTAATGATGTTTGTGAGCCATATGCAGAGAAATATCCTGGTTCACAGTTCTTCAAGGGTCGTAAGCCTTGGGAGCAGAAGGCAGAGATCTATTTGCCATGTGCTACTCAGAACGAGCTTAATGGTGAGGATGCCGACAAGATTCTTGCTTACAAGCCATTGTGCGTAGCTGAGGTTTCAAATATGGGTTGTACAGCAGAGGCTGCTGATAAGTTCACTGCAGCGAAGCAGCTCTTCGCTCCTGGTAAGGCTGTTAACGCAGGTGGTGTGGCTACATCAGGTCTCGAAATGTCACAGAACTCTCTCCGTCTCTCATGGAGTCCGGAAGAGGTTGATCAGAAGCTCCATTACATCATGAGCTCTATCCATGAGCAGTGCGTGAAGTATGGCAAGCAGGCTGATGGTTACATCGATTATATTAAGGGCGCCAATATTGCGGGCTTCATGAAGGTAGCGAAGGCTATGCTTGCCCAGGGTGTCGTATAAATAGACCAGTCTATCTATTCCCTCTCCTGCTCTCCAAAGCAGGGAGGGAATAAACTCTATGAGAGAAGGCTGGCGATACTAATAAATTAATATGTATAGAACCAAACTTCTCCTTATAGCGTTATTTGCGCTATGCAACGTCTTTACACTGACTATAAAAGCACAGTCAGATGGTAAAGCTTCTTATTATAGTAACGGATTACACGGTCGCCGAATGAGTAATGGCGAACGTTATGACCGTAATGCTTTTACTTGTGCACATCGCACACTCCCCTTTGGTACACGTCTAAAGATTACGAATCCTCGTAATGGTAAGTCTGTCATTGTCCGCGTAACGGATCGTGGCCCATTTGTCCGTGGTCGTGTCGTTGACTTATCATACGCTGCTGCACGCGAGTTAGGTACGCTTGCCAGCGGTGTGGCTTACGTGAAGGTTGAGCTTGTACGCAAAGAAACTGAGATACCATTCCCTTCTGAGTCAAATGGTACACTTGAAATGCCTGAAATTGAATATGGTACTGCTGGCGTATGCTATGAGTTTATCCCTGAATGGGAAAAGGTTGAAGAGGATAAACCTAAAGAGATTGAGCGCAAAGTAGACACGCACTTAAATAATAAAAAGAATCTACAGCAAGGCAAGGTGGAGAAAGAAAACATTACTGAGACACGCAAGCAGGTACAAACTTCTACTCCAGCTAACCAGCAGGTTACAAAGACTAAGAGTCAGGCGACAGCCCGTACCACTCCTGCTGCAACCAACCGACAGCAGACTGCTCAGCAGAACAAGTCAACCACACAATCGACTACGTCAAAGAACAATTCAAGTAGCAGTTGGACCAACTTCTTCAAACGTGTGAAGGATGGTGTGACTGGACTCTTTGAATAGAAAGGAATAAGACATAAGCAAGCTACCCCTCGCCCTTCCCCTTCCCCATAGGGAGGGGCGTTAATACCATGATATCCCCACAAAAAAAATCTTCTGTTAAATGAGTGGACGCTTTTCGTATTGCTTTACCGTAAGAATCATAGTTACTCACCAAACAAAACATGGATAAGACTGTTAACTATCTATCCTATTATCATCCTCTGACATTGAAAGTCATTTCTTTTTAGACTTCGAAA
>ERZ772955.1085-NODE-1085-length-18342-cov-3.822880_pt1 | contig 18342 bp, 11 predicted proteins | sample MGYA00511133_ERZ772955 | MGnify/ENA primary metagenome ERZ772955 (study PRJEB29015, sample SAMEA2737914) | human oral metagenome | biome: human oral; feature: human-associated habitat; material: dental | place: China | collected 2149 ... | reverse complement strand
GGCTTGCAGAGAAACTCGGTAAGAGTTTCACTATTGTGAACTCATATGTTTGCAAATCCGGTCAACCCCGAGATGTTGTACCACGCTGAAATTCAGTGCTTTGCGTACTAAGAAACCCCATCGTGTGGACAATGTGTGGACATAAATCCTTGATTATTATCCCTATTTCAAGCGATTTCCTATTACAAAATTAGTACAAATGCATGAAACCACAAAATAAAACGCCAATATTTTGCATGCGTGTGGACAATGTGTGGACAACTTTTTTAGCGCGATACTTTAGGGAGGATATCCGTCAACTTTGATTTTGCGGTTTCAATGGCATCAAGTCCCAATTCATTTTCCCCTCAAGCGCATCCAATATATTGTCAGCAAGCCACAATGTTAGCATTTCCTTTTCATCCACATGAAAGTATTCTGCCAACATTATCACCTGACTACGCTTTGCTCGTCTGTCCCCACGCTCAATCTTGCTGAACATGGGCGTGTCTATTTCTAAGTATGCAGCCAACTGGCGCTGCAATACGCCTTGCTCGTCTCTAAGTGTTCTTATCTTGTTTCCGAATAACATATCCTACTATTTTAGTCGTTGTCCAAATTTATGATTTCCCAATAGCCACCAAAAGTGGGTGAACCAACTCTTTTTAGAGTACCAGTTTCTCTTAGTTGACGTAGGTTCTTTTCAACTCCTCGTGTAGAGATACCCAACTCCATTGCAATTTGTGGAGCGGTTATTTGGGGATCTTTCTTTATCATTTCTATAATTTTGTCAGATATTTTCTGACGTGTTCCCGAACTTTTAAGTTGAGTTCCCGAACTATATGAACATTCTTCATGTATCGGAATAGTAACCAAGAAAGTCAAGTGATCATCTGTCGTTTCAAAGATGGCGCGTGGCGACCCGTTCTCTGCCAGTTTCGCTTGAATTGTTGGAACACCGGTTGAGTGACCTTCTGTAAAGTCGAGTTCTTTCAAGAAGTCGCCTAACCTTCGATTTCGGTAGCGACGGCTTTTCAGCATATCGCCTTTTGCAATATCTTCTTTGGAGATACTTCTATCTGGTCCAGGACAGTTGAGTATAGATATTCCGCTCGGTTCAATGGTTATCTCTATTGGTTCATGCTGTAAGAAATCTCTATGATATACGGAGTTTACGACAGCTTCTTCAATAGCATCGTATGGATAGTTCCAAAAGCGTTCTGCTTCCTGTCTGCCCGACACTTTACGCACATGCTCTTTGAGTACATTGCTCTTGATGTAATCCATTGTCTGCTTTATCATCTGCGGAACACTGCCCTTGAATGTTACTTCGGTAAAATTGTTGGGGTCTTTCATCTTTCCGTTAGGGAATGTCACCACATCAATCTGAGTGTATGGGAAGAACTTGTTTGGGTTCTCGCAGAACATCATGGCTACCACGTTACGAAGCAAACGATTCTCTTTCGGGCCAGTGTATAGTTCCATTTGGTCAAGAATCGTAGTAAGCGGGGTTGTTATCACCTCATCAGCCAACTTGCTACCCACTTTGACAAGATAATCACGAAGAAGTACCAATGAGATGTCTTCCAACTGAATGTCGCTATTTCCTCGTTCGTCAAAAGGCATACGGTTGGCCAACTCTCTCAGTTCAACGAGCACTTCACCTCTTGCCTCTATGCTGCTTGTCCCACTACGGATGTAGAAAAACTCCTTTGTGCCTTTTGCTGTAACATTTACTGGTACGGAATAAGGGCGATAACTACCTGCTGGACACCAAATTACAATTACTTGTTTGCCGTCCACCTCTTCCACGGAGGTACGAGGCAAATAGTATGGAGCCATCTTGTTATTGTACGCAACCATCTCCTGCAAGATGCCATCAATCTTTTCAATTGGCACCCCTTCTACAGGACGAATTGCCATACCTGTCTTATCGTCGGTATCTACACCAACGATGATATATCCACCACCAAGGTCATCGAAATCATTAGCGAAAGCACATATACTGTGATATATGCTCCCAGGATTCCAACCTTTTTTAAACTCAATGCGGTTGGATTCAATCTTCTGCTTGTTGAGCAGATCGTTTATGTTTATTGCGAGTGCCATAACTTACGCTTGTTGTATTTTAAATAAGTTCTTCGGATTTTTATTATTTATAACCATGTGAATAAGCTGCCCATGTCTAAAACAAATGGCATGAATCTATAAAAATAGGATGATTATCTGTTCGATGTATGCTTATCAAACGAAATAGTATATAAAATTCCAGAGAAATTTTGCTTTTGGTTATAAAGGCGAATGTTTAAATCCCAGTTATAGCGAAAATCTTCATCGGTGCATTCTGAAAAGTCATGTCCAAAAGGTACCCAACCGTGTGCGATACCTGCATCTGGCCTAATACATAGTTCTGCATCAATAGATTTGATTGTCATACAACGCTCATGTTCAATGTAGCCATTATTATTAATAAGTGGAGTTATTCCAACCAATTCTGATATAGCATCTTTCAAGAACTTATTTCTAGCCTCGTTACACTTATAGTCGCTATTGATGTTTGTCTCGTGCATGTCACCTTTGTCTTTATACAATGCTTTTACCGAAATGCAGATGTTTTTGATTGTAACATCCAATCTTTGTTGGAGTTCTTTTATGAAATGTGATAACAGCATACAACCAAGGGGAGTAGACAAATACCTATCGGAATAATCCAATGATACATTTTTACCTTTTATCAACGGAATGAATTGTTCCCATTTATCTTTATGTGGTTCAATGAGTTTGTCTAGCAGGTTGTATATATAGCAATCCTCCATAATTCTAGTATCAAACATTACTGTTCCATTGGCATTTGCCATTTGCTTTAATATGTCCGACTGGTTAATATCGAAGAATTTCAGATTGAAATCACTCATTGTAGAGAAGACATCACCATTTCCCCAAGAGGCAGACAAGGAGTTGTCAATATTTTCTCCAAAATAAGTCTTCATCCTTCCATCGTTGAATACAACAGTCATTAAAGGTCTTAAGTTAGGTGGTAATGTTCCATTGCTGTATTGGAACTTGTGTTTAAATAATGCAGCTGTTAATATTGACTTTACCTGTATTGAACAACTATTTATATCAATTGCCTTGTCTGTAACAAAAGACACATCAACTCCTGATAATGTAAGTTCTCCAATTAACTTCTTATATGGAAATTCTTCAACTTGCCAATTAGAATATTCATTGTCAACACATATCTTTATTGTAGAAATGTTTTTATTCCTAATGAGTTGGTAGAATTCCGTGGAAAAGTCTGTCGTGATAGTAGATGCATTCGGAACCAAGTCTATAATATTCCTTGGGGCAATTCTTGATTTACGCTCCATTTCCAACCATTCTAATGCCTTTTGGCGATTCAAATAGTTTAGATACCACTGGGATTTTCTGTCTATGAGACATTTTGTGCAAGCACGTTCACAAGAACAATCTGACAGAGTTTTATAAGCTTTGTCAAGTACGATATCTTTATATTCTCTGAACAGAAGAGAATAGCCAGCTCCTCCCAATGCTGTATCATAAATGAATATAGAGTGATTTGAACCATCGTATCCAAAATCAATTTCTCCATCGTTGATTCCTAACAATTCTGTAAGTTTTCTGCTTAGAATGACCCCCAGTGAATATAAAGTTTCTGCATCTATTTCAAGAGTGTTGTTTGATTTATAGAACTTTACCTCAACGAAATCTGTCTGGTAACGACCTACAAGAAGGACATGTCTTCTGATGTTTTTGCCATTCATTTCGCCACCAGGACAAGGAAGACCTGTCGACAGATGTTTATGTCCAGAAAGAGCTTTCTTTGAAATATCTGGCTCTGATTCAGATACCATTCTTCCACAATAAGGACAAAAGACAAAGCCTAATCCACTTCGACCTCGATTAAAGAATAATATTTCTGATGTTGTTGTTGAGCACCGTACAATCATTTTTGCAGAAGAATTTCTCTCTTGCCATGGATTCATTTCAAGGAGTACTGGCTGAATGAGATTCATTGCTCCTTGTGTGTTGACTTTTCGCGTTGGCTTAGCTCCAAAAGCAACACTAAAAGCAGCAGGTTCAACAACTTCTGTAAATCTTTGTTCTGTAGAAAGACTCATACCTTTTATGCCATGCATTGAATCTTTTGCACCACATCTAGGACAATTATTCATAGCACTACCATGATTAATAGTGGTATATCCACAATGGTTGCAATTTTGTATAACGTATCTTACCGTAGAGTCATCATACATATTTTTCATTAAGATGCCTGCAGGTTCGTATACCCATTCATTCTTTACTACCGGTTTTCCTGGTGCATATGCAGAAATTGCTTGACTTAAGTGCATAGTGGGGTAACTAGCTTCGTTTCTTGTATTCAGTAAGCATTCTACAAGACCTGTAGGAATACCAGCACTTGGCAGGAATGAATTTTCTGCAAGATATGTCAAGAGAGATGTTTTCAGAAAATTATCTATTTGATGTTGGATGGATCTTAATGCAGCACAGCTTCCATTTTCTTCTTCTATTATTTTTATTGATTTATTAAGGTTATCCATACGAGCTTGGAATATCTCATGTACAGATATAATATCTTTTTTAGTAGTGAAGACAGCATCTCCTAACGGGATGTTATTCAATGCGGTACCACGAACAAGACTTTTGTAGGGTTCATCAAGAATTATTCTTTGTCCTGAAATAATGGCATCAATATGATTGATGAACATATCATAAAAAGTAAAATCATCCGTAGATATAAAAAAATCTATAAGATGTGCTGTAACCTTAATACCACCTTTTTGCGAAACAAAGTCAGCAAATACTAGAGCGTTAATATGGCGTTGTATCAATTGTCGACTTTCCAATTTCAACATTGGAGTCTCGGTGATATGTGTTATCGGATAGTCAGGATGTTGCCATGTATTTGTTCCTATAGGATTTGGTGCGCAAAAAGTTAGCGCCAATGCTTTTGATTCATTTCTGCGACCTGCTCTACCTGCACGCTGTAGATAATTGGCTGATTTGGGAGGTACATTATTCATGACAACTTCGCTTATGCCTCCAATGTCTACACCCATTTCCATTGTTGTTGAACATGATAAAACATTCAAATGTCCCTCGTTAAATTCCTTCTCATATTTATCCAAATCTTCTCGAGATTGTTGAGCTGAATGTTCAGCAGATATGAAGATCGGTTTTTGTGCATACACCCTTTCGTGTAAGTCTGTAAACACTCCATTATCTTTTTGTGACAACAGTTCTTTTTCTATCCATTCTTTTAATATATCTTCTTTTATTTCTGATGATTTGAAAGGGAAATATGGATAATCTAATTTGGTTACAACTTTGAAACGGTCAAAGTTGTTCTTTCCGATGTATCCATTCATTCGAGGACTATAACCACGAAAAGTAGTATCAATTACAACATTATCTACAGGGCATAAATATCCTATATCCATTAATTGTAGTTTTACCTTGTCTCCAATTAAGTCAAGCATATACCCCTTTCCGTCATTGTTAACAAGTTCAAGGACGTTAGATGTCAAAAATCCCCATGCTTTATCAAGAATGCTATTAATAATAGCTACTTTTTCTTCATTGAAGTCATCTGTATTGTTATATCCAAGAGCTGCACATAGGAGAAGAACCAGCCGATGTTGGTCGTCCATGACCTTTCCTCCAACAGTTACTTTAACCACTGGCCATTTGCTAACTGGATTTCCCTTAACACGTTTATCCGAATTCTTTGGATATATCTCTGTCATGTAGGTATTTTGAGTAAGGAAAGGTTTGTGCTCTCCTGATACCATATAGTGTCTGCCACCCCTAATCACATAGTCTAAACTAATTTTTAAAAAATCTTGCCAGTCTGAGTCTTTGCATCCTATAGGCAAAAGTAGCTCAGGGCATTTGGCTTTTTTTAGGGCAGGATATGACATTCTTACAAATCCCATAGTCTCTAAAGAGTTTGCTCGTTTAGGAATCCATCCAAATTGATCAATCAACAACGCTTTAAGATACGCAGTCGTATTTTCGTTACCTCTAAAGCCACGTGCCTCATTAAGATGCTTATAAAGTTTTCTAAAATCAGTGTTGTTTTCCAAAGTCCTACTTACTTCGCTCCAAGAAACCTCAGGTGCTTTTGGGATAGTACTGCTGCCAGATTTCTTTGCTTCCATCCTTTCCAATTTAGATTGAAGCATTGGAGGCAATGATCCTTTGGGCATTTTCTTTAGATATTCATATGTTTCTTCTTCTTGCTGAGTTAATCCTGACGGTTCTATTTTGTCAAGTCTCATATCAGCCATCTTATGAAAAATAGCAGAGCGAATCCAAGCACGTTCAACGTCTTGATTCAATCCCATAGCATTACGGGCAGAGCCTTGTCGGTTATCAGTAAAAGTGATATATTTTTTACCATCATACAGAACTTCAGAATCGTTTTTATTTGTTCCTTCCGCATTATCAAGAATAATAGTTGCAAGAATACGTCCCATTTGTGTAGCACTTGCTCTTAAATAGTTAAGATGTCCAAGGCTGTTTCCACAATAGGGACATAGGTCACCATTGTTCTCAGAATGTCGTAAAGACTTATATACTATTTTATTATCTGAATCGTCTTTAGCAATTTCAATTTTCTTCAAGACATGATTAAACACATGTTTGTCCTCGCGAGTGTGATGTCTCAAACATGGAGCATTAGGCTTGCCAAAATAAAATGGCGTGAATCCATCTTGTTCATGTTCTGTACTTATGTGGTCATCTATGACTTCTTCTGATTCTATAAGGTTTTCCTCGGTGTCAAAGAAAATATTATTGTCCAAATCGATAGCATTTATATGCATTCTAAAACCTTTTGACGTACTGGTTTCACCAACGACAATAAGTCCTCCACATGATGGACATGTTGCAACTTCCAGCATTTGTGATTTGCATACAGGACAATTGTTATTTTGGTAAGTCGTCAAACTTCCAATGCCTAGTCGAATCTTCTTGTGTCTGTTACATTCCGGATTTACACAAGCATAAACCCCATTGATCGATCTGATAAAATAATGGATTCTTGTAGGTAACAATGCTGCGGATATACCATTATTCTTATCAAGCCCGTCTATTTTTTCTCCTAGTGTATCTATGATTTCAAGCGACTTGACAACATCTTTATTGAAGATTGGTGCAATTTGTTTTATTATCTCCTTTGTTGATAGAACAGGATTGGTGTTTAGTCTTTTCCGTAGTCTTTCTATATCAGAAATTGTTGCATTTGTACCAAAATGTATGTTTAGTTTGTCTAATGCCTTTTGTGCCTTATCATTGTCTATTTCAGGAATAATACGTTTTCCTCCTATAATAACAATACGGTCTATTGGCTTGCCAGTAAGTTGAGAGACAAATGTTTTTAGTTTTATATCTGCATTAGGATCTTTTTCATCACCTATTGTTGCAGATGTAACAGCGAAGTTTACTTGATCAATTGTTACACCGAAAGCATTCAATACACGGCGCAATTGCAATGATAATTCTGCTGCTGACGAACCTGTATAGGTGTGAGCTTCATCAAGTAAAATCCATTTCAATTTACCCTGCGATTTCTCCAATATTTCTTTATCTTCAGAACGCACCAACATATAATTGAGCATTGTTGGGTTTGTGAAGAGTATTTGTGGTGGTGTTTCACGAATCTGCGGACGTGTTATCAACTGTGGATAATATTGTTCTGTGAAATTTTTATTCTTTTTTGATTTCTCTGTATCGCCGTTATAAATTGCATAGGTAATTTTATTGGGCAGAGCATTACACCAGGCGTGTATACGTTTCTGTTGACTTTTCATTAAGGCATTGAGCGGATAGAGAAAGATTGCTTGCACACAATTTTTTTCATTCCTATTTGCGATATCCTGAAGTACAGGTATCATGAAGCATTCTGTCTTACCAGAACCAGTACCAGAAGTAACAACTATGGTCTTGTCTTCACCCGATAACATCGTTTTCCAACTCTTTGTTTGATGTTTATATGGGTGACGATCAATAGGGAATCGTTGCTCTTCGTCAACACCTTCATTACTAAGTGCCTCTACAAATGAGGTCGATAGTATCTTCAATTTAGAAGCGTGATCGCCAAATGTTTCCTTGCTGCTTTCCCATGGGAAGATAGACTGAAAAACAGGCTCAGCCATCAAAGGTTCTTCTTTTGAGAGAATATAGCGCATATAAGTTTGTTCTTTAGCCTTTCCCTTGAACCATATAGAAACTAAAGAATCTACGAGCGTTTTTTCGGCGGATGTATAGAATTTTGCGTAATTCATATTTTATTTTGAAGCTGTTATGTATCTTATTGTCTTAAAGAAAATATCACTATAAGTTTCCTTGAAATATTTTCTATAAAAGTTTACGATTCTAGCATACTCTTTATTTTCATGAGAAAAAAGATTAATGCCCCCTTGTTTATTACATGTATTTTCGGTAGCACACATCGCAGACTCTATCATCACTCGATAATAAGGCAATAATCTTTGTCTATTATTATAATATTTGTCTGTGAGGTTGAAATTTAAAATAGGCAAGTCTTTGTTATTATCTGACAATCCATGAATTCTTGTGCAATAGTTGTTTATATCAGAAATTGTAAAAGAGTTGCCTTTTTCTATGCTTCCAGAAATGAGGTATGCAGCAAACTTTTGTGCAATCTCTGTGGACATGGTCGCATCAAAAATGTCTTGCAGTAGATTGACAAGCGTCGGTAATTTTTCAGACATCATAGACACCAAAGTTTCAGGTATATTTTGCATAAGATCACAAATGCATGTTTCCCATATTTCTGCAGGAATCCAATGAAAGGCTATAACCATCTCTTGCTCAAATCTATCAACATCTTGAGTCAATATATCTTTATACTCATTGAGCCACATGGCTATTACGAACTTAGCCAACAGCATAGGCTCACGGCTAATTGTTTTCAATCCATTATAAGTGGTAAATGGCAAATAATAACGGCTACAAATATCAAATGCTTTACATACTTCTTGCCAATGCTTGCCTATCATAACATTTTCATCGTTCAGATCGTCATGCCACTTCCTAGTATTTATTACAGATTGTGTAGTTCTTTCATCTTTGTCATAGTCATATTCCAATCTATTGTAATATTTCGGGACTATTCTTCTTGTGGCTTTTGGACTAGAGAAGACAACAACTTCTTTTTGAGTAAAGTCTTCTGGAAACGAGAATTTGTTGTCGGAATTATTAACGTGTTCCAACTTAATCACATTGAATTCGTTCAAAGGTAAGTCGTCCCCAACGGGGAAAGCATATATATCGTCATCATAGATAAAGTCGGTTGTCTGTGTTGTCAATGATGCGTATTCTTCCATTTTCAAGAGTTGAGTCTAATACAAATTTTCTGATAAATAATTTGGTATAAGAAATATTTAGAGCAACAGAACTTGAGCGATCAAAACTATTTTCTCCATATAGATAGAACATTCGCATAATTAGGTTTGTGTAATCTGCAAGAGAGATAAGTCCATCAACAACGTTACTTTTTAAGTGTATTAGTTTGTCATAATCGTCTATTTTATCTGATACATATGATACGTCAACATGTCTTTTTTTACCAAACCCACCATGACTTACAACACTAAAGCTTGTGAGATTCGTAAGTGAGATAATTTTCCCATTGGGCACAATATTTCCTTGTATGTCAGTAATGGATATCCCATCAAATGGTATTGCAACAGAGATTCGTAATACAGGATTGCTAGCTTTATATAATTTGAATTTACACACAGTTGGACAAATTGTAGCATCTTTGCTACGAGAAATTCTCCATTTATTCTCGAGAAGTCTGTTGATTTCAATGTTGTTATCTAACTCCATCTCTGGGAACATAGAATTGTCACATAAACAGATAATATCAGTCGAGAATACGTCTTCGTTATCAGAATTGAATTTGAGATTACCGATTGAATAGAAACTTTCAGTTGTCGAATGTCCGTCAGGAAAATCTACGCAAATATCAACTACACCACATGGAAATACACATGATGTATTGAGTTTGTGCCAAACGGTGTTGTATTCATTTCTAAATCTATATTTTACCATGCAATTAGGCACACGTTTTCTTTCTTTGTCATATACACGGACAATAGGTATTTTGGACAACAGTTTAAAGTTGGATTCTTCTACCCATGAAATGTAGTTGTCTGAAAATTCGGCTATATATGGAGTAAAAGTATTGGTTAATTTTACACACTCATTAGTTTGTTCTTCATACAATACCAGATCTTTCGTAAAATCGTGGCAATATAATTCTTTTCCACAAATAACTATCGGCTTAGCCCCTTCCACTTTCCAGTTCTGTGTAAATATCGCAATATTATGTTCTGTGTTTGCAGTTTCGCCAAAACGATACTGATTGTCCTCAAGCATCTGAAAAATTTGAGGATAATCAAAGTTAGGAGGGTAGCATCCCGCTATAGTCATAAAGATTCTATCATCATTGTCACATCTCACTTTGACCTCAACAACAGGCTCTCCATTCCATTTTATATCCTGTCCCAATCCGACTATAATACGGGTGTATATTGCATATAAAACATTGCCATCCTCGTCTCTTTCCAAACCTTTTCTTACATATTTACCGACAAGTATACCTGCAACAAAAACGTCAAACGAATAGCATGTGGAAAAGTTTAATCCTGGTATTGACAAAGATGACACATCTTTTACAATATCCATGTTAACGTACAGAGTACCTATTCCATCATCAGATGTATACAATTTCCAATGAAGAGAAAAAGGACGTGTCCTGTGATCATTCTTTGCCCTTGAATATTCTTTTTTTAACGCTTGAGTCAACGCAGCAAGAGATGAGTCTGTGTCATCATAAGGCAAGAGAGAATTGTCACCCATTACTATGGCATGTGCTATTTGCATAGCTACATCATATATGTTTTCGTTCTTAAAGGTCTTTCCTAAATATGAAGTACAATTCAATTGATCAACAACCGAAAAATCTTCAGAGTTCCAATCGTAATTTATAGAAGACAATTCGCAAACTAATCCTTTTAGAAAAAGTGTAAAACTTCCAAGGTTCTCACTCTTCTTAATGTAGTTGACAGGCAGACCTCCTTGATTAAGGAGTGTCCGAAAATATTGGGTTCCATGGCTTGTGTGGATAAATGAATAACCATGTCGCTTTAAGGCTTTACGAGCAGCAATATACAGTTCTTCACTTCTTCCGATTTCTATACCAATCCCCATGGCAACGCTTTCTTTAGATGGAATGTTTCCACGGTAATCTCTTCTCCACCATTCTGCATAACAGAGAGCGGCTTCCATACCATATTCTTCCAAGTCAAAGTAATTTTCGACTAAGGTTTGTTTAAGAGAATCATACTCTTCTCCTGTCAGTTTCAACTTCCATAATGGCATGTTTTCTTCTATGTCTTGCAAGTTGCGAGCTTGCAATATTTGAAATAATGCAGTATGATTGTATGCTAAATAGTCCCTATACATGAGATTTATTGTATTTAATGTGAGTTCGATAAGACATGAATATTGTTGGTGTCTCGTTTAAAATGACAAGTTGAAAAATTATTTTAAAATAAACTTCAATTGTATATCCTCATCGCCTCCTTCGGCACATACGCCGTAGTCACCAAGCATCCATCAAACAGCTCTACTATCACGCGTTGTTGTCCTGCAATCCTCGCCACTCTGCCATGAACACCCTTGAATTCACCTTCTGTTACAACGACGTTATCACCAAGTTTAAACTGTATGTTGTTAGAAGTGACGGGAATGATATGCGGATTCTTGATGGAGGTGAGGCGGATGAAGTTGTTCATGGCTTCATCTCGGATTGTTAACGGTGGATTGCGGTCGGGATTGTTTTGAAGATGGATGGTATGGTCAAAGTAGTAACTGAGCAACGGTCTGCTTTCATTTGCCACAACCTTGTTGTCGTGGAGCAAAGTTTCGACTTGTTCTGCTGATGCATGGACGAATATTAAGGAGGGGAGGAGTGGTTCGGTGATGATTCGTTTTTTGCCTTGCTTACTTACCTCTTTATATCGCAAAGGAACATAACATTCGAGTCCTTTAGCCTCAACAAAGGTCTTTGCTTTGTCAATGCGTCCATACGAAACCCTTAGTACGAACCATTGCTTGTTTCCGTCAGGCACATTCTCTACCGACACCCCATTCCTGACATCATCAGAAATGGAGGGTGTGCGGGAGGTAAGTCCTGCACTTGGACACGAAAAGCCAGTGTCGGATGGCTGCCCATTATACAATGAAGCGTCTACCTTTGGAGACAGGTTGGTAGTATCTTCCAATGTTGTTCAGAGGTTAGATTAAACCCAATAGACTTATTCTTGATAGAATTGTCATAATTTGACTACAAAGATATGAAAACTAAACAAGATTAAAAAAAGAAAACAAGGAAAATATTTGTGTTGTGGAGTTTTTAAATTTATTAGGGCTGTTTGTTGTCAATAGAACGGCAAACAGCCCTAATAAAAGTTGTGTTCTACGTAAGTACATAACTACTATGACATTCCACGTTTCTTCTTTGGCAAAGTCCCCAATCCTATCTTCTGTGTTCCGTCCCAATTGGTGAGTTGATCGGCACATCCGTTGGAACCTCCAGTTGTGGCATTGGTTTTGGCGTTGCATGACATATAGTCGATGAAGGAGATGAAGTTGTCGATGACATGAGAATCGTATATGTTGTTATTTTCGGCAAAGAGTTTCGTCCAGTTGGTGACACATTCCATGCGGAAGTTTGTGCAGCCCTTCCAAGATATACCTTCGAGAAACTTGCTGACGGCAGAAGAAACACCATTCTTTGTGCATAGGTCGAAGTCGAACTTTTGAGCAATAGCCATGATGCTATAGTAAATTGACTTTGCTTCTTGCTCGTTGAAATCTATTCTGTCAGTAAGAGCGAAACTTCTTAGGTTATTTTTGCCATTAGTGACAAGACTATCGAGCACTGATTGTTGTCTGTTTTCTCTTGCTTGCTCCTCACGCTTCGCCTCTTCCGCAAGATGAGCCTCCTGTTCCTTTCGAGCTTTGACCATCTTTGCAGCATCGTTATACTCTGGTTCGTTTCATATTTCGTTCCACTTATGGGATAGTCTCTCATAGTCAGAGCGAAGTCTCCTTAATTTACTCTCTGCTTTGTCTGCACGTGCCCTTTCCGCATTCTTGGCGGTTTGCAGCCTATCCACAGCATCAGCATCAATTAGAGTCAATCGGTATTTGAGTCCATCAATTTCCTCGGTAAGTGTAGTTACTTTAGCATTAAGGCTCTTTATTTTGGCATCCTTTTCTGAAATAACGGTGTCCTTTACTTTCAGTTCTTGCGAAAGACTCTTGTTGCTATCCCATATCATGCGGAAACGTTGACCTAATGATGTTGCTGTAGGTTCGCCATTCCATCGCAATCCTGATGCTTTGATACAGCTGTTGGTGGCTTCCTTGACCCCAGCATTGTACGACTCTTTGAGTCTTGTAGCTTCTTCGTTCTTATACTTGCCAGGTTGGAATATCTTGGCAAGAAATCCCGATTGTGCAGTTTTCAGTTCCTTTTGTGCAACCTCCTTTTGTTGCGTGATGACGGCAGTCTCTGCTTCAATGTTCGCCTTAAGCTTTTCTGCTTCTGCAATAGCTAGTTTCGCTTGTCGTTCAGCTTCAAGAGTAACCTTGTCCTTGTGTCTGCGTCCACGCCTTTCCTCTGGAGACAGTTCATCGTATGGGATGCCTCTTTGCAAACCATACTTGCAGCCCACCTCATTGTAGTATTCTGTGTGGAGATCAGACAAATACTTTGACTTGTCTTTGGCTGTTTCGCCCCAAACCTTGGCGTATGACACACGTTCAACAGAATCCTTGGCCTGTTCACTTTTGATGTAGTCGGCACGCTCTTCTTTTGATAATGCTTTCCATTCCCTAGTAGAAAGCACCTTATCAGGATTATCCTTGTGTACGTATTTGCTGCCGATGCGTCCACGCTTTCTGACTCGCTCCACCGGAACGGTCAACACATGAGCATGAACGCCTGTCTCATCACAATGCACGTCAAAGCCAATGATGTTCTTCTCTCCCCACAGTCGGCAACAGAAGCGGTATGTGTCCTTCGCCCAGTCGATGATGGCTGGCATTAGCTTTATATGACTGTTGTCTGCGTAAGGGTCAGAGGTGCCTATCTCTTGATCGCCAAATGCAAGTTCCTTCATCACTTCATGGTCGCCACCGAAAATAATGTTCACCAAACTGTTTGGACTGTTCTTTGCAATCTGATTGGGGCGTTTGGCATCCATATAAGGTTTGAAGCCAAGTTCGTCATGGCGTATCTGTAAGCGCTCGTGTAAAGGAACAGGATTGGAGCCAAGGGGCATAACCTTGCATCCCTTGGCTATTTCGAAGTTTAGTTGCTTGCGAGAGAAGTTGTAGTGGTTGTTCTTCTCCGTCTCAGCATTCCTCAATCGGTATCGTTTCTCGTCCCAACCTCTGCGTTCTGCTTCGTTGCCCATTTGCGATGAGAACGATTTCTTGTTTGAGCCTACATGGATAGAGGCGCGTGGTATGTTGCTATAAGCCATTTTGTACAGTGAGTTGTTAGGTTCCAGTGATGCCACTGGTAGCGTTTAACAAAGCAGCGGTTCAGCAGGTATCGGGCGGAGCCTGAGCATAATAGAAGGACTTTTTAAGTGAACATCGCAAGCATGTGAATCTAAAGTCCCTATTATGTTTTAGGATTATTTCTGATAATCCGTTGCTGGCTGCTTGCCTTTACTCAGACTCGCTGTTGACCTGCAGAACTGGTGGATATTACTTTCTTAAACTGCAGCCTTTGAAATAAACTACATTCGTAATGGCCCTAAGACGATCAACCACACGCTCACCGTATTTTACTTTTAGTTCATCCACAGTTAGGTTTGTGGTAAGAATCAGTAGTGTGCCCTTTTTCTCAGCCAAATCAACAAGTTCGGCGAATGGCACACGATGCTCGCCGTATTTAACATATTCTCCTTCTGTGCCAATATCATCTATACACACGATACGGTTCTTCAGTATCTTATCAATAAGATTATTCAAATCAGTTGCATCGTATATGTTCGTAATGAGATTGCAGCTATCGATAATAATTGGAGGAATAATCTTGGTGCAGATGATAGTCTTGCCACGACCTGGATGTCCGATACATAAAAGACCACGACCATGATTGTCAGTCAGCCAACTTACAATCTCCTCATATTCGGGCAACCATTGATGAGCGCCAATGAAGAATCTGAGTCCATTTTGTAAGTTGACTTTTGCATCGGGTATTCGGACATACACTCTTTCTGGTCTCAGCCGAAAGCCGAAATCTTTCAAGCGTTCAGCTGCATGTCTAAAATCTATTATTGCCATAATTTACCACTTTTCTTGATTGTCATACTTGGAGAGTGAGTTGTCTTTCAATGTGACGCCAATCTCCATTCTTTTACTTACAGAACCTTTGAATTGATTAGAAGTCGGAATCGGAAACAAGCCTCGCCATCCTCTACTGATACAATAATTCACAATAGCATCAGCCTTTGATGGATTATCTCCACTCAAAGCCTGCAATTTCTTATAGCAAGCCTCAATAGTAGAAGGTGACAGTTCCCGATGATATAGTTCACACAAATATCCAGACCATTTATTCAAAGCTGGCAGAAGTTGTTCGTCGAAGACCAACATACCTTCTTTCTCTTCTTTGTTCTTCTCTTTCTTTATATTAATATTATTACTTGTAGTATTAGTAGATAAAGAAGAAATACAGTTGGCATTGTTTTGGTATTGACTTGGTGTTGATTTAGCTGCATTGCGATTATTCTTAGGAGCACCGCCACGATGATGAGTCTCTGGTTTGGAGCATCCATTACGATATAGCTTCCAACTTTTATCTAATTCTACTTTGGCTTGTAGAAACAGTTCGAATGCTCTACCGTGCAATTCATTCTCAACACCATCAAGGCCATATGCAATGAAAGCCTCGATGGGTGATAGCTTGTCCTCTACGGGGCACGACTCAATCAGATGATTGAGCGTGCGTGTGAATGGAAACTTCTTACGTACAGACTCCATAATCTACTTGTGATTAAATGATGAAGTAAGGTATGCTCTCCCTGCTTCTTCCTGAAGCTGTACCATGCTCTTAACGGGTTTCTGACGAAGCCAACTGTCAAGTTCTTTTCTCTCGAAGAATATCAACTTTCCATGAGGCTTGTAATACGGAATCTCATGAGCAGAGGTCATCTTATATAATGTACTCTTAGAAATCCCCGTATACTCGCTGCCCTCCTCAAAGGTCAAGATTTCTTTTAGAGCCAACTGCTTTGACTCTAACTGGCGGATACGTTTCTCCTGCTCGTCACTCTTCTTCTTGAAGAGCGCCAACTGTTCATGCTGCTCCTGGCACTTTGCCTGAATTTCAGCATAGCTTTCAGATAAGTCTATGTATGACATTTTTATCTTTGCATTAATATGTTTATAAATAGGAGCTGGCCAGCATCCGTTACTGATATCGGTGCAAAGATAGACTAAAAGAAAAGGGAGAATAAAAAAGTAAAATAATAGTGGACTAATAATAGATTAAGTCCATTAATAGTCCACTATTACACGATAAAAGCCTGTTTTTCTATCTGTTATGTGTGGCTAAGGTGATAATCAGATTGTCGATAGATTTACTACCTACGGGTAGGGTAGTCATAGCTTTGTTCTTAGCTACTTTCAAATCATTGTGATTCACAGGAGCTGATGTGCTTTGCTTCAAAAGTTTGTCAGAAAAGCAAGCTGTCCAGTCGTGTGACACAAAAGACTTTGCTGCCAACATATTCATCAAATACGCAAAAGCGGTGTTGGCATTCAAAGTCAGCATAGCCTCGTTATCAACCGATGCGCAATAGAAAAGATCCAGTATCTGTTTCTTATTCACGTCCCTATTATTGTACTTCAACAGGCCAGTGACCTTACGTCCATTTCCAACTTGCGCAACTGTATTGTTCACCGTAGACGTAATCTCTGTGATAAAGAACGATAAATCCTTATAACAAACTCCTAAAGGATTGGATGGAGAAACAATGCCATCACAAGGATGATTGCTCATTTCGTTAGGTGAAATGTTCTCGGCAGAGTCAAGTGTTCTCTCTTCAATATCTTTCTTTTGTTCACCGGCTATCAACTGATGGAACACCTGCATGGTCAACTCTTTGCTTGATTCTGCATTGAATAGTTTCGCAACAAGATTCGAATGAGACTCAAGAACAGACACGACTCTATTGTAAGAACGCCAGTTTTCATCCTTACGGTCTTCCGCATCATATTTGTAGTCTTTTGTGTCAGGATTATGATCATCCTTAAAGCGACTGATAAACGCACGATAATCAATATCTGTCTTGACTCCCATACGCTTATACTTCAGGAATGCCTGATTCATGTATAGATACTCACCTTGGCTGTATTGGGGATATTTCTTGGTCCAAAGATGATAAGATAAAAGTATGGTAAGAAGATATATAATCAGAGCTGTTATCCAATAGCCACCTGATACACGAAAAACAAAAAATAATGTAAATACAAACAGCAGTAATGCTGAAGAAGCCAAAAATGGCCATGATCGTTTACTAGGTCTGCGGAATATAATAAAGCTCATTTGGTGAAATATTTCAAGCAAAGTTAATATAAATTTCCAACATAAACGAACATGGCCATATTTTTTAAGTCCATTTAAACAACTCGTCCATCTTATTTGCAGCACCTACCTGAGCTTCATCCATGATTTTAGCGTAGATTTCTGTTGTCTGAATCTTCAAATGTCCCAACTGCTTTGCTACAACAGCAATGGGAATGCCGCTACTAAGCAACACGGTTGCATTGGAATGGCGTGCACAATGATAGGTTATCTTTTTCTCTATGCCAGCATCCTTTATCCAGAGAGCCAATCGCTCATTGGCATAATCATTCTTGGGAAGGCAGAACAGAGGAGCGTTATTGTCAACCGCATGAGGGAGCAGATTCAAAGCAACCTGAGGTACATACACCTTAAGATGCTGCTTGGTCTTAACCATTATAATGTCAATATACTGACCATTTGCGTCTGTATGAATGTCACTCTTTGTTATCGCCTTCAAGTCACTCCAACGAAGTCCGGTATAGCAACTGAACAAGAAGGAAGGCTTTATGTCATACTTACCATGAGTGAATGGGGTATTAATCAGCATGTTGATTTCTTTATGAGACAGAAACTCTCTTGTGCCTTTCTTTGCAGGAACCTTTTCTTTCGAATTCAATTCGTTCATTGGGTTG
>ERZ772955.1075-NODE-1075-length-18463-cov-9.230715_pt1 | contig 18463 bp, 14 predicted proteins | sample MGYA00511133_ERZ772955 | MGnify/ENA primary metagenome ERZ772955 (study PRJEB29015, sample SAMEA2737914) | human oral metagenome | biome: human oral; feature: human-associated habitat; material: dental | place: China | collected 2149 ... | reverse complement strand
CTCACCAGTCAGGCATAATTTTGTTGGACATCACCACTTTTTTTCTCACCAAAAAATTTCTCTTTTAAATTTGCAATAAATTCTTTATTTTCACCTTTTATAATTTCAATAGAATATTTATTTATGAAACTTATTATGTCTTTATCAGTTAGAAGTCTATCAACTTCCTCACTAGCATATAAATAAATAGGTTGAAGTCTATTTGTTTTAGCTATTATAAAATCTAAAATATCTAAAAATACTTTATCTTCAAGATTAACAGTAAAAAGAATAGTAGGTCTTCTATTAAATTCAGTTCTTAGTTTTTCCCAAAATTCATTATAGAAAGCCAACATTTTAACTCTTTTTACATCTTGAGTTGAAATGATAAATTTATCTCTGTCCTTATAGTCACCATAGACTTTATAGAAGGCTACCCTTCCACTTTCATCATTACTTACATTAAAGGGAGTACTTATTTTTATTAAATTTAAAAAATAATAATATACAAAAATATATTACAAAAAATACTGAATATTCATACAAATCTTCTACAATATAACTTAGTAAACAACTTAAATTTTTACTATTTTTCGTACTCAATCCTCCCTTAAAAAAGTTTTTTTAATTTTATATAAACTTGTTTTTTTAATCCCAGTATTCTTTATGCAATCTGATATTTTTATACTTCCATCTATCCAAGCCTTTATATATCTTTTTTGCTCAGTTGTTAAATTTTCAATTTTATTTGGACGACCAATTACCTTATTTTTTTTCTTAGATATTTTTCTGCCCTTGGCATCAGTTTCTAATTGTTCATATGCTTCTCTTTGTCTTACTAATATCTTTTCTCTTTCTTTCTCAGCTAAATATCCAAAAAGATGTAATACTAATGGCTGAATTAGTTCTATTTCAACTTTTGATTTTCCTTTTGTTGATAAAAGTGGATTTTCTAAAAATTCAAGATAACAACCTTTATTTTTTATCAATTCAAAATTTTCTTTAATTTCATTATTGTTTCTTCCTATTCTATCTAATTCTTTTATAACAATAGTATCTCCTATAACCAATTTTGCCATTAATTTTTGCCAAGCACTTCTATTAAAATCTTTTCCTGATTCTTTATCTATAAAAATATTTTCTATTGCTACTCCTTCATTTTTAAGTGCAGCAATTTGTCTCTCTTCATTCTGAGTTTTTGAACTAACTCTTACATATCCATAAATCATTTTAACCTCTTCCAAGTCCCTAATTTCAACTTCTTTTCAAATTGATGTAAAATTAATCTACTTCTACTTTGAATAAATGTTTCAGCTTTTTCTAAAAGTTCTTCTGGTAAATTATATTTATCATGTCTTTTAAATTTAAAATTTTTTAATTTTTCTAGCCCTTCTTGGTGTCTTTTATCTACAAAAATACTTGTTAATAAATCAAAATCTATTTCTAATTTAGAAGTGTAATTTTTATAAATATCTTGAATAGGATTCTTTAAAAGTAAATTAAATATTGAAGTACCATTATCAAAAATTGGAGCTGGCTTTATTAATCTTCCTGTATTATTATCAATTATCATTCCAAAATTTCCTAAGTGTCTATCTGTATTATAAACAATTGAATCAAAAAGCATTATATTTCCTAAAATCTTTTCATCCATAATATTTGATATTTTTTCTAATAATTTTAATCCTTTTTTATAATATATATCATCCTTTTTTAGCAATAAATGTATAGGTATATATCCTTCATCCTCTGTTGTGAATATTTTACAAGCTGAAACTATATGTTCATGAAATTTCATCAAATCATAAGGTACATATTCAAAATCCATTATCTCAGCTACTTGTGATAAATAGTATTCTGCATAAGCTTCAACTTTATGATGCTCAGATGATTTTTTTAATAGATATATTTCATCATCAATTACAGTCCAACATTTTGCTAACATTCCATCAGTAGTGTACTCAGGTGAAGTTCTTTTATCTTTTAAAGAATCAGGTATATTCCCACCCTCTCCAAAAGCTACTAGAGCAAGATTATCACTGAATTTATTATTATAAAGATTATAATCTTTCCAAAGTAAATCTTTTTGTTCTTCTGGAATTATCCAATAAGAATCATTAAACGATAATCCATAAGATAAGTCAATATAGTTCATAAAATTATTAGGAGTTGTATCCATTTCTTTTAAACGATAATTCAATATAGCATTTACATTTTCTCTATTTTTAGGAATTTTTCTTAAATCTATCCATTTTTTTAAAATATTAGAATCAACTGTATTGGGATAGCCTTTTGGGAGTAAATCTTTTCTTAAAATTTTTATATGCTTAAATTTATAGCTAGGAAAATCCCCCCACTTTGTCTTATCTATCACTTTTTCATAATCAAAAGTAAGGATAGGAATATCTTTATTTTTTAAGATATATGATTTTATTTCTTTATCGAATCTCTTTTCCATAATTTTCACTTCCTTTTAATCTCTTCCAAATCCTTTTGATTTATCTTTCTCTATTTTCTTACTCCATAGATTTTCTTTTTCTTTATTATAAAATAACTCTATTCTTTCTTTTTCTTTCTTCTCTAGTTCTATTCCCCACTTTACAAATTCTTTAAGATTTTCAGAAGTCAAAAAATTTATATATTTTCCTTTTTCTTCCTTTGGAATTAAAATAGGAGCTAAATTTTCTTTTAAACAACTATGAATAATCAATAATCTTCCAGTTCTTCCATTTCCATCTCCAAATGGATGAATCTTTTCAAATTTTATATGCTGATCTAATATTGCTTCTATTTTTCCTTCATTAGTCTTAGCATTATCAAGTCTATACTTTAAGTTTTGACACCAATCTTCTATAACTGTGGGAACTAAATATGGTTTAGTTGTTTCAATAACTGAACCTAAAATAATTTTTTGTATTTTTTTAAACTCTCCATTATCTTCTCTTAAATTCTCCATAATATATTTATGATAATTTTTTATTAAATTTGCAGTAATTAATTTGTCTGATTTTAAAAGAAATTCAAATGCTTTTTTATAATTTTTAACCTCATAATACTCTCTTTCACTCATTCCTTTAGGAATATAATTATGAATAAGAATTGAGATAGTGTCTCCTAAAGTTAAAGTGTTTCCTTCAATAGCTGTTGAATGATGTGCTGCTCTAACTAATAAATCACTTATATACTCATCTGTCATTTTTTCTATAATATTATTACTCATTTTTCCCCCTAATATTATTTTATTATCTTCCAAATCCTCTTGATTTACCTTTCTCTATTTTCTTACTCCATGGATTTTCTTTAATCTGTTCTTTTATTTTAGAAATTCTTTCTAAAACTTGGTTTTTTTCAATCTTTAATTGAGAAATTTCTTCAATAGGAGCCTTTCTACTCTCCATTATTTTTATTAAATTTTCCCACTTTTCTTTAAACTCTTCTATTTCTCCTTTTTTCCATATACGATTAAATTCTTTGTTTAAAATATCTTTTGGGTTAACATTAGGACTTTCTTTATAATTATATAGAAGATTATTTTCCCTATCAAAAAGTTTTATATTATCAAAAGCCTTTGAGTTATAAATAATTTCTAAGTTATTTCCAATATTATTCACTACTAAATCATGATGTTCTTTTGGAGTCATTCTTGGAACTTTACCTTGTTTTAACATTGCTTCATATCTTTCTAAGGTTCCTAAACGAGATTTTTCAGGTTTAACTACAACAACATTTAATTCAACATTATAGCCAGCCTTCTTAAAAGCATTAGCTTCTTTTAAAGGAAGTTCAGCTGTTCTTAAAGTTCCCTCTATAATTAGATTATATTTTTCTTTTCTTAGTTCTTTTATAAGTTTTTCTGTTATCTCAGCAGCCCATTGTTGAGTATACTTTGATGCTTCTCTTCCATACTCTAAATTTATTTCTTTAAATCTAGGATGATATTCTCTATAATCATCTCCACTTATTGATACATAATTTTTTTTAATGTTAACCATATTTTCAAGTCCACTCTTCCCTGCACCTGGTTGTCCTCCTAATAAAGCAACTCTTGGATTTTCAGTTGGAGAATACATAGATTTATAATATCCTAAAATTTCTTTAAATTTAATTTCTAACTCATCATTTGTATAATTTTTCTCCATATTTTATATTTCCTCCATTTCTGAAAATACCCCCATTAAAAATTTACATTTTACATTTAATTCTTCTACTTCTTTTAAATCCATTGTCGGTATATTTTTAATTTCTAATCCTATTTTCTTTTGAACTATCTTTAAAAATTCTGTTTCTCCTATTTTATCTTTAATTCTACTAATTGTTCCCATTATCCCCCAAGCACATTCTCTTGCAACTTCTTTTTTTAATGTCAAATCATAAAGTTCCATATTTATCCTCCTAAAAATTTTATTTATTTTTTCCTATAAATGTATTATATCATAACTTTTCAAAAAAGTATACTTTTTTGAACTATTAAAAATTAATCAATTTTGTATAAAAATTTCTATTAAACAGTTCAAAAAATATTTTAACTCATCAAAGGCTTTTTAAATAAAAATAGTTCAAAACTCTAAATTAATAGAAATTTTGAACTACTTTTCAACTTTATTATTCTAATTATTTTACAGAAGCCTCATAGATTCCTTCAATAGAAGCTGCTAGAGCTTTGTTAAATTCTTTATCAGTTTGTTTAACTGATAAACCTTCTGTTAATGCTCTTGAAAAACTTGCAATAACCCCTTTGTTTTTAGAAAGAATATCATTTGCTTTTTCTCTTGAATATCCACCAGACAAAGCAACAACTCTAACTATTCTTGGATGTTTCGTAAATTCTTCATAAAAATTCTCAACTGTTGGTAAAGTTAATTTTAACATTACATTTGAAGTTTCTGGTAAAGCATTAAGATGTTTTCTAATTTCATCTCTTAATATTTCTTCACATTGAACTTTATCTACATTGTTAATGTCTACTTCTGGTTCTATTATAGGAATAAGTCCAGCAGCAACTACTTGATTAGCAATTTCAAATTGTTGTTCAACAACTCTTGCTATTCCAGCAGGAGATGCTTTTTTGATAACAGAACGCATTTTAGTTCCAAAAATATGTCTTTCATTGGCTCTTTTTAAAAGTTCTGGTAAAGTTGGGTTTGGTTTCATTGTTTGAACACCATCAGCATCTAAATCATTAAGACCTTTATCTATTTTTAAGAAAGGTAATATTTTCTTTTCTTCCCATAAGAAATCTGCTGTATATTTTCCATCAATCTTGCTATCCATAGTTTGTTCAAATAGGATAGCTCCTAAAATTTTTGTATTATTAAAAGCAGGACTTTTAATAATTCTAGTTCTCATTTTATGGATTAAGTCAAACATTTCTTTATCATTTGAATATTCATTTTCATTTATACCATATAATTTTAATGCTTTTGGTGTACTTCCTCCACTTTGGTCAAGTGCAGCAATAAATCCTTTTCCATTTTTCATTTTTTCAAATTTTTCGTTCATTTTCTCACTCCTTATTTTTAAGTTACTTAATATTTTAAATTCGCCAATTAAAATCTTTTCACTTATACTTTACCATATTTTTTGTATTTTTTAAATGAATATTTTTTAATTTTCTTAAACTGCTTGAATTTATATCAAAAAAGATTATTAAAGTATCAATAAAAATAGTCCGTTACTAGACTGATTTCTAAATTAAATAATTTTTCTTGAAAGCATACTTAAATAACTTTAAAATAAAACTACTGCGACGTCCTATAATGTTGAAAGAGCCTTTGTGGAGCTCTTGAAACATTATAGGCTGTCAAGTAGTTGTATATGTTAATAAAAAATTTATATAATTTTATTTCAAGAAAAATTTTGATTTGTTATTTCAAAAGTCTGAAATATAATGAACTATTTTATTAAGCTATTAAGATTTTTTATAAATTCAGCAGGATTTTCAACATTAAATCCTTCTAAAAGTAGAGCTTGATTATACAACACATCTAGTAATTTATTAAAGTCTTCTGTATTAACTGAATTTTTTAACTTATTAAATAATGCATGTTCAGGATTTATTGCTAATATTTTTTTTGCTTTTGGAGCATCATTATTATTTGTCATTTCAGATAAAGTTTTTTCCATTTCTAAGCTAAGTCCTCCTTTTGAAAGAAGTGATGAAGCAGAATTTCCTATATTGTTACTTAATTCAACTTCACTGACTTTATCTTTTAAAAATTCTTTTGCTTTTTCAATCAATTCTTTATTTTCATCAGCAATCTTTTTAACTTCTTCCTCTTTTTCCTTATCATCAGAGAATTTAAAATCTGAACTATTTATAGACTTAAATTCTTTACTAGAATAATCTCTCATAGCCATCAAAGTGAACTCATCTATTTTATCTGTTAAAATTAAAACTTCTCTACCTTGTTCTTTTAATTTTTCCATTTTTGGCAAAGATTTTACTGCATCTATACTTTCAGCTGGAACATAAAGAATTTCTTTATTATCTCCCATTCTATCCACATATTCTTTTAATGTAGTGTATTTATCATCATAAGAAGATACAAATATTAATAAGTCTTGTAATTTTTCCTTATTCATACCAAACATATCTTGGACACCAGCTTTTATGCTTCTACCAAACTCTTTCCAAAATTCTATATATTTTTCTCTATCATTTTTTAATATTTTTTCTAACTCAGAAATAATTTTCTTTTCTAAATTTTTAGAAATTACTTGTAATTCGGCATTTTGTTGTAATATTTCTCTTGAAATATTAAGTGATAAACTATCACAATCTACAAGTCCAGAGATAAAATTAAAATATTCAGGTATTAAATCTTCACACTTTTCCATAATGAATACATTTTTAGTATAAAGTTGTAAACCTCTTTTAAAATTTTTAGTATAGTAGTCAAAAGGTAATTTTTTAGGTATAAATAATAATGCATTATATTCAATATTACCTTGTACTTTTAAATTTATATGTAATAAGGGGTCATTCCAATCATGGAAAGTTGCCTTATAGAATTCATTATAATCTTCATCTTTCAATTCTTTTTTATCTTTTTTCCAAATTGGTTTAGTTGAATTTATAACTTCATCTCCAAAGTAAATTTCATATCTTATATAGTTAGAATATTTTTTTACTAATTCTTTTATTTTCCAATCTTCTAAAAACTCATTATATTCATCTCCATCTTTTAGGTGAAGTATTATCTTAGTTCCTCTGTCTTGCTTAGAAATTTCTTCTATTTCATAGTTTCCATCTCCACTAGAAATCCATTTTACACCATTTTCTGAATAAGGTGATTTAGTTTCTAAAGTAATTTTATCAGCTACAATAAAACCTGAATAAAAACCTACTCCAAACTGTCCTATTATATCTATATCCCCTTTTTTAGCTTCTTCTAATTGTTCTTTAAATAATTTTGAACCAGACTTTGCAATAGTTCCAATATTATCATCAACTTCTTCATAAGTCATTCCTATACCATTATCTGTTATAGTTAAAGTTCTATTATCCTTATCTACACTGATATCTATTCTAAATTTATCATCACCTTTTAAAATATCAGTATCTGTCAGTGATTTGAATTTTAACTTATCAATAGCATCATTTGCATTAGATATTAATTCTCTTAAAAATATTTCCTTATTTGTGTAAATTGAATGTATCATAAGATTAAGCAGTTCCTTAGTTTCTGCTTTAAAAATCTTTTCTTCCTTTTTCATTTTTTATTTCCTCCTTTTAGCACTCTTTTATCTTAATGGCTAATAATTTCAAATAATATATACCATAATTTTTTTTACTTGTCAACTAAAAAAGAGAATCTTTTTAATGTTTTCTAAAAAGATTCTCTTATCTAAATTAATTACTAATAAAATTTTTAATTATTTCTTATTCTTACTTTGACTAAATAAGTAATCTCCAATTCCCTCAATATTATAAGCAATAGTCAGATTATATTTTCATAACATACTCAATAATATTATAGATATGGTCTGCAATTCTCTTATAGTAATTGATTATATCTAAATAACCTGTGTTTAATCTTGCAGGAATATTTTCAGATCTAGAAAAATGTTCTCTTTTTACTTCTTTATAATAAGTTTTTAAGATCTGATATTTTTTTATACCTATTGGATATAGTTCTTTTTCTCCTGTTCTTGCTGCTCTACTTATATCATTAAATAATTCAACTGTTAGAGAATGAAGTTTAAATGTCATCTTTGCTCTTGTTTCATCAAGTTCAATAGAATTTTCATAAAGCATATAAAGTCTATTAGCTATTCTATTCTGATAATCCCCAATAGTTTCATATTCATCACAAGTTAATAGATTCATTCTAGTATCTTCAATTAATTCTTTACTTAGAGATTTACTTAATAAAGAGAAGTTTGAATCATAAATTTCTTTTTCATATAAATCAAGTTTATCTTCTGCTTCAACTATGCTATCATTATATTTAGCAATTTTATCTTTTTCTTTTAAAGATTCTTCCAGTTTTAAAAACACATCTTCTATCATTGTTACCATAGAACTTACTTCTATTTTAGTTTGCTCTATTATTACACTAGGCAAAGTCATTTTTAATGAAGCCAATTTAGTTACTCTCACTTCATCTTCATCTGTGTCTTTTACTGCAAATAATAAGAACTTATCTAATAGACTCACAAAAGGAGTTAAAATTATAACATTACTTATATTAAAAATTGTATGTGCTGCAGCTATTGCTGCTCCCATGTGATTTATTGGATCAACAAAAAGATTTAAAAAATGTAAATAAATTCTAAATATAGAAGTTACCCAAATAACACCTATTAAATTAATCAATGTATGTGCATAAGCTGCTCTTTTTGCATTTGGCTTTGCCCCTATTGAAGCTAGTAAAGCTGTTATTGTTGTCCCAACATTTTCTCCTAAGACCAAAGCAACTGCTGCTTGATAATCAATAAGCCCTTGTGTTGCAAGTGCTATTGTTATCCCAATAGTTGCTGCTGAGGACTGAATTAAAGCTGTTATAATTGCACCAGTCGCTGCTACTTTAAGTAAACCAAAGTATGAATCAACCTTGAACATCTTAAACATTTCAATAAATTCTGGCATATCTTTTAAAGGGCTAAGAGCTTGGCTCATAAGTTGTAAACCAAAAAATATTAGTCCAACTCCAATTATTGCACTTAATTTTGTTCTAGCTTTCTCTTTTTTCATAAACATAAATAAAATTGAAGCTAGTCCAACTATTGGAAGTCCATATTTACCTATGTTTAGTGCTAATAACCAACCAGTTATAGTTGTTCCTATATTAGCTCCTAAAATAACTCCCAAAGCCTGTTTTAAAGTTAAAAGAGAAGCATTAACAAAACCAATAGTCATAACTGTACTAACAGATGATGATTGTACCAAAGCTGTTATAATAATTCCAACTAAAATTCCTAAAAATCTATTGTTAGTTAAAGAAGCTAGAATCCTTTTTAGCTTTGGTCCTGCAATTTTTTGCATACTTGTTGACATATGTTCCATACCATATAGAAACAAACCCAAGCCACCAATAAGTTGTAATATAATTTTTAAATACATTATATCTCCCATAATCTTTTCTGTTATTATATTAAAGTTTAACTTTTACACTAGCTATTTCTTTCAATACTATATTTCTTTTGCAAATAAAGAGGTTTATAAGACATTTTAGCTTCTCTTAAACCTTCATCACCAAAGTCATCTTCTCTATTTACTAATTCATAGCCCTGCCATTCCTCTTGTAAAAATATCATATTTATTGCTTGATAACTTCCTATATAGTCAATCAAGGCTTTTTCTGTATGAATTAATACCATCTTATCAGTTAATGCCTCTCCTAAACTATAAGCAATAATTTGATTATTAATTTTTAAAAATCCACCTTTTAAATCTAATTTATCAAAATTCTTTAAAAGGTTTAGTATTCCTTCATTTTCATTTTTTAAAATTTCTTCACCAGATTCTGAATGAATTTTATACCATTTTTCCTGAAAATCTATCAGTTCATTGATATTATCTTCATTAATACTTTCATAAGAATATTCGTAACTTTTTTTAAAATTAGACACTCTATTTTTCTTTTTAGCATAATGTCTACCTTTTAAAGTTGATAGACTTTCATAGGAATAAATATAGTCTTCATAATCTCTCTTTTCTTGTAAATTAAAATCATCTTTTAATTTTTCATACCAATATTCTGTAAAATAGTGTATAGCTACATTCTCTTTTAAAATCTCTCTTATTTTTTCTTTCATTTTTTCTATATTCTCAGGGGTATCTTTTTTAGGGATAGGCATATAGTAATATAACTCTCCCATATAAATACTTCTTATAGTTAAAACATCATTTTCTATTTCATATTCTGTATTTTCTCCAATACTCCATAATAATAAATTAGAAAAACTTAAATCACATATTTCAAATCTATTCTTGGTATACTCATCAATAGAACTTTTAGATTCTACTGTTAATTTTTTCCACATAATTTCTCCTAACTATTTTGCTAATCTATAAATTGCTTCTACATATATTTGAAGAAGTTTATCAATTTTTGATATTTCTAAATATTCATCTCTTTGGTGCATTCTGTCTTCTTGATCTGGAAGTAAAGCACCAAAAGCAACAGCATTTTTAGCATATTTAGCATAAGTTCCTCCACCTATTGCTACTGGTTGTGCATCATTATCTCCTGTCAATTCTTTATAAATATTCATTAAAGTTGAAACTAAGAAACTATCTTTTGCAACATATAAAGGTTGAGTATTTGAATGTAATAAAAATTCATAACCATAATCTTCTGTATTTTTCTTAATAGTTTCTATTATTTGTTCATTTTTAACTTTAACAGGTACTCTCATATCTATCCAGATTTCAAGTTCATTGTTTTCTAAATTTATTTTTCCTAAATTTAAAGTTAAATCCCCTGTTTCTCCATCTGTACATTTAACACCAAAAGATTTACCATCAGTTTCCATCTTTATAAATTTATCAAAGAATTCAACTAAACCTTTTAATTCTTCATTTTTAACTTCAATACTTTTTAAAACTTCAAATAATGCTGATATTGCATTATATCCTTTTTCAGGATGAGCTCCATGTGCTGGAATACCTGCTGAAAATACCTTATACATATTTCCTTCTTTTACAAATTCAACTTTATTTTTATTTTTAACTTCTCCAAGCATATCAACAGGAATTACTCCATTGGCTTCATTTGGAACAGAGTTAAAAGCATTTCCACCTTTTATTACTACATCTTTTAAAGTACTAAATTTTTTCTTTATTTTAACTCTTACACTTCCTTTTTCTGCATAAGTTACTGGAAAACTTGAGTCTGGTGTAAATGCAATATCAGGATAAGGCATTTTTAATTCTCCAAAATAATATTTTAAACAGGCACTTCCACTTTCTTCATCTGCTCCTAATATCATTCTAATTTTTTTATTTAATTTTATCCCTGAATCTGCTATTGCTTTCATAGCAAATAATGAAATTATAGCAGGTCCTTTATCATCTAATGTTCCTCTACCATAAATTTTTCCATCTGCTATTGTTCCTGAATATGGAGGATAAGTCCAATTATCTCCTTCTGGAACTACATCAACATGGGCAAGTATTCCCAATGTTTCTTTTCCTTCTCCCATATCTATGTGCATTGCATAGTTATCAAATTTTTCTGCTTTAAAACCTAATTTTTTTGCTAAATCCATAAAATGATCAAGTGCTTTTGCTGGTCCTTCTCCAAAAGGCATTCCAGGTAATGGTGCTTCTTTAACACTTTTTACTCTAACTGCATTTTGAATTTCTTTTACAACTTCATCTTTGTATTCCAATACTTTTTCTTTTAAATCCATTTCTTACCTCCACTATTTTTATAAATACTATATGAAAATACCATTTTTAGGCTACTGCGACGTCCTATAATGTTGAAAGAGCCTTTGTGGAGCTCTTGAAACATTATAGGCTGACAAGTAGCCAATATAAATTTTCTATATATTTATTGTTTACTTGCTGCTTCTTGTATTCCTCTATATTTGCTATATAAAAATCTTACATATTCATATTCAAATGGAGAATTTGTTTGATGATATTGGAAATCAATATTTTTTCTCATATCTATTCCCCTTAATGCAGTTAAACCAACATTTGATGAGTTAAATAAATCCATTCTTCTATATATATCTGTTTTTCCTGCTGCAACACTATCTACACCCATTCCAAAAGCATCTCTTAAATATGTAGGTCCTAAAATTGGTAATACTAAATAAGGTCCTCTACCTACTCCATAATGTGCAAGTGTCAATCCAAAATCTTCATAAGGTTTTGGCATTCCCATTTTTGAAGCCACATCAAAGAGACCTCCTAAACCTAATACTGTATTAATGGTAAATCTTCCTAAGGCTCTCATAGATTTTCTTCCTTTAAATTGAAAAGCAGAATTAGCCATGGTATTTAATACTTTTGCATTTTTAAAAAAATTGCTCACTCTATCTTCAACAAAATCAGGAGTAATAAACTTATACGTATTGATAATAGGGGTTATTACTAATCTTTCTATTTGATAGTTAAACTGATACATTCTTTTGTTAAATGATTCCCATGGATCAGGTTCATCAGCAATAAAATTACTTTCACCAGGATTAGCATATATAACATTGTTAGCTTCTTCATAGTCTGTATTAGAAGATTGTATTTCATTTGTATTACTACAAGAAACTAAAATAAGGCTTAAAATACTAAACAATAATAAATTTTTAATTTTCATATTTTAAAACCCCCTCATTTAGAAATTTTAACATAACATCTACATTTTCTTTATAAAACATATTACCACAATGCCCTCCCTTAGGATAAATAACCAATCTATCTTTAAACACATCTTTTAAAAAAGCAAAATCTTTTTCATTTAAAATTAGCTCATCTGCATTTGTTACTGCTGCAATTTTAGGTGAAGTTCTAAGATAATCTTCTATAACCTTTAAACTTGCTTCTCTTTTTAAAGCTTCAATAGAATAATCTTTATTATGTTTTTTATAATATGGAAATCCTATTTTATTAACATAATCTTCAAAAGTTGCAAAATTTACTGCTTTAAAATATTCTTTCATATTTGTATATTTATCTACTTTCTCTGGATTTTTTGTATATACATGACTTTTAGTCATAAAATCTGAAATAAAGTTTAAATCTGTTGAAGCTAATCTAAAAGCTAAACCTATATATGCTTTTTTTTCTGCATCAGATAAAATATCTCCTTTTACTATATTATAAATAGTATCAGCACCTATATTTGCATATTCACTTGTCAATCCACCTTTGACTTTTGCCAAGGTTGTATTTAACAATTTCTCTATACCTTCTGTTTTACCACCAGTATAATCATCTAAATATTTATCTAATTTTACTGCTGAATTATATAAGTCAACAGGTGGATTCACCATAAACACTCTTTTAAAATTAAAAACCTTTTCTTTTTCATCTATATAAGATAAAACAGCTGCATTACTTCCACCTAAACTATATCCCATTATATAGAAATCTGTAACTTCTACTTGATCTTTAATTTTATTATAGGCAAGTTTCATTGCCTTATAGATATCCTTATTATCTTCTAAAAGTAAACCTGGTACAGAATTAGAAGAAGCAGAAATCATAAACTGTTGACTCATTTGAGAGCTTATCGCTATTGTATGATAGCCTGCATCATGAAATATTCTTTGCATAAATTTAACCCTTGTTGTATTATAGTCTGAACCTGTTCCTGCTAAAACAAAGATTAAAGGTGCTTTTTTATTCTTTTGTTTACTAAAAGAAAATTTAAACTTACTTGCATACCAAAATACATCAGGAATGTCTTTTTTATCTTTTATTTGTATTTCATATACTTTTAATGGTATATTCTCACTAACTCCTGGTGTCATCATTGTTGCACTTCCTATAATTGTTGCTGAATAGGGATCATCTATTGGAAAATTATATGAAAATGCTGTCAGTGATAGTATTATAAATAATACTATTTTACTTAATAATTTTTTCAACTTACTCCTCCTTTAAAATAAAGAAATTTGATTCGTTTCACTCAAACTTGAAATTGCTCCAATATTTTTTAATTTGTCTACAACAGGCTGCTGCATTTTTGTTCTTCTTTTTAAGTCTTCAACTGAAATAAACTTTCCTTCTTCTCTTTCTTTAACTATGGCATCAATAACTGCCCCTCCTAGTCCATTTATCCCAATTAAAGGTATTCTAATTTTACCATCTTCTATTGTAAATTTTTTACCATCTGATAAATATATATCAACAGGTAAAAGCTCTATACCTCTTGCTTCCATTTCTACTACAATTTCACATATAGCTTGTTCATTTTTTTTCTTAGGATCTAATTTTGGTTCTTTGGATAATTCTTCTAATTTTTGTTTAGCAAGAATTCCTCTACTCATAAATTCCATATCAAAATCATCTGCTTTTCTTGATAGGAAAGCTGCATAAAATGCAAGTGGTTGATGAACTTTAAAATATGCTATTCTCATTGCCATCATAACATAAGCAACAGCATGTCCCTTAGGGAACATATATTCTATTCTTCTACAAGATTCTATATACCAATCAGGAACATTCTTTTCTTTCATCATAGCAGAATATTTTTCCCAATTTTCTGGCTCTTTTTTAGGTTTACCTTTTCTTACAAATTCCATTATTTTAAAAGCATCACTATTATCCAAACCTTGATCTATTAAATAGTTCATAATATCATCTCTCACTGTTATTATTTGTGAAAGAGTTGCTTGTCCATTTCTTACAAATTCTTGTGCATTATTGAGCCAAACATTTGTACCATGTGAAAGCCCTGATATTCTTACAAGCTCTGCAAAGGTCGTAGGTCTTGTGTCTATAAGCATCTGTCTTACAAAACCTGTACCAAATTCTGGTATTCCATAAGTTCCTATTTCTGTTCCTATCTGTTCAGGAGTTACTCCCAAAGATTCTGTTGATGAAAAGATTTTTAAAGTATCCTTATCAGCAAGTGGAATATCTTTAATTTCCATATTAGTATATTCTTGTAAAAGTTTTATAGTTGTAGGGTCATCATGCCCTAGTATATCAAGTTTTACTAACTGTTCATCCATTACGTGATAATCATAATGGGTTGTTGTAGATTCACTTGTTTCATCATTGGCTGGTCTTTGTACAGGACAAAATTCATAGATAGAATTTCCTTGTGGTACTATAACCATTCCTCCTGGGTGTTGCCCTGTTGTCTTCTTAGCACCTTGACAAAGCCTACCCAATCTTATAATTTCAGCTCTTACTGCATTCAAATTATTATCTTCAAAATATTTTCTTACATAGGCTTCAGCATTTTTTTCTGCCAATGTTGAGATAGTTCCTGCTTTAAATACATTTTCTTTTCCAAATAATTCTTCACAATATCTATGAATTTCAGATTGATACTCCCCTGAGAAGTTTAAGTCTATATCTGGGACTTTATCTCCTTTAAATCCCATAAAAACTTCAAATGGTATTGAATAACCATCTTTTCTAAGTTTTGCTCCACATTTTGGACAAATTTTATCTGGTAAATCTATACCTACTCCTTCTCTTTCAATAAATTCAGAGTGTTTACATTCAGGGTTATCACAGATATAATGAGGATATAGAGCATTAACCTCTGTTATTCCCATCATAAAGGCAACAAGTGAAGAACCAACTGAACCTCTTGAACCAACTAAATATCCATTATCTAAAGATTTTTTTACTAACTTTTGTGCTGATAAATACAAAACAGAGAAACCATTATTTATTATAGCATTTAATTCTCTTTCTAATCTTGCTGAAACAATTTCAGGTAAAGGATTTCCATATATTCTATATGCCTTCTCATAAGTCATACTTTTTACAATTTCTTCTGCATTTTCCATTTTTGGTGGATAAAAACCTTCTGGTATAGGTCTTATTCCACTTTCTATCATATCAGCTATTTTATTTGTATTTGTTATAACAACTTCTTTTGCTTCATCTTCACCTAAATAACTAAATTCTTTTAACATTTCATCAGTTGTTCTAAAATAAAAACCATTATTTATACTATATTGTCTTGAATTATATACTGTTCCACTACCATATAATAAAATTGATCTTATTATATCTTCATTTTCATCAAGATAATGAACATTAGAACTAGCAGTTACTAAAATTCCAAGTCTTTTTCCTAAATCATAAAAATATTTATTCATTTTTTCAACTTCTTCATAAGAACCTAATGCACCTGTTCCATCTTTTTCTATAAGTTCATTATAAGTTGATTTTGGTAACAGTTCTATATAGTCATAAAATTTGGCTGCTTCTTCTAATTTTTCTAAATCATGTCTTAAATATAAATCTGCAAGCTCTCCTGTATTCATAAAGTGTGCAGTTAAAGAACTTCCTATTATAAGTCCTTCTCTGTTTTCAATTAAAACTGACTTTGGTATTCTAGCTTTTTTATTACCAAAGTATTTTATATGTGCTTCTGAAACTAATCTGTACATATTTTTCAAACCAGCTTGAGTTTTTACTAAAACCATAACATTTTTTAAAGACTGTTTTTTTACATTAACTTCAAAACCTGTATTGATATCTTTCATATATTCTAAGCCTTTTTCTTTATATTTTTCTAAGAATATAATAAACATATTTGCAGTTGCCTGAGAGTCATCAACTGCTCTATGGTGTTTTTCAAGTGCTAAGCCTAGTGTCTTATTTAAGTCTCCTAAACCATATTTTTTTAAGTCTGGGAATAAATCTCTTGCCATTTGTAAGGTATCAATTACAGAGCATTGATAATCTATATTTAAGTATTTTTTTATATCTCTTTTTATAAATCCCATATCAAAAGGTGCATTATGTGCAACCAAAACTGCATCTCCAACAAAATCTACAAACTTTCCTATTACTTCATTTATTTTAGGTTCATTAGCAACCTGTTCATCTGTTATACTTGTAATTTCTGTTATATGATATGGAATAGGTCTTCCTGGATTAATAAGTTGTGAATATCTATCTACTATTCTTCCAGCTTTTATTTTTACTGCCCCAATTTCTATAATTTCATTAGTATGAGAATTTAAACCAGTAGTTTCTATATCAAATACAACAAATTCTTCATCATCAATTTTTTTATCTTTTGGATTGGTAACCATAGGTGCTTCATCATCTATCATATACATTTCACAACCAAAAATAGCTTTCATTTTCTCTTCATCTGTTGAAAGTTTTTTAGCTGTTTTAAATGCAGCTGGATATGAGTGTACCACTGCATAATCTGTTATAGCTATTGCTTTATGTCCATATTCCTTAGCTCTTTTTATAATATCTTCAACATCAGTTACTCCTACCATTTCACTCATTTTTGTATGTGCATGTAACTCAACCATTTTTTCTTCTGCTATATCTTCTTTTTTAACCTTTTCTCTATCTATAATATTCACAGAATTTATCATTAAAGTTTTTTCATTTCCTGCATAGGTATCAAGTTGAAGTTTTCCACTTAATTTCAAAAACATTCCTTCACAAATATCTAATTTATCATTTTCATCTAAAAATATTTTTGATGTAAGAGAACTTTCTCCATCTGTAATTCTTATAGTTTTCAAAATTTTTCCACTTTTCAAAGTCATATCTTCCATTGAAAAAACTTCTCCTTCAACTATACAAGTTTCTCCATCATATAAATCATAAAAATCTTTTATTGAGATAGTTTCTCCTTTTATTTCTTTTGTTTTTGAACCTCTTTTAAAATCATTTTTAGTTTTATATACTTGTGTTTCAGAAGTAGAATTAATTTTTACTACTTTTTCTCTTTCTGCATTTATACTATTTTGATGTTTTTCTATATCCATTTTAATTTTTTCTTCAATATTTGAAATTTCTTTTGAAAAATCCCCAACACTAAAAATAATTTCATAATTTTTCACACCATATTCATTTAAAATATTTTCTATTTTTGAAGAAATTTTCACTTCTTCTAACATAAATTTTGTATTTTCATCATTAAGTTCTATAATTATATACTTCTCTTTGATGTGTAGCTTATAAAAACACAAAAAGGACTTAGAGGTTGTATTTTTAGTTTTCAACCTTTCTATAGCCCTAGTTACAATACTTTTTATTTCTTCATCATCTAAAGATAAATTTTTATTATCTGTTATAAACTCTATTTCCAGTTCCCTTCCAAATTTTGAAAGGACATCTTTATATATAATATCTATATCATCTATACAATTCATAGATGATACAGAACAATTAAAAGTTATCCTCTTAATTCTTGTATTTAAAAGAATATTTTTTATCTCTATACTTTTTACACCTAACTTAGAAAAAACTTCCATATTAGGCTCTATAATAATTTGCCTATTATTCATTTCTATTCTCCAAAACCCATATAGAAAATAGTTCGTTACTAGCCAGATTTCTTAACAGATAAAAATTAAGAATTCGCTG